>WNEZ01001709.1_pt1 | contig 18458 bp, 20 predicted proteins | sample 5400521 | NCBI WGS metagenome assembly WNEZ01 (sample SAMN13153339, study PRJNA577476) | soil metagenome | isolation source: 120 cm saprolite under Douglas fir tree site 2 hole 1 replicate 1 | place: USA:California | collected 2015-04-18
CGTGCCGAGCGCCACCGAAGTTCGCACGACGTCGTTTCTGGCCTCGATCGTTTCCGCCCGGCAGGAAGCCCAACTCCTCTTTGAACTGGCCCAAACGCTTGGCAATTCCTTGAGCTTGCGAGAAACGCTGTCGGTCGTCGCAGTTCGCTTGAAGGAAATGGTTCCTCACGACTTGATCGTCTTCTTCGTGCGCGAACAGGGGAAACTAATTCCGCGATACGCGCACGGCTTAGACTATGAGTTGTTTCGGTCGCTGGAGATACCGCTAGGGCAGGGTATCGCCGGCTGGGTCGCACAACACGAAAAACCCATCATCAATGGCGACCCGGCAGCGGAATCCAAGTACTTGGAAGATCCCTCCCGCGTCTCGGTCTTGCGATCCGCGCTTTCGGTTCCGCTGCAGGGCCGTGAGGGAGTTGCGGGTGTAATTTCGTTGTATCTCAAAGAGAAACAGGCGTTCACACAGGATCATATGCGTATGCTCTTGGCGGCAAGCTCGAAGCTTGGACTGTCAGTGGAAAATGCTCTCCAGTTTGAGAGTGCTCAGGACTCAGCAAGTACCGATTTCCTTACTGGGCTGCCAAATGCTCGGTCGATTTGTTCGCATTTAGACGGTGAACTGGCGCGATCTAAGCGCACTGGGCGGTCCATCGCGGTCCTGATGTGTGATCTCAACGGCTTCAAGGCGGTAAACGACAATCATGGACATCTTCTTGGCAACAAACTCCTGCAGGAGATTGCAAAAAACCTGCGCGCTGTATGCCGCGACTACGATCTGGTCGGACGTCTAGGCGGAGACGAATTCGTTCTGATTCTTCCCGAGTTCGACGCAGCTTCCGCAAAGGAGTTCCAGCCCAGACTGGAAGCCGCCGTCGAGCAAGCGGGTGAAGCGATTTGCGGTAAGAAGCTTGTTTCCGCAAGCATAGGGACCGCGTGCTATCCCAAGGATGGTATGACAGCCGAAAGTCTGCTTTCCGAAGCGGATCGCACGATGTATGAGTCCAAAGAAAAACACTACCAACACATTGCTGAGTTGCCGCGACCACAAGGCGTGGTTGTGCACTAAGGTTGTGCCGGTTCTAACGAAGACTTTCTGAAGTGGGATGAAAAGATGAGACATCGGATTCACAGGATCGGACAGCGAGTGGCGATGGTAGCGGCGCTTTCACTGCTTGGAGGTCTAGTGAGTGCGACGCTAGTCCGCTTTGCTCCCGGATATGGAATTGACGAGCGCGAACTTGATCCCCGCCTGAATCATGCGAGTCTCGAAGCGATTCGAAATTCTCATCGCCTCAATTCGAGTCTCCTTTCCTACTACGGCAACTACTTGTGGGGAGCTGTTCATGGCAACTTTGGCGCCTCGGAATGGTTGCAGCGCCCCATCTCTTCGCTTGTTAGGGAACGCTTCCCAGTTACCGCACGTTCCGTCCTAATCGGTGTTCTCTTGGCTTGGGTGACCGCTCTCGCAGCCTCTCTTGCGGGCGTTTTCTTCCGCGGCCTCTTCGTTGACATCTCAGGCACCATCGTTAGCGGTTTGCTGATCGCGATCCCCGCCGCTGTCATCGCGATGTTTACCGTCTATCTGCGTGCGCCCGTATCACTGGCAATTGCCGTGGTGACCTTCCCGAAACTTTTTCGATACCTCCGCAATTTGCTGGCCCACACCTACGAGCACCCTTACATACTGGCTGCCCGCGCTCGGGGTATCAGACAGGCGAGAATCATTTTCCGACATGTGCTTCCTTCGGTTGCTCCATCGCTACTTGCGCTTCTGGGCGTGTCTTTGAGCATGGCTTTCGGCGCGGCCATCCCGATAGAAGCGCTTTGCGACTCCCCGGGAATAGGCCAACTCGCATGGCAGGCCGCACTCAACCGCGATCTGCCATTGATCATGAACCTGACCTTGCTCGTAACGATTATCACTGTCGCGGCAAACTCGTTTGCGAATCTTTCGAACGAGCAGGCGCAGTGAGCCCGAAAAGAGTGCTCCGCGCAGTCTCCGCAGGAACTCTCGGAGCTATTTTTGCAGTCGCGTTGTTTGCCGGAGAGGTCACACATTATTCGTACGCGATGCAATTCCGTGAACTACCGAACGCAGGCCCTTCCGCCCTGCATCTTCTCGGTACTGACGGGCTAGGAAGGGATCTTTTCGCCCGGTTGATCTATGGAACTCGGGTATCCCTGCTGCTCGCGCCGGCTGCCGCCTTGATGTCCACGTTGATTGCCGGCGTCTTCGGTGGCTTCGCAGGACTCGTTGGGGGATGGAGCGAGAGGTTAATCCTCGCGGCGGCTGATCTATCGATGGCCCTTCCGCTTTTGTTTGTCCTACTAGCCCTCCGCTCTGTGATGCCGCTGGATATCTCGCCAGTGCTTTCGGTCATCGCTACATTTGCTCTGCTGGGCCTGCTGGGGTGGCCCTCATCACTTCGCGTCCTCTGGGCCACTTCGCGAAATTTTCGGAACTCAGACTTTCTCCTTCTGGCACATGCAACGGGATGTGGCCGCTGGAGAATGATCCGTCGCCACGTGCTCCCAAATTTGCGGCCCGTGTTGTTTGCTCAGTTCTGGATTTCTATTCCCCTTTTTGTCTTGACTGAAGCCACTTTGAGCATGCTAGGGCTCGGCGTCATGGAGCCTCTGCCTTCCTGGGGAAATCTCTTACGAGGCTTGGAAGACTTTTCAGCTGTCAGTGCTAACCCGTGGCGGCTTTCCCCTCTGATATTGCTCGTTCTGGTTGTGATCTGCTTTCAACTGGTCTTGCCGACTCAGGAGGAAATCGCGTGACTCCAAGCTTCTTAAGACTTGCTCTATTTGTTCTGATCGTTTTCACGCGCCCGGTGTATGCGCAAACGGGTGGCGAGCTCCACTTTTGCCTCCATGGCGAGCCCAAAACGTTCAATCCGATCTTGGTGGATGACGAAGCCTCCGAGAACATCCGTTATCTGACCGGCGGTGTCCTTATCCGGCTGAATCGGCAGTCTCAAGCTCTCGAGCCGGGCCTTTCCCGCTCGTGGGCTATCTCCCGAGATAAGCGAATGATCACGTTCCACCTGCGCAAAGGACTCTACTTTTCTGACGGTACGCCGTTTAGTTCAGAGGATGTGGCTTACACAATGCGCTTAGTAATGGATCCGGAGATCCATTCTCCGACAGGAGACGCGTTTCGCTCCGGGGTGGGTTCCGTCGAAGTTCGAACTCCCGCGCCGGATATTGCGGTCGTGACGTTCCCCGCACCTATCGCTGGACTCGATCGGCTGTTTGATCAGGTTGCCATCCTTTCCGCGCGTTCGCCCAAAAAGGAAATGGCGGTACTTGGACCCTTTTACGTATCTGATTACAAAGCGGGTTCTGAGGTGTTGTTGCGAAAGAATCCAAACTACTGGAAACGCGACGCTGAGGGGCACTCTCTACCATATGTTGACAGCATCCGGCTGGACATCCAGCGAAATCGCGACATTGAATTGATGCGGTTTCGCCGCGGCGAGCTGCAGATCATCAACCGTTTGGATGCCGAACAATTTGATCGCCTGCAACGCGAGAATTCAGCCGTAACGCGGAACGCAGGTACGGGGCTCGACGGCGAAGAATTATGGTTCAACCAGTCGCCGGTGGCTCCGTTGCCCGAATACAAAAAGGCATGGTTTCGCACCACGGAATTTCGAAAGGCGATTTCGGCCGCGATCAACCGCGCAGATCTCTGTCGTATCGTATACGCCGGTTTCGCGAAACCTGCTTATGGTCCGGTCTCTCCTTCGAATCATTTCTGGTTCAACACTACTCTTCCGGATCCCAAGTACGACTCGCAGGGTGCGTTGCGCCTCCTGGTTAAGGCGGGATTTCGCCTTGAAGGCGACGTGCTGAAAGATCGTTCGGGCAACCGGGTCGAGTTCACTCTTGTCACCAATTCAGGCAATGTCGCACGCGAAAAAATGGCCGCGATGATCCAGCAAGACCTTTCGCAGGTTGGGATCAAGGTCAAAGTTGTTACTTTGGACTTTCCGTCCTTGATTGAGCGTATGACTCGCACGTTTGACTACGAGGCGTGCTTACTCGGCCTGGTCAACACCGATCTCGATCCGAACAGCCAAATGACCGTTTGGTTGAGTTCTGGTGAGAACCACCAATGGAATCCGAGCCAAAAGGCTCCCGCGACACGGTGGGAAGCGGAGATCGACAAGCTGATGCGCGAGCAGGCCACCGCACCGACTGAGAAACAACGAAAAGAAAAGTTCGACCGCGTGCAGCAAATCGTGTGGGAGCAGCAGCCTTTTATCTACCTTGTCAACAAAGATGTCCTTGTGGCCGTATCTCCAGCGATCAATGGCGCAGTTCCGACGGTGCTGAATCCCCAGGCGTTCTGGAACGTGGAAACCTGGCGTTTGGGGGCCACAGAGCTCGGAGCGCAGAAGTGACTCCAGAACGCCCCCTGCTTTCCTTGCGGCTGTCAGTGGACTACCGGAACAAACCCGGCATTCTCAGGGATATTTTCCTGGAGATTCGCCGCGGAGAAATTGTGGGGCTGGTCGGCCAAAGCGGTTCGGGAAAAAGCACGCTGGCGTTAGCAATCCTACGGTTGCTTCATCTCAAAGGCGCGAAAATTCGAGGTGAAATCATTTTTCAGGGGGAGGATCTTTCGCAGAAAACGGAGAGTCATCTCCGCTCCATCCGCGGCCGCGAGATGAGTATCGTTCTGCAAAGTCCGCTAACCTCTTTGAACCCTGCCCTGCGCATCGGAGCGCAACTCAGGGAAGCCTGGCACGCGCATTCGAAGGGCACCGCACAAGAGTCCCTCGAGGTTGTACGCAGCGCTTTGAAGAGCGTGAGTCTGCCGGACGACGATGACTTTCTGGCTCGGCGTCCTTCGCAACTTAGCGTTGGTCAAGGACAGCGAGTGATTATCGCAATGGCGATTCTCCACCGGCCAGCGCTGCTGATCGCCGATGAGGCAACAAGCGCGTTGGATACCATTACCCAGTCCGAAGTTCTTACCTTATTTAGAAAGCTCAACCGGGAATTGAACATGGCCGTCCTCTATATTTCGCACGATCTTCTGTCGGTGGCAGCGCTTTGTCACCGGATCGCCATCCTGAACGATGGCGAGATCGTTGAATGTGACACGCCTGATGTGATCTTCGATTCGCCGCGGCACCCGTACACGCGGAGGCTGATTGCCGCGCTGCCAAACAGGCCGCACGGCATGACCAACAACGAATTATCTACTCCATCCTCGGATGAGTTGCTCGCCACAAGTGTCCTGTCCCAAGAATAGTCGCCCGCTCCTCTGCAATGGTGCGAACTTTCTCTCGAAGCGCCGCGGAAGGGTGCGGAATTTCGCGAGAAATGGTATTTTTGCCGCCGAAATATGCCCCGTTGAGAGTGGTGCCTAAGTGGTGCCACAACATGCACAAAGTGGTGCCGCGCAAATCCCAAGAAATCTAAGCAGTTAAGCTCTAAAAAGGCCGCAACGCGGTACCACTTCCTTTATGTTCCAATACCTGTGTCTTCGCCCATAACTCGGCTGCATTTTGTGTACGCCGCCCTGTCGCTGCTGAAGAATGTGAAATCGTGGCGACAACTGCCGAACCGTGTCAAAAAGCGCGACCATCCGTGCGCAAATGTAGCCTAATGAAAACATCTGTGGATCTCTGGTGATTTCTGTGGCTTCGGTCTCTTCACGCTTTCGATCTACTCATCATCATGCTATATGTACACTATTGTTAAAAAACCGCGCCAATGCGCAAAGACTACCGCACCTGCGTGCAAAAACTGGCCAACGGTCCTTAGAGGGGAAAACGTCGGTAATTCCCCTGGCCGCCGTCAAGGGGGAGTCGAACCCAAGGGCGCGCCTCAAAAAGGGAGAGAGTTGTAGAAGCTTCCGGGGTCATGTATATATCTCATGCATGGACCGCAACGTATCTTCAGTCGCGGGGAACCTCTGAGTCCAAGGACGCTAGGAATCGTGGCGAAACGGCGAAGCGTTCATTTTGGAGTCTACAATGTCAGGCTCTTGAGTTCGCTCGACAAACTCCTACGGGACAAACCTCGGTTTTTGGGAGAACTGTCGACTTCGATCAACGACGCCCTTCTGGCGGTCGACTTGAATACCGTCGAGCTCGTGAATCTTCAATCCAGACAGAAGCAAACCGGGAGAGAAACGCAAGTTGTTATCTTGCGGCGTCTTCGCAAACGCATTCATCAAGTGGCCCAAAAACGGAAGTGTTCGATGAATCAGCTGGTGAATAGCGCTCTTCTGGCTCATTACTCAAAGACTGGAAAAGTCAAACTCGGAAAATCAGCGAAGCAGCGCGATGTATCCACGCATTCGTACGACACCATGTCGGCCTTGGAGCGTCGGGAGCTTCACCAGATGCTCTTGAGGCTTTCGGCAATACAGTCAGTCTCCGTGGATGCAGAAAAGCCCGATGGGACGCACTACGAGTACGATCGTAATCTGAGAGCGACGGTGAAAGTCACACCCGACGGAGAGCGATACCCCGTTGCGGGATTCGATGCAAAACTTTGAGCAGGCGTCCCGGTACGGTCCACACAAAGCTGCACACGAAGGAATGACACCCTGAGCCAGCAGAAGCCAGCACTGTTTATTATCGCGGGACCGGTGGGCGCCGGTAAGACAACTTTCTATGAAGCCTACTTGAAGGAGGCGTTCCCCACGCTGGTTCCCGCTGCGAGGGATGAGCAGCAATTGCTTCTCAATGACAGGCGATCGTTTGCCGTTGAAGACATTCGAGTGGACACGCAACTGCTCGATCGGGCTAGGGCTGCAGGGTATTCGACAACAGTTCTTTTTATTTCTACGGAAGATGCGAATTTGAATGTAGGCCGCGTGTTGGTGCGTATGAGCCGAGGTGGAAAAGCCGAGTCCGTGTCAAGCGTGGTTGACTCGTATCGAGATTCAACGAAGAATCTGCCCGAGGTCCGTAGGCATGCCGATGAGTTGATCGTGTACGACAACACCGCGCATGACCGAGGCTACCGCGTCGTCGCGCACTTCATCGGCGGCGAGCCGAGGAAAGCCGCGCAGACAATACCGGACTGGGTCGCTAACATGTTTGGCAGGGAATTACACGCCGCAAGGCAACGCACGAAGCCGGGCCGCGACCGATAATCCCCCTTCGGGAAACAAGCGAATCGTGCCCTAGCAATGCACGACCCTTGAGCACGTAGCGGGAACAGAGAGGCATGTCGAACAGGAATGTTCCGTCTTCGAAGGACTTTCCCACACAGTTGTGTTTTTTCGTAGCTTTCTTAGCCGACTTCTTCCCCTCCAATCGGCCCGGACAACTCGAAGCTGCAAAAGTCATCGTTGAGTCGGTGCCTTCGCGGGATCCGCACGGCTGCCGATCCGGCGCTTCCAAGGGCTTCATGGAGGTTCAGGCAATCTCTCTCAGAATGATGGTCAGCTGAATCAAAAAAAAATCCTTGCATGGTGCTATATGTATAGTAGCATCATCGGGTGGCGCTTCAAGATTCGAAAGTTCCACAGTGGCCAGTTTACGGCCGACGAATCGCGGGTCGAAAGCGGCTTCAACCGATTCGAGTTCATTTGCTGTTTTGGAGGAACTATGAGTAACGCGAATCTCCACAACTGCGGTCGGCATGGACGGCTGGACGAGAAAGAAGAAACGGCACTGGACGAAAGAACGCATGAAACACCGGAACGCCCCAAGTTTCTCGCGTGTATTTTGATTGTGCCGAGCCACGCCGAACCCATCGTAGCCCTCCTTGAACAACTCGCGGCCAGTTCACAGACTCCACTCGCTTTTCCGTCTCTACTAGATCGGGAGCCGAACGGTGCGGCCGGGACCGAAAACCATTGGCTCGAACACGCAGACGCTGCCAAATGCTTGGGCATTTCGAAGAGCACCCTGTATCGATACGTTTGCCAGCAAAGGATCGAATGCCGAAAGATCGCAGGGCGTCTGGAATACCGCCGGTCTGCTCTTGAAAAGCTCAAGAAGGATCAAATACGTCCGGCTCGGCTTTCCCATCACGCTGGCGGTATACTCCCGTCAGCGCTCAGCTCCGGCAAGTGAGAGGAGCGCTAGTGGGACTGTATCGAAGAACGGACTCGCGTTTCTGGTGGATGAGCTACACCTGGAAAGGCAAGCAGCTGTTCGAGTCAACCAAATGCAGGAGCAAGGCCCTCGCCGACAAGATTTTGAGTAAGCGCGAGGGTGAGATCGCCATGCAGATGTTCAACGTCGGCCAGCGGGAGGAAAGAATGTCGTTCACGGAACTGTGCGAAGAATTTGAGAGCGCACATGTACCGACTCTTGCTGCGAGCACACAAACCAACGTACGGGACTTTCTTGAGAACATGCGGAAATTCTTCGGCGACCGCTCACTTGCAGATATCGATGCCAAGTGGGTTACGGATTACCGGAATTACCGCAAGTCACAGCCCTCAAGGAAAAATCCAACCCGCAAAGTCAAAGGACCCACAGTCAATCGCGAGATGGCTTACTTGCGCTGTATGTTTAATTTTGCAATCGAGCGTAAGTATATCTCCGAGAACCCCACCAGTCGTGTGAAGCCATTCGATGAGCGCCGGGAACGCCCAGCGAAGCGCATGCTCAACTTGGAAGACGAGCAGCGCATCCTGGAAAACGCCCCGCCGTACCTGAGAGTGGCAATCGTACTGTTGGCGCAAACGGGCGGACGTACCTATACGGAAGGCTTCTCCCTCCGTTGGGATCAGATCGATCTCGAGCACAACGTGATTTTCTTCGGAGGGAAAACCAAAACAGAAGGCTCGTCCGAGCCTGTGCCCCTGACCGGGCTTGCACACGATGTCCTTTTCAGTTGGAAGAAGGAGCAGGCGGGCAAGAGCCCATTTCTTTTTCCGAGTCCGGTCAAACCCGACCAGCCGATCACTACGGTTAAAACGGCTTGGAAGACGACGCTAAGGAACGCGGGGGTAGCTCACTTTCCGATCTACCATTTGAGACATGTGTTCTGCACGCGCCTCAGTTGGGTTGCGCCTGACGCTGTCGTGCAGCGGGCGATGCGTCACTCCAGTCCTGAAACCAAGCGCCACTATCAACTGGGCATGGTGGAGCAAGTCCGGCAAAATCTAGAAAAGGCGAACGAGCGAGTCTACGGCCAGGGCAAAGTATTACGTTTTCATGACGTTTTGCCGGAAGCCGAGAAAGGAGAAGAACTGGTAGTCTGCAAGTAACGGATAGAGAAGGAGTAAGTGGCGCGCCCGGGGAGATTCGAACTCCCGACCCTCTGCTTAGAAGAATAGCGAGAAACTGAGGAATAAAATCTAACTTGTTTGTTTGGCTTCGTTTAAAGACAAGGCTAGAGATGCTTCTCAAATTCCAAGCGCACGAATGATGCACGAAAAATCTAAGCCTCATCGTCGCGCCGTGGACCGACCAGACGCCGCGAAAGTGCTATCATTTCTTTTCCCATTGCTCCACCCGGAGCAAGAATGTCGATCAGTTTCCAATCAGAAGAGCAAGTTTTGCGGACGTTGCGGGACAAGCTACGCAAAATGACCGACGAAGAGTTGATTCGGTTCGGCAAGGAAGTGCGTAGGCTTGCGGAGAATCCTTTTCAACGGCAGTTGGACGAAGCGAGGCGGGAGTGGAAGCGCCGAAAAGCACTTGGACTGGAATTATTGACCCTACCCGCCGAGCTAAGTCCAAACGCTGTTCAACGCGGCATCAGGGGCAGAAAGGCGTTTCACTTACTACTAACGGCCTACTAAACGCCTTTGCCTACTCAGTTGAAATGTGAATACTGGTACTTGAGTTTTCCCTTGACCTTACTGCTATGGCTTATACACTCCAGTACTCCTACCTCCCCGCGTCAAGGAAGGAAGCCAGACGATGCATATCAAATACCTGTTGGTGCTTACCCTTGCTGCAATCGCTACCCTAACCACACCAGAAATTCGGGCAGACGCCCTGCCGTCTGCCTGTCCGAGTTCAGCCTCGCTGTCGGCGTATTTGAGCATGGCTGGTGGCTGTATGATCGGGGACAAGATCTTCTCGAACTTTAGCTACTCGATTACTTCCACCCAAGGCGGCGCAACTGCGATAGTTGCGGACGGAATTACGGTCAATCCTATTACGACAAGTAACGATCCGGGTTTGCAGTTCTCTGCTAACTGGAGTGCTAGCTCCGGTCAGGTAAGTGATAGTTTAATCGGATTCACAGTTACGGTCGCGGACCAATCGGCACTGATTGAGGATGCAAGCGTGACTCAATTGGGCGGCAGCGTTATAGGAACCGGTACGGCGAATGTGGGAGAGGGTATCTGCCTCGGTTTCAATTGTCAGAGCATAAACTTTACGCTGAATACCATCAATACCACCGATGCAACGTTAATCAAACTCGGCGACCATGAGTCGTTCAGCCCGGTCGGCCAAGTGAGAGCAACGGATAGCATTGGGGTGAGCGGTAACGCGAACGGTTCTGCCGGTGTGAGCCTGTTCGCTATGCAGTTTTCGGAAATTCAGCAGGCTTCAGTGCCGGAACCAGCTATGTTGACGCTCCTTAGTCTTGGCCTGCTCGGTTGTTCTGGAGCATTCGGTCGGCGGCGGCGGTTCTCGTAGTTGGCACCTCCCTTCTAGCAATCCCAAACGTGATCCGGCTGGAAGGCGACCCACTTCCGCCCCCGCCAAAATCACTTCCTACTAGGCCAAAACCACGCCCAAAGGGACTTCAGGCGGTAGCATTTCGGAAGGTTTCTGAAGAAATCTGAAGTTCTGCCCCTGTACTCAATAGTGTGCCGCCCGCCCACCTGCTCGAACGGCGGATCACATACGTATATAGACCTAGTGAGCGGAGACATAGACCTTGTGCGTGTGCATACTGTTCAGGTGAGTTATAAAGGAATTATCGCTATTTCCACCCGCCTACAGGCAGGAGTATGCAGAGAGAACACAGAGAGAACTAGACCTAGTTCCTGACGTGGTTCTAGGGTGTCACCTAGTCCTTACGTCGTTCTGACTGCACACCAAAGCTGCGTTTGGACTTCCGTTTTTACATCGTTTGAGGCGTTCACGCACAAGAATAACCTCGCTCAAACTTCACGTAGTAAAGTAACTTGTGTCACAAAGCTAGAGATCGTGGCTCTAATCGCCTGTAATAGTGTCTTACGGGGTATCTGATGATGACATTCCGCACCGTACTTTCTTATGTACGTAACGCTGTGCTATCTTCCTGCGGCAATGTTTGAAAATTTGGAAAGCGGATTCATCCTACTTCTTATCTTGGGTATGTTCGGGCTATATGCGTGGCATCGTGTGAACCCGAAGAACCCAATGAGTAGAGGTCTCGAAGGCTTCTGGAATACGCCTTCCATAAAACAGTTCCGTCTATTCATCTGGAAGGCATTTTGGATCTGCTTTCTCGGCTATCTCGCATTTGGTCTCATCTCATGGTATTTCGCCGATTCCGGTTGGTATCCGCGCCAGAGAGAAGTTGAGGTGTTCTTCAAGGCGCACAACTGGGTAGACGGGGAAATCCAGACTTGCTATTCGGCTGTAACCGCAACCCCGAAAACGCCGGACGGCGAACTTCAAGCGATCTTTTGTTCGTCCGAGGAGAGCGAATCGCACGTTCTTAAGGTAAAATTTTGGGGGCCGATCACGGGAGAAAAGAATAAGGTCTGGAAGTGCGAGCGATTCCAATCATCAATGACTTGCAGGTTGCAATAGAGAGGAGCAGTAGGCCGTCTGTGGCACTATCCCGCTACTGCCCACGTCAACAGAACTCCGTGTTCCACACGGACAGCCTCTGAATGTTGGCTGAAACAAAAATAATCAAGCATGTATTCGCCGTCCGGAACATTGCTCGAAGCGAGTTCTACCCTTGCGATCGCTTCATCTTCGATTCCGTTTTGCCCAAGCAGCGCAACTGTCGTCACATCAAGTTGAACGTGAAACACACGCCCGTCCAACGCTGTGAGTGTGGCTGGAACTCTTCTGATGCTCCTGTTGTTCATGGATACCTCCGTTCGTTGGCAGTCCTTTTTGTACATTCATCCTATTCGCGGTTCTTTCAGCAGCTAAATCTTGAATCGCTTCGGGGGCCGCAAAAGGCTTGACAGAGAAACGGGCGCTGTCGGTTGCGTCTGCAACAGTGCGCCATAAAAGGCGTCTGCCGCTTTGCTCGTTTTGTTGCACTCCGGCTGATACCGTTTAATTAGGCTTGTTTCAAGAAGGCTTCTGTCTGAATCGCTACTCCTCCACATCGAGCAAAATGCGACGTACAAATTATTCGCGCCAGAGGCGACGCGGCACCAATCATCATATTTCTCATGCGAAGCCGTGACGCGGGCGCTGAGGTCAACGGCTTTCCCAAAATATATAGGCTTAAAAGGGCGGGGTTGCCAGGTCGCGTCCCGTTGCAAAATGGCGTACACGCCGGGTGTGGGCGGAGGCGGAAACAGCGCCCGAAATCGAACAGGTTCCGAAAAGCGAACCAGCGAACCCTCTCCTTTAAAAAAGCCAATTCCGTCCTGTTCCCTCGCTGGCGTTGAGGAACTCATTAGGTCCATGTAGCTTGGCAACTTCACGGCAAGCCTCCAATCCTGAGGGTAGGCAAGAACGTTTGAAACTTCCCCCAATACCACAATATTCTCAGGAAAGCGACTTGTGTGTCAATATATCACACCCCTGTATTTAGCGATGGATATGCCGTTCTATTGCCCCGTTCCATGCTGGTTTCACAGCGGACGGTGGGACAGCCAAATTTGAAGGACGAGAAATTCAGAAATGAACTGCCTGAGCGCGGACGAACGTGACCGGGTCTCCCGATCAAGATGGTAGAATTACGAGCAATGGCGCATAAGGTATCCGACGACTCGTTTTGGAATTTTTTGAAGTCGTTTGGGCGCGACTGGGCCGCACTCATGACTGGCCCTCTGTCTCTACTGCTGGCGGTTATCGCCCAGCTTGCGTCCGGCTGGAGCAGGATGGGCTTACTGACGTTAGCAGCTGCTTGCCTTATATTTGCTTCGTTTCGGATTTGGAAGACCCAACAAATTGAGATCGCACGACTGAAGGTCCGGCCTTACGAAGATTCGCAACGACAGCTAGTATCGGAAATGCTTGCGCCTTTTGGACCGGATGAGCGAGAAGTGCTCCGCTATTTTGTCCAACACGGAGAGCGCGAACAGCAACAGATCTCGATCGATTTGAAACTAGATCAACCGCGATTCGCAGCTGCCTTCAATTCAGTTGCCAAGAGTGCGCTATTAGATAGAGAGGAGAGGCAAAAAGTAGGCAGAGCCGGGCTCGATCTTTTCTGGAGGGTCAATCCACAGTTTGTCGAGGTATTGAAAGACGAACTCTTCTCGCACAGCGAAAACCCCTCGGCTGCTTCATCATCTCTGCCCGCTGAACGTTTGCCGTCGAAAGCCGCACTCAATCTGAAACGATCCCTCGTTGCATTGGGAGCCGTGGCCGCCGTCTATTTCGCGCTCGGCTCATGGTTCTTTCCCGAATGGTATTTCGGCATACTCTGGGGAGGAAAGTTCTTGGACCGTGCGTGGTGGATGCAAGGTGTGTCCTATTGGCTTGATTTGCATACCGGGTGGCTCACGATTGGAATCATCCTCGCATTCGTTGTGTCACTCCTCGCACACAAGTATCGCAGACGGTTTTTACCGTTCATTGACAGACTCGCGGGGCGACTAATCTTAAGTTTTGTCGTCGCGTTCTTGGTTGGCGCTTTGCTCGATTACAAGTATGCGAAAACTTCATTTCAGCGGCTAATTCAAGTGGAAGTTGCGATGGACAATCTGAAATCCGCAATCCAGCGACTCGTGCCGTTTGAAAATACCGAACAATCCGCATTGCAAGAGCCTATCTATTTTCAATACCTCGACCGCAACGGCGTCGATGCACTCTATAGCCAACTTGAACCGGAGTTGATCGAAAGACAACGGACAGTTTCTTCAGACGTTTCTACAGGTGAGAAGGCTTCAATCGCCGTCGGCACTGCGGAAGGAGAGCTAAGTGCCAAGCAACAGAAGAAGGCAACGTCGTCCTTCGAGCGATCGGGTTTTTCCCCAGAACGAAAATGCCTCGAACTTATGAAGTTTTCATTAGCACAGAAGCCTTCGCATTTCTATACCAGTGGTGGCGAGTGGTTCGCGAAAAAATTGCTACAGACTTTTCGGGAGGACGCCAACAGAGCATTGAAACAAACGGAGTCTTCGGAAGCCCACGAAGTCACCGCTCCAGACCTTGAAAAGTTGCGGTTGGACTCCCCTGCGGTGCCCCCTTCTAAAGAGCAACAAGAACAGAGTGAGCGCCGGATAAAGCAATATAACGACGAATTTGTTTCGGAACTAAGTTCGCTGAGTGGATTGGTCTTGGTAGATGGTGCTTTTGCGCTCCACAGCGAACCAAATCGGGAGACATCGGTTCTTATCGAACAATTCTCCGAAAAACCGCGAGCCATCACGTTCCACGTTTTAGTTCCCAACAACAAGCAATTGCGACGCTTAGTTGCCACGGGTAACACGAAGCTTCGCGTTTTCGGCACCGTCACGAAGCGCCTCGATGATGGCGGCGTGATCGAACTACGGGGCATCGCAATCTACTAAGCAAAGCCAATGGCAGCATCTCGCCGCGCTCCCCGGTCCAAAACCCTCTGCCTGATCCCGCCAGCCAAACCAAGTCAGCACCGCAGTCCAAGCCTAGCCAATCCATAAACACGCTGTAATCGCCCCGTATTGCGTCGTAGGGGAATTCTGGACGGCATTACACACTTTTCGTTTGACAACAAGTCCGACTTTCTGTTATACGCTTAATTGCGATGGCAAGAACTGGCAGACCACCGATACCTGCTCTAGAACGTCAGAGCCGTCTTATCGCCCTACGATTGACGAAAGACGAGTACAAGCGCATCGAACGAGCGGCGGCCAAAGCCAAGCTTTCTGTCAGCGAGTACATCCGGCAAGAGCTAGGTCTAAGGGGTGACAAATGAGAGTCGCAATCTATGCCCGTGTCAGCACTAGGGACAAACAGGAAGTCGATAACCAGCTAACCCAGTTGCGCGACTTCGCCGCAAAGCAGGGTTGGACGGTGCAGCGGGAGTTTGTTGACCGGGAAACAGGCTCAACGGCAGACCGGGAGGAGTTCCAACAAATGTTTGCGGCTGCCAGCCGTCGCCAATTTGACCTGCTCCTATTCTGGAGCTTGGACAGACTGTCACGGGAAGGCGCACTAGAAACGCTCCAGCATCTCAATCGGCTCACGGGCTACGGCATCGCCTATCGCTCGTTCACCGAGCCGTATTTGGATTCTTGCGGTATTTTCAAAGACGCCGTTAAGTTCCTATAGCGATTCCGCGTTCACTCTGATTGCAAATCAATTCCAAAAAGCGATACACTACGAATTGTTTCGTAGATCGGGCTATGTCGGCCAGCCACTGACTTCACTTTTGCACTCGATTCGCCGGCAATTCTCAGCGACATGCCTACCAGAGTTGGCCAGTCACTTTTCCCTGATTTGCGAACCTTTCGCGTCGGATTTTGCGGTTGGCGACCACCCTTCGGCCACTCGCGCTCCTTTCGAGCAGGCGCCTGCACATTTTAGATCAGACTTGTTGCACTCACGTTCGCTTTGCGCGCAGTTTGCGGGTAGTTTGCGGCTAGTTTGACGTCTGTTTGAGCGAGCGCCAATTCAATGAAGCCGTCATTTTCTACGGTGGCTGCCACGCCACCAAAAAACAGACCAAGCGACTCCCTATGTAGTGCAGTTTATGCTGACGCACTGATAAGTGGTATCGATCATCGCTTTCAGACCACGGCACGCCGGAAGTTCCTTGTAGCATGCACCGACAAGATTCTTCAGCGGGCGCCTTAATTGCTCAGACACTTCTGGAGCGTTCCGAACCATTCGATGAACAATAAGGATCGTGCGCGCCCAGAAGCGTTCGTCCATCCAATTCCCGCGAGCTTGGGCGTTGACAATGGCATCCCCCAGGGATTCCGTCCAAGCCGTCGACCCCGATCGTGACATGAGTTCAACCACGGCCAGCCAGACGTCTCTGTCGGTCCCTCTTTTCAGGAATTCGCAAAGCTCGTGCTCGAGTGACGGTCCACTCCACTTGAGGACTCCGGCTGGTAAGTTCGCTAAAGCGGCGCGGCGCGAGGCAGAGATATCGTAAGAAGCGATTTCCGGCAAGCTGAGGGGAGCCATGCCATCACCCATAGCGGCATGCAGAGCATGCAGGGCGATACCACTGGCAACGCTCGGTCGGTAAGTTGCGAGAGGACTTCGAGCATATAGAGATAGCTGAGGTGCCTGACGTTCAACGTCGGGAGGACTCTCCGTTTGTCTCCGGTAGCGAGGTACGGCGGCCACCAACTTCTTTGCTATGTCTCTAACAGTCCCTGCCGGCAACTCGCGAAGGGCTCTCTTTAGGTCTTGGCGACGCAAACAGACTGAGCACGTGATCCGTTCTCTGTCTCTTACTGTGAGAGGCCGCACTGGCATCGAGTAGAGTTTTGCAAAGCCACCCGTGAGCCGTTGATCAAACGCCTCCTCGCATGCTTCGCTTAATCTACTTAACAAGACTGTTCCCGCAATCGAAGCAGCACTTGACCACAAAAGAAGAGCAAGTTCGTCGAGCGTATCCCCGTGTCCAGCAGCTGTGTCCGCGACAAGACCCCCTGTCCAGACAAATCCGGCGCCCCTTTTATTGTGAAGTGTCCTGACTTCTTTCGGACAGTCACAAGACGGACGCCACGTTTCCCGAGATACCGTTCAAAGCCTTCGACAAGACACTTGCCGAGTAATATGCCCTTGGCTCTCGAGGGCACGAGTACCGTATCGGGAGCCCCACTACGTTCAAATATCTTTCGGCACAAGTTTTCAACAATCGTTGGACCTATAACCCTGTCTCTCAAGAGACGCGCTGTATCTATAAAACCTAAATAGTGTCTGTTACCGACAATGCGATGGTGCTCAAATGCGCCCGCTTTATCGACGAATTTCCAGAACTGCTGCGCCGCTGAATCCTGCTCAAGAAATTCTGATGGACTTCTGGGTTTCAGCTTTTTCTGTGTCATTCGGCCTGCAACTGGATTGAATTCCGCTCGCGGCCGGTCGCTCCACTCCGAACATTGACTTGGGGCGGCAATGTTCATAGGAACATGACAGAGAGCCTCAAACGATCCAGACACGCGCTCTCCGCAGTAGTCCGAATCAACGATCGCTACAGCCTTCACCGAAGCTGCGTTCTGTCTCTTCAGCTCTTCAGTGACCTTAGCGATCTGGCTGCCTGTGACGACCACGTCAACGAGCAATATGACGTTGGCACCCGATCGAACTGCCTCTAGAATGCCTGGAGGATCGTACGCTTCGACCGTTATGTGACGGATATCTCGCAACCGCAGCGCCGAGCGACGTAACACCAACCTTCGAGCAATTGTCGCGAGCGCCCAACTTGTTGATACGAGCGTATCGAAGTTTCGGTCCGCCAGCATCTCATCGAGAACTCGCACAATAGGTGCTAACGTGCTCTCACTTCGACAAATGCGACCTAGATTAATGTGGGTATCGGCCCCCAACTATCAGCAAGCGCCCGTCTAACCGAGAAGAACGTCTGGCCGTAGATTAAAAACCTATGGTCATTACAAAGGACAACAGCGGCAAACCGGTTGGCTTCATCGAAACGCTGGTCTCGAACGAGCGGGTCGTCACTATCAACCAAGCCGGACAGGTAACAACCGTCACGACGCGAGATCGGACGGGCGGACAGGTGAAGACGGAGACTTTTTTCGGGGCCTTGCCGATTACGGGCAACGACCGATGATCTGTTCATGGCTGTTCCTCGCCTCACGCACGACGCCCGAGCGTTTCTGTGGCAAGCCCGGACACCGATACTGCCCGGAACATCAGGCGGAGATGGATTACATCCACAGGCTAGACGATGACTGGAAAGAGATCGAAGCAACGCACAAGGCCGTTTGCGAAGAGCCGAGAGGCCACTCCACTAAAACCTACCTTTCTCCGAAGCCTTAGTAATTTCCAATTAGTAGTGAGGTGGCAAATGAGCGATAGAAATGATTCCAACTCCCAGTGGCAGGAGGGGCAGGACGGTCACGAGTGGCACCTAGAATTTCGCTACTCGCCCGACTACCCGTATCCGTTTCCGATTGTGCCAATGGGAACACACGACAAGCACGACGTTGTTGGGCATCTTTCAAGCGACGGTCGGGTTCACATTTTCAACTCTGCAATTGTCGAGCAACTTGTGCGTGCTGGTTTACGCGCACGTGTCTAGGAATAGCGGGTGACCGGCAGTTCACCCTAAGAAGTCAACGGTATGCGTCAGAGCAAAGCCATGGTTGACAGCGAGAGTGGAGGCTAGCGGCTTTGTGAGGACCAGGCGATCGGGGTGAGTTGGGGAAGGCGATGGATGGGAGTTTCGGCGAGACCGGGGAGGACCGCGGCCAAGTATTG
>WNEZ01001711.1_pt1 | contig 18455 bp, 19 predicted proteins | sample 5400521 | NCBI WGS metagenome assembly WNEZ01 (sample SAMN13153339, study PRJNA577476) | soil metagenome | isolation source: 120 cm saprolite under Douglas fir tree site 2 hole 1 replicate 1 | place: USA:California | collected 2015-04-18
CACAAGATATCCCAGCCAATGATATTTGTCGCCGGGACCAAGGACATCTACGCTCAACCCAGGGCCGTGAAATCAGTCGTCTCAAGCCTGGGAGCAAAGACGCAGATCCATTGGGTAGAAGGAGCGGATCGGAGGTTCAGCAAACGCAAGGGCAGAGCCATCGATTCGAAGACCCTAAAGGAGATAGTTGAGACCCTAGCCCACTGGGTAAATTCAAACAAATAACCGAGAATCGGACCCTATACGCGCAACAAGCCATTTCCAACTTTCGAGCAAAGGCTGTAACTAGCGGGTGTTCTGCTGGGTTCAGACGCTGACAAATAGCGTACTGTTCGCTCCATCGATTTTAGAGAAAAAATGTCCAAATCTGCATCAACCAGCTTTGTCTTCGCAAACGCCAAGGGAGAACTCGGACATATTGTCAGCCAGCTCAAACGAGTCAGCAACATAGAATCCGTCACTCCAGTCACCGGGCGCTTCGATCTCGTGATTCGACTGAAGACCAATGAGCCCGTCAAAGCATTCAACACGGTGGAGAAGATCAGAAGCATTAGCGGCATCACGTCCACTCAGACAGCATTCTCCATCGAGAACGTTACCAACCCCAAGAACAGGGAAGAGTCCTCTGAGCCCCCTCTCGCCTACGCGCTAGTGAAAGTCAAGGGCAAGTTCCGAAGCGTACTCCAGAAACTGAAGTCATTCCCGAACCTCGTCGAGGCTCACCTGATTCCAGGCGAATTTGATGTCATTGCCTCGTTCAATGGCTTCAGCCAAGATGAGCTCATGGAGAATTCCGTTGAGAAGCTTAGCAGAATCAACGGAGTAACCGCCAGCGAGACACTCATCACCTGGACTCCCACCAACCAACCATAGAAAATCGTTCGTAAAAGGAAGCGGTCCAGCTTCCTCCTATTTTTTTCCGACCGAGAGTCCTTCAGTTTCGAGTCTATTCGTTGACTACTCGTTCTGGCTCTATCTTGACGAGTATCCTACCGACCCCCGGTTGACGATGCGGATTCTTAGTAGTCCCAAGATACTTCACCGACAGCTTTTCGTTGTGTTCTTCCGCTCCCTTCTTCGTCATGTCCAGCACCCGTCCCTTGATTACGACCTTCTCGTAAGGATTCTGCTGGCTGAAAATGCTCAAAGCAACTCTGTGATTGGTCTTCAGATATTTTGCCTTCGCGCGTCCCTCCGCCGTATTGACAAGAATTAGGTCTCCTTCACGATCAACCCAGACGGGGCTCACATGTGGCGAACCATCAGACATTACAAAGGCCAGATTGCCAAAATTCTTCCCGTCAATCAGCTTGATTGCTTTCTCAGAGAGTCTTGCGCGTGTCATGATGGATACGGCCTCATTTCGCGGAGACTCTAATTAACTCGATGTGTGGCAGGGTCTGTCGTCCGAAAGGGCCGAGCCATGCGCTTGTTAGTCTAGAATTCGAAATAGAATCAACTGGATCTGTCACGCGAGGAGCGCTCGATTTCAAAAATAGTCCAGAATACTGGACCCTGCGAGATTTTACTCGGGGATGTTAGGCTGGACAGCTGGCCGTCATCATGAATTGGAGAGGATTAGCATAACGATAGACAGGGTTTCAATTCCTAGCCGATTCGGGGGTGTTTTGCAGGGGACTATGAGGGCTGCAGAGTTCTCGGAATTCCCATCGTTCCGAGCCGACGGACCGATGAAGGCTGGATTCTGGAGTCTAGAATATTCTGCGTTAGAGTGGCGGGCCCGGTGGGATTCGAACCCACGATTTTGGGCTCCGAAGGCCCACGTCTTGGTCCTGGCTCGACTACGGGCCCCGCGGCCATATCCAATTTGCCAGCTCTTTTATTGCCTTGGGCTATCCGAATAGAGCGTGGGTCCAGGGCAAATCCAGGAAATCCCTGGGTAAAAGTCAGAAATTTTCGAACGGGGATGACAACGTTTTCTTCCAGATCCTCAGTGATTCCTTCGGATCCTTAGAATATGTTCCGCGTGTCAGGGGGGAGATATCCGGACCATACTTCAACCGAGAGGGATCCTTCATCGCCGAGAAGAATGGTTCAGCGGTTGGATGCGTGGGTCTAAGAAATTTTCCCCGAGAAAAATGGCTTGACATCCGATACTTGCCGGTAAGAGATTCTGAATCAAGGCCGTTAGTGGCAGAGAAGCTTGTTGCCGAGGCCGTGCGCCTTGCAGATTCAATTCATTGTGAGACTTTGAAGGCTTTCGTTCCGGCGGTTCAGCCCTACGTTGATGTGTACAAACGCTCTGGTTTTGAGCCCGTTAGGAGATCCCTCCGGATCGGCTAGGATTTAACTGCGCAATCAATGGAACGGAGCAAAATCCTAACCAGGGAGCTGTTGAAAGAATCTGCCCGACGACGCGGCGCAGGTCTGGGTTGAGGGGCTCCGTCCCTACCGGGACTGGTGAATCGAAGAGCAAGGCGGACCAGAAACCCTTGGTGATTGGGTCAAAAATCTGTTGGAAAGGACCAGGGTTGAATAGGAGCTTTCCTAGATGAGAAACTTGTCGGATTGGCGATCCTTCGAGCCGATGCATACGGACCAGGCCAGGCGAGATTCAACGGAGCCTACGCGCTACCAAAGTACCGTGGACAGGGAGTTGGGTCTGCATTGATGAACGCTACCATTCGCGAAGCGCAACGACTGCACCAGAAGGAGACGAAAGTCTACACGCTCGCTTTCCTGGATCATCTAGCACCAGGAGCAGTACTCTATCTGAGATCAGGCGGTACGATTGAAGGTGAATATCTCCAACTGCAAAGAAAGACCCACTCCTAGCCGGACCCTATTCTGCGTCCGACGTGCTTGATAGATGTCTTAGGAATCGTTGTATCGCACGCCTCGCTCCGTGGACTTCCGGCTTGGCTTGGTTGAATATCGATACGAAATCAGAGTGGTATTGCTGGGCAAGCGTACTATCAGTGGCAAATGTGGCGTTCTCAAAATTCTTGTTCTCCGCTCTTTCCGTATAGTTGTAGCTGCCCCATTCCACGGTCTTCCCGTCAACAACAATGTACTTGTCGTGCATCATGCCTCGACGTGGTGAGATTAGTCTTACATCGCACCCGGCCCTTTCTAGTGTGTCGTGGAGTCTAGCTTGTTCACCCTGTGTCTCCAAACGGTCTAGGACGACTGCGACTTTGACCCCTCGTTTGATCGCTTCTAACATAGCCTTCTCGACATACACGTTCGTGAATTCGTAGGCTGCCATCTCGATGCTGCCAACCGCACTACCGATCAAGGCGACCACTTGTCGTTCTATTCCCCCTCCTGGAGAGAAGAGGGCAGTGACGGAGGGAGCTAATGGTTCATGCACAGTTTTCTCTGGTTTCGTCGTGGAACTCTGTTCTTCTTTGGAGGCTGGCGCCGAACTGTTGGAATCCGAAGAGCTCTCAATCTTCTCGGGTGACAGTATCGCCTGTCCGCGCTTTGAAAAAGGCCGCAGGGTGAGCTTAGCACCGGTTTTCCCTTCAAGGGAGAGAAAGAGTTCAGTCCGGTTCCCGGATCTATAAGCGCCCTCAATCCAGAGTTCGATGGAATCAACGTTAAGACCCTTGAACCAATCCAGAAGCTCATCGAGTTTCAGTCTGAGACTCTTGAACGGAGTAATTCCAGCCATCTGAGCCGCGGGATTCTCAGGCGGTCTGAAAACCAGAACTACATCGTCTACTTCGTCCGACCGACTGTGCCCAAGCAAGCTCATGAGTGATGACTGTTACCGAAATATTCATTCAATAACAGATTGAAACTCAGTACACTGTTCTTTGGTATTGGCACCAAGAGCAGAATCTCTCTCAACAAGAGGGCTTGAACCCGAAATCTCTGACTCGCTCGGGTCATTATAGAACGATGATGTGGATTATTAATCGGAATAACTCACGTCTGCTTCAACCCTTCAACAAGTGAGTGTAGGAAAGGTAGACTAGTCCAGTGACATCGCTCGGGCAAGCGTGCATAGAAGTCCAGTTCGTTACGAAGTCCTACGGCAAAACCGTCGCGCTCGACGATGTCTCTTTTACGATACCTTGTGGTGAGAGGTTTGCTCTTCTAGGTCCGAACGGGGCTGGCAAGTCTACAACTCTGAAACTTCTCGTTGGTCTCTTGAAACCTGACACCGGGACGATTAGGATCAACGGCTACGAACCGTTCAGCTCAGAAGCCAAGTCAATTCTCGGATATCTTCCTGAGGATGCAACACCGTACCGGACGCTGTCTGTCAGGGAGAACTTGGAGTACATCGCCGCTCTTCGAGGCGTAAAAGATGTCCGCGAAGCGGCGGATAGGTTCTTGGACGAATTGAGCCTCCGCGAATACGAACGGGCCAAGGTTGGAAAGCTCTCGCGCGGGAACATGCAAAAACTAGCCATTGCTCTTGCACTAATTCACAAACCGAGAATAGTTCTGCTTGATGAACCGCTAAACTATCTCGACATCCCAACCCAAGAGAGAGTTTTCAAGATGCTGAAATCTCTAGACTCGACACAGATAGTCTCCACACATATCATGTCGATCGCCACGCGTCTTACAGAGAAAGTCATTATGATCTCAAGGGGCAAAGTTGTCTGGAACGGGACCATTGACACGTTGAAAGGCTTAGAGCAGGGTGACGAGCCGATAGAAAGCGTCGTTGCAAGGCTAATGACAAATGCTGGCTAAGCTCGTAAAGTTCGTCCTCCTAACTAGGTTCTCCAAGCCGCTCCTTGGCCTAGTAACCTTCTTCGTCATCTATGACGTCGCGATAAGAGCCGTTACGACTGGAAACTCTCCGGAATTCTCAGGAGGATTCTCCTACTACGCCGTCGGAGCTTCCATCTTCTTCATCACGGTAAGCCTTCTCTTCGGAGGTCTGTTCGTCCTAAAGTCGGACAGAGATTACTTGCTGACTCTCCCACTGAAACGAAGAGAACTCAGCCTCTCATTATTTACAGCTCAGTTCGTCGGTTCTGGGATCACCATTCTCTTCCTCTTCGGATTTTATCTTGCAGGCGCTGGAACCTTGCAGGACACGATAGTGCTGAGCGCGGACCTTGCGATTCTGGCCGCTGTTGTAACCGCGCTTGGTGTTGTCTCGAATATTCTCTCGACCTGGCTTAGAGCGGGACTCGCGATTCTTCTAGGAGTCTGGTGTCTGTCTTCGGTCTTAGGAAACCCGTTTACTCCGGTTTCTCCTTTCACCGGAGACCTTCTGTATGGTAGCGTTGTCCTGTTTGGATTCTCACTCGTAATCGTGCCAGTTGCTTTGAGAGAGCTGGCCTATCTGGAACTGGGCTCGATGAGGAGTCTGTTGAGGGCTACTAGTTCCGAGTACAAGAGGACCATGAGTTTCGTCGGGAAGAGTCCTGTGCGGGCAATTTACTCCTACCATTTGTCGTTCTTGGAGCTAGTGGGGAGAGTCAATCTCGCTGGCTCCACCAGTTATAGGGCAACGCGTGTGAAAACGTCTACCGTACTCATCGTTTCCGGTGCTCTGGCGACGGCCTATCTGGTTTTGGCCGGGCTGTCACAATTCGCCGACCTCCTGACTAAGCCAGTGGTCATCGTCCTGCCAATACTCATGGGGATCATCACTCTAGTCCTGATGTCTCAGGGGACGTTCTCAAACGAGAGAGGTTGGCTAGCCTTTACTGCTTTGGACCCAGCCGTGTACTTGAGACATCTTCTTCTTTCGAGGGCCGTCTCGACTCTAGCAATAACGGGGCCGTTCGCCGTTGCTTTCATTGTCCTCGCATTTCGAAGGGTCCCCGCGGCGGTAAACTCTTCCATAGTGCTTCTCGTAACAGTCACTTCCGCATCCATACTAGCAACCTACGTAATAGCGAGACTGGGCGCGGTTCAGCAAGTCAAAGAAGAAGGCATGATGCCCGGCCAGTTTGACCTGAAACAATTTCTTGCAATTATTCCCACATACATCGTCATCATACTCATAGTAGTCTCTGAAATATCCTTGATAGGGTCCATCATCATCGCGGGGGTCCTAGGGATCCTTTCACTTCTAATGATCGCGAGCAAAAGCGTCTGGAGAGGGATAGCTTATCGTCTGACGGAGAAAGGATTCGTCTGACCAATTCGCTGTGATCGTTCCGGGCTAGTCTGTGAACTTGTAGTGTCGATAGCCTTGAGGAGTTACATCGATGAGAACGAACTCGTTTTCTGGTTCAGAAACAAACTTTCTCCCATCAGGCAGAGGCCTGGATTCATGAAGTGCTTCGTATTCAATCAAAGATACCGGTCTTCGATGTTGCAACTTCTCTGAATGGCCAAACCTCTTTGCCATCTCATTCCATCCTTCTTGGAAGACCCAGCTCGAAACCTTTGCCTTAGAGCCACTGCCATAGTTCCCGGAACCTCCTCTTCTCCCCGCGAGATCTGCTCCTTTCCTAGCCTTCGTCTCCAAAAGCATTGAGAGACAGCTCTTTTCGGACGCTGAGTAGCTGTTGCCGCTCTCCCTTGCGTGAACGAGACCATCAGCTACCTTGTCAAGATACTCTTTCTGAAATTGCGGCGTCTCCATGAAGTGTCTCATGTAATCGGATTCGGCCTTCTCAAACTCCTCCCTCTTCTTGAAACTCGCAACCTTGGGCTCGTCTCCAATCTTCTGAGTGATCTCTGCCCAACGAGCAAGCCCTCGCCAGAAGTGCCTCAGAAGGTAAGCGAAGCCTTTCTCAGCCATCTTCGGATATGGCACGTGAAACGACATTGGTCCAACATGGTCTACTAGAGATTCTCCAGGTCCAGCTTTTATGAGGCCGGCAGCTTCTGCCTGCTCTGCCCAGTTATCAACCGCTCCCTCCATCGCTTTCAGGTAGCATTTCTCCGAATGCTTGCCGTGAACCACGGCAGTGCTGGAGAATAACGGTCTCCAGAAATCATCTTCATCCTCCATGTAAGTCCCGATCACTCTATCAAAGTTCAGGAGTCTAGGGTCTTCTTTGACTAACAGGGCGACGGCTCCGGCGCCCTGGGTAGATTCTCCAGGAGTGTTCAGAGGATACTTTGCAATATCGGTTGAGCAAATGATGCTGGACCCGCCGTTAGCGCGGCCTGCCCAGGCCCAGTCCAGCGAGCTCTCTAGGGCATCAGCCGTACTAACGCAGGCGAACTTGTACTCAACCCCTGAAGTTTTCTTCAACGACCCCTTACCATACTTCTGTTCCAGCATCCCATGAACATACGCCGCGACGGGTTTGGACTCATCAACCCCTGTCTCAGTAGCGATGTCAATTCTGGCGATTTTCGCCGGAGAGAGACTGTTCCGCTCGATTAGTTCAAGGATCGCGTTTGCGGCCAAGACTGAGCTGTCCTGGTACGTGTCCGGAATCGACATTTTCGCAATCCCGATCCCATGCAAATACTTCGCAGGATCCGACTCCCTCGCTCGCGAAAACTCTGTCGGCCTTTCAGGATGCTGTTCATCAGCTAGCTCCAGATATAATCGAGGGACATAGACTGCGATGTCGTCAATGCCAACAATGGTCTTCAATATTCAGTCTCCACGGCTTGATAGATAGCCAACGATTCGGTGTTTGCCTCTGATGAAGTCATTCTTGACCGTGCGAGAAGATAGGCTCCATGTTCTCTGCGAAGGCTTGTTTTCAGTTACAACCCTTAATTGCTGACCTGATCCGAGAGCAAGAACGGATACTATCGGATTCTGTATCTGATACGATATAGTTTATATCCAGCCCCTTAAACCGCCTCTCAGAGTTAGTCATATGCCTGGAATCATCGACGTCTCTCAGCTCGTCAAAACTTATGGCGACGGGACGAAGGCCGTGAAAGGAATCAGCTTCAGCGTTAACGAGGGAGAGTTCTTCGGCTTCCTAGGGCCGAACGGAGCTGGAAAGAGCACAACCATCAAGATACTCACTACCTTGCTTCAGAAGACCTCTGGGTCTGCCTCAGTAGCAGGTCTAAGCGTGGACTCCGACGCTCCGAAGATAAGAAAGATCATAGGAGTTCAGAACCAGGATACGGTAGTTGACGAGGACCTCACCGGCCGTGAGAACCTTGTCCTCCAAGGACAGCTGCAGCAGATGCACGCGACTGCTATCAAAGAGCGAGTCGATGAACTCCTCAAGATTGTCGATCTTGCAGACGCCGCGGACAAGCGCGCAGGCTTCTATTCAGGCGGGATGAAGAAGAGACTTGACCTCGCAACAACTCTCGTTCACAACCCGAAGATTCTGTTTCTAGATGAGCCGACTACGGGACTGGATCCTCAGTCAAGAGCGGCAATCTGGGCTTACCTGAAAAAACTGAACGAACAGGGAATCACGATATTCATCACGACGCAATATTTGGAAGAGGTTGACCGTCTCTGTCGTCGACTAGCTATTGTCGACCTTGGAGAGATAGTTGCTCAAGGCAGTCCGGCCGAGTTGAAACAAGAGATCGGAGCGGATTCGATTTCGCTGGGATTCGAGAATTCAAGCATGAACGGGGGCGACACAAAAGCGAAAGCCCGTCAGGTCCTAGAGCAGAAGTTCGACGGAGTCTCCAACATCGTAGACTCGGATATAGGCCTGACAGTCTATGCGAAGAACGGTAGCTACATGGTTCCCGAACTCGTGAGGGCTTTCGATGAAGCTCATATTAGACTCTCAACCATCGGAGTGTCCTCCCCAACCCTCGACGATGTCTTTCTCAAGCACACGGGAAAGAGAATCAGAGTCGAAGAAGTAAGCAGCGCAAATTCGCGAGGCATGTTCGGCCGCAGGAGACGATAAGCAATGTCGTTCTTCTCCGATGCCTTTCACCTGTTCGTCCGGTCGATGAAGAAGCTCGTACGCAACCCGATACTGGTCTTCTTCTCCCTCTTTCAACCAATTATTTTCCTACTGCTGTTCACTCAGCTGTTCAGCAACCTCGGCCGTTTCATCGGCTCAGGGACCCTAAGCTACACTACTTTCGCAACAGCAGGAATAGTGTTGCAGAACGCGTTTTCCAGCGCCTTCCAATCAGGGACCGCCGTAGTCGACGACATAAAATCCGGCTTCCTCGCCAAGATGCTTGCCACACCAGTAAACCGATCGGCAATTCTGTTCGGAAGATTACTCAGCGATGTTTTCAGAGTCGTGGCACAGACCATAATCATACTAGTTTTGGCGTTCGCTCTAGGGGTTTATCCTGCAACTGGGTTCATAGGCTACTTGCTAGTCATCTTCACCGTCGCCTTCTTCGGACTAGCCTGGTCAGGAATATCTCTCGCCCTGGGACTCAAGACGAAGAGTGCCGAGACTGTGTTTGGAATCGCGGGAGCTCTTACCTTTCCACTCTTGTTCATGAGCACTGCACTCGTTTCACAAGGCTTCATGCCAAGCTGGATGCAAACCGTGTCCAACTACAATCCCATCAGTTATGCCGTCAACGCAATTCGAGTTCTGATTATCACCGGATACGACTGGAGTATAATCCTACAGGCTTACGGAGTAATTGCCGGGATTGGAATAGTCACACTCGGAGCTACACTATACCTGTTCAGAAAAGTCGTCAGCTAAGGGTTAATCAGAATGAGCGGTCCTTCGATTGAAGCAGTAAACCTATCGAAACGTTACGGCTCGTTTCTTGCACTATCGAACTTTTCCTTGAAGATCGAGGGATCGAAGTGCGTTGGCTTCCTCGGTCCAAACGGGGCGGGAAAGACAACCACCCTCAAGATCTTCACGGATATGATCAGACCGACAGAGGGTAAAGCCTTGATCAACGGGATCGACGTTCATCTGAACAAGAGGAAGGCCCTGAGCTCGGTCGGATCACTGATAGAGAGCCCCGAGATCTACCCATCTCTAACACCCAGAGAAGCATTGTCGATGGTCTCTGAGATCAGAGGACTTCCCAGATCGGAGAAGCGAAAGAAGATCGAGGAAGTTGTTTCCGAGGTAAAGATGGAGGAGTGGCTGGACAAGAAGGTCGGCAAGTTCTCCAAAGGCATGAAGCAGAGAATCAACATTGCCGCAGCACTCCTCTCCGACCCAGACGTCTTCCTACTCGACGAGCCTACTACCGGTCTGGACCCAAGAGGAATGGCCGAGGTTCGTGACATTGTCAAATCATTAAAAACGAGGAATCGACTCATCTTCATGAGTTCACACCTGTTGAACGAGGTCCAAGACGTATGCGATGAGGTGGCGATGATCGACCACGGAAAGCTGCTAGTCTATGACAGCCTCTCCAATGTGACAAGGAGAGCCTCAGTCGACGGTGGAAACACCGTCGAAGTCGAACTATCGAGAGACGTTGACGAGCAAACGGTCAACGGTAATGTCGCATCTCTGGCGAACGTGAGCTCTGTTGAGAGACCAGATCCCAGGAGGATTCGAATACATTTCGCAGGTGGTATTCCCAATCAGGAGAGACTCCTGCTAGACCTTGCTATCATGAAGATCGGAATGATCAGTTTCCATCCTTCTGCTTCAGCCCTCGAGGAAACGTACCTAAAACTCATCAAGGACACCCTGTGATCGGAGCAATGAGCAAACCACCGGCTGCAACCGTCCCAGCGACGGGCAGTCGTATCCTACCAACTAGTATCTCTCAAGTCGGAACGATTACCAAATACGAGCTCGTGAATTATTTCAGGTCTCGACGGTTTTTCATCCTTCTAGCTATTGGGCTGATCATTAGTGGACTTCTCACAGGACTAGTCGCGTATTACGGTGTTAGCAACGTTGCGCCCTGCCAGCCACCCACGTGCTCAAGCCCCGCTCTAGCTTTCTACTCCTTCTGGTGGGGAAACTCCGTCACATTCGTCATCGTGCTTTCCGGAATCTTCTTCGGCGGAGACGCGATCTCAGGAGAGTTTCAGAACAAGACTGGCTATTTCCTTGTCGCGAACCCCTTGCGGAGATCCTCAATCTACATCGGCAAATGGTTTGGGGCGTTGATAGCATCCGCAATCGTTTTAGCAATATATGCTGGGATAACAGCAGGAAATGGTCTCTACTATTTCGGAGCAAACGTCCCATATCAGTTTGCGGAATCTCTCAGCTTCTCAATACTGTATCTAATCGCTGTACTCGGGTTCACGTTCTTCTTCAGCTCACTCTTCAAGAGCAGCTCAATGTCGATCCTTGTTACCGCCATACTCTTTCTCTTTGCCTTTAGCCTGATCCAAGTGATCGTAGCTGGCCTCGTGCAGATCGAACCGTGGTTCATCATTACTTACGGTTCAGGAATAATCGGAAACGTGCTGATGGATACATACCCCACGACCCAACCTATCCGAGGAGCAGGTCCCGGCGGAAGAGCAGGAACAACGTATGCAGCAACAATCCCGGAAGGGATTATCATATTGCTATCCTACTTCATCATAACCGCGGTCCTCGGACTCGTTCTCTTCGAGAGAAAAGAGTTCACCTAGATCCTATTCTTTCCTCGGAACGTTTCTATCCTTTGACATACGACTGGAGGAGGTCGCGGAATCTGATGTTCTTCATCAGTTCTTCGGCGATTGTGTCATTCTCTTTCCCTGCTCTATCCCAGACCAAGAACCTCGATTCCCCGCCACGCGAGAATCTTGCGACGAAATAGGGAATATAGAACAGGTTTCCCTCAAGAAGTTCGAATTTTTCCAGATCTACCTTGGAGGGTAGTGTCAGTCCGTCTGCGAACATCTTCCATCGCATCTCACGAGTCTTCTTCATGTGCTCAATGTTTTCCGCAATCTCCTGTTTTGCACTGTCTCTTTTCGTTAGAGAATCGCGTTGCTTCAACAACTCTTGCAACTGGTGGTCGTAGTCAGACAGCATTCTTTTTAGCTCATTCAGTCTCTCGCTGACAAGAATCGTCGAGTCGACTCCCTGCACCACCGAGCCAGGGTCAGGTTCCATTTCTACCAGTTGAGGCACGACGGAGAATAACTCTGGGTAGAATCCCAGGTTTACCTCTCGGAGGGCCATGAGGATTGACCTTCCTTGACTGAGGACGCTCTGCTTTGACAGAAAGCCCTTTTCGGAGGAGTACTGGTAGGCAAAATCTAGATATGGCAAGTAGAGGATCTTGCCAAAGACGAATCTTTCTTCTGACCCGCCTAGAATTCCCTTTTTCAGCCGTTTCTTCTCAGCATCCTGCTGAACGACACTTTCAGGCACAAGCATTTGCAAAGCCTTGACAATGATCTGTCCTGGAGCGGCTTCTTCGTTCAACCTATTGACTTCCCCAGGTTCCAAGGTCCCCGACTAGAGCTCATAAGCCATCTGAGAACGAGGAATCCAGCTTCTCCCTGGTGAAAGATGTGATAAGAACTGTCTTGGCACGAGGAAGAGCAGCCTAGGCGCTTGACTCTCGCTAGGAGAAGTCGCGGTTAGTGTTGCGTGGAGCGGAGTTTGTTCTCAAATGGGCGAACGTAGCTGTGCTCGTTCTATCTTTTCTTGCTATTGAGTCCTTACACGCCTCAACGCTCTTGGATGGCAGAGCAGAAGCTTCTATCGAGCTCGCTCAGATCACCCCCCGAATGAACACAGCCTTTGAATCCGAGACTTTCGGCAATGGGCTAGTCTCCTGGTCCTACTCCAACCCGTTTAGACAAGGACGGTCACCATGAGCTGGGAAGGTCACGTTGGCATAATTGTAACATGGCCGATAGGTTTTTCGGGGCCTCGAACCGAGTCGAGGGGTAGCATTGGAGACTGAGAAGTGTTCCGTTTGCGGGGCGTCTGTCAAGAAGGAGAATCTGAGGGGCCATTATGACAGAGTTCATCCCAAGCGGTCTGGATCACTCAAAGCTGAATCCAAGACAGTAACTTACTCTGGACAGAGGTCCATCTTCCGAAGTCATCGTCGCCGGAACCTACTGGTGCTATCCCTTGTTGCGCTAGCAGTGATTGGTGTGTCTTTCGCGGCCGCAAGCTATGACAGAGGGGTCCACTGGCACCCTACCCTGTCCATCACCATGAATGGAAGCCCCTTCACGGTACCCGCGCAGATAGGGATAGACCCGAGTTTGTGGAAGGACCACTCCTTGGATCAGTACGCAGGTGGGGGTGGGGTGGCGGCTCTGCATACTCATGACACGTCAGGAACCATCCATGTCGAGGTCAACACCTCCCACCGAGACTTTACCCTCCACGAGTTTCTCGCGATCTGGGGTCAGCCTAGTGACGGAAGCGCTATTGATGGGCATCCGGTGACTTCCCTTACGGTGGACGGAGTCCAGCAGGCATCGCCCACAGGTGACGTAGTTCTCAAGGACGGCCAGAAAATCGCCATGACGCTCTCAGCCTAGGCAAGTCGAAGAATCCAGCCTGCAGCTGTTTCTTCAAAGTCGCCGGCAAGATATTGTAACCTCATTTCCGTTGTCTTGTTTGGGAAGTGTTCCATTGCCTCGGAGACAAATGAGATTCTTTCGCTGGGCTTCAGTTCAAAGAACTTCTTGTAGTCGAATCCGTGGAACATGTCTTCGACGATCGCGTATTTTTCCTCCATCAGCACGACGGCTTTCTCTTGGTCGAAAGTGGGGTTTCCCTTTTCCTCTACTTACTGAATAGTTGGTCAGCGCCCTCTTTCAGCTCGACTCCTACCCCCGTGTAATCAAAGCAAGACCCCCTTCCTTTCCCGGATAGACACGATTCACTCTGACTATGGCCTGCATCAGAATATGTCCCTTCTTTGGGAAAGCTCATCTCTCGCCTCAGCCGAAAGTCGAGAATAGCGAACAGATTCTGTCCTAATTCAGAAATCCTTCAGGATTGAGCTTGGGTATGAGCTACCAGTCCGTCTGTTACTGATGATATCCTGACTCAAAAGTTTGCCCCTGTCTACTCTTAATATTCTAAGCCAGTCTGACCATATTTGAAGTGAGGGCTATCATCCTACGAAGAGTTGTGAATAGTGCTGTCTGGATAATATCCGGCATACTGGTAATCATCATACGCGCCTTTGTTACCCGAGGGGGGTCGATCCTCGTATGGGAGATCATTGGCGTAGGGATGATGATCTATGGAACTGCGCGGCTGGTTTGGGCACTCATCAAGACTGCGACAAGTTCCATAGCGCCCTAAGGATTCCATTGAAAGCGTTACTGATCAAGCTGGAGCGTCATATACATCTCATTGATGTATCCTTCCTGCAGCCATCCTGGGAGCTTTCCGCATTCGACGAATCCAGCCTTAGCATAGAGTTTCTCAGCGGGAATGTTGCCTTCGAAGACTGTGAGAATGACCCTAGAGAGGCTGAGTCTCTTCGCGAGGATCTTCATCGCATCTATTAACAGGGTGCCTACGCCTAGGCCCTGATATTCCGCTCTGACGTACATTCCAAGAATCATTACGTGCTGCATAACATCTGGATCGACTCTGGAGAGGTCAAGCAGTCCCACGGGTTCGCCGATAGACTCGTCCTCACATACTATCGGAAACACTCTACGCTTGTCGAACCATTCCTCATACGTGCCAGGGCTCCAGGGGACTGATCCTTCAAAGACGCCGCCGGCTATTCCTCGAATGACGTTAAGATGAGTGGCAGCTTTGTTTAAGAAGGAACGATCCTCTTTCCGGTAGCCTCTGAGCTTAAGCCGCTGATTCTTTGCCTTGTCGACCTCTAGAATCGGGTAGAGCCCAGGCTTGGCGTAGCTTCGGCTGATATTGAAGCGGTAGCGATCGCCGAGCTCTTTGTAGAGATAATGCAAGTCGAACCTCTTTCCATCGAGAGAAGCGGCGCCAGGAATCGTCGCTCCGATCTTGTAGTTGAGGGTCTTGAGTGCTTGGAGGCGTTTACGATCGTAGCCGAAGATGCGGGTTCTAAGAACGAGTTTCTCCTGGGCCAAGGCCGTGTCCTCGACCCTTCCAACCGCTTCTTTCAGACCAGCGAGAGAGTCTGTCACGATGACGAAATCGGCCCGGGGCGTCCATTTCTCTCGCCCTGAATGAAAAGAAAAAAGCGCGTCGACGGCTCTTACCGAGTAGAGCAGGAAGCTGTTTCTTTCAGGAAAGTATTCTTTGAAGATTTCCTGGCTGAGAGGTAGGACGTGCCCTATCTGGAGACTCCGTTCGTTAAGATATTTCCGTCCTGCGTCGATATCTTGATCGAGGGTTGTTAGCCGCAATCCTTCCCGTTGGCCTCAAGCAGAGACCGTTTAAGATTAGTCATCAGAAACCTTTTTGGTAAGAAATGCGGTCATGTGTCCAAGGCTTGGCTCTGATAGTCTTAGTAGGCACTGCTATCTCTGGTCGACCAGTGCCCGCTCTACCTTCTTCTGCTTGTTGACAAGCACTACTCCTGTTAGAATTAGTATGAAGCTTACTGCATGCCACGGGCTGAGATTCTCCGGGAGTAGGAGGACGGAGGTAATGACCCCGAACACTGGGATCAGGTTGCCGAAGATTGCTGCTCGTCCCGCTCCGATCTTGGAGACGCCTTCGACGTAGAAGAAATATCCTATTACAGTTGAGAAGAGGGCGAGGTATAGTATCCCTAGCCATGACTCCGGACCCCAACTATAGGTCCAGGGGGCCTCTAATAGCGAGAGGGGAATTAGGAAGAGCCAACCGAACAGAGATACCCATGCGAGTATCCCGAGGGAGGAGAGTGTGGGACTGGTATTGTCTGATCTATTTGCAGCCACGAACCTTCTCAAAGTAACGGTGTAGATAGCGTACGCTATTGCTCCTCCAAAGACGAGACCTATCCCTAGAGGCCTGTTCAGAACATCAGTGTTTGGAGACAGCACAGAAATGACGCCGATGCCAGCCAGTCCCGAGATGAAGCCGAGACTCTTAGTCTTCGTAACGCGTTCGTTAAGGACGAACGAAGCCATGATCGCGATGAGCACGGGTCCTATACCGATGACCAATGAGTCATCGCTTGCGGCTGCGTATTTGACTCCGTAGAGAAAGAAGATCTGATAGAGGGTCGTGGAGAAGACGCCCATGATGACAAGATTCAAGATCCATTTTCGTTCGAGCCTGAGTGGCTGTTCCTTGACTCTGAGGATCCCGAACAATACCGGGACGACTATCGCGTATCTCAGCACTGCTATGGACACAGGAGGAAGGCTTGTCGCAAGAAGCCTCCCGACTGGCCAAGCCAGCCCCCAGAGGAACATTGTCAATAGAAGCTGAGAATAGATAATCCAATTCCGACTGTCAACGGTGGCCGTTGCTTCTGTGGGCAGGCGCAGTTCGGTTTTGCTCTGTCGGCCCATGACCATGCGAGGAGAGTTTCAACACGGAATAAGTAGTTTGACTCCAAAACTCGCGCTCAAACCAGGTCACGGGTCCAAATGTGATCCGTGGGGAGGATTCGGCTATTGCGGTTTGAAGGCAATGATATCGGTCAAGGCGCCGTTCCGCTGGCCCGCGTCTTTCAGAATTGGGACAACCTTCATTCCGAAGGTCACTTTGCTCGGTTCAGTTACGTCCAATTTGTGAACAATTCCTCCCTTGACTCCGTCAAACCTTACGAGCGCGATCGTCACTGGCTCGCTGTCTTCTCCGGCTCTATTCCTGTTGACAGTCGTGTAACTGTAGACATATCCTGGCTCATCAAGGCTCCTCGTCTCTTTCATTTCGACGAAGCATGAAGGACAGAACATTCTAGCTGGAATGTATGTGGTCTTACACTCGACACATTTCGATGAAAGGAAGCGGCCGCTCTCTTTCAGTACGCGGCGAAACTCTTCCCCAGCAACCCCGGCCGTGTAGTGAAACTCTAGGGGAATGCTGTCTGTCCAGTGGCGCGCTTGTAGCGGTTGAGTAATCTTCTCTAGAATTGGCATCGCTCTAGCCTTCCACCGGTCTGAAGTATCGTATGTCTGTGATAGCTCCCTGTCTCTCCTCTGCTCTCTTCCAGACTGCCTGGACCTTCATTCCTATGGAAATCTTTGAAGGCTCCATTTCTCCGAGGTTGTGAAGTATTCCCATCCCAGGGCTAGCGCCGTCAATATCGACCACAGAGACGAGGATTGGAGTCTTGAGACGTCTGGCGTCTGTTCCAACATGTGAGATGGAGAAGGTGTTGACCGTTCCCGTGTCCTTGACGTGAACCCACTCATCGGTCGGTCGAAAACATTGTTCACAGTACATTCGCGGAGGAACAAGAATTCTCTGGCACTTGTAGCATTTCCTCGCAACTATTCTTCCGTCCTTCAATTCGGTGAGGAATCTGCTGATCGCGACTCCTGCCGCCCAGCTGTATCGCGGTTCGAACTTGTAGACGACGTCTAGATACTTGTTCTCTTTTATCTCGTCCGGCGTGATCTCGTGGCCCGGATAGCTTGTTATCTTCTGGGACATTGTCATTCTCCTAGGATCTCATCACTGTAACCGTGCCTACTTGCATCAGGTCGCCCCACGCCTGGGCAAGGCCTGTCCGTGCATCCTTCTTCACCTGTCTCTTTCCGGCTTCGCCTCTGAGCTGCCAGAAGATCTCACAGATTTTCATCATGCCGGCCGCGGCTATCGGATTACCAACGCCTAGGAGGCCGCCTGATGGGCAGACTGGTAGATCTCCGTCCCGTTGAGTTACGCCATCAACGGTCATCTTGGGTGCTTCACCTTTGCCTGCTAATTGTAGTCCTTCCAGATGGTGAAGCTCTTTGTAGTCGAAGGGATCGTATGGTTCAGCTACATCGATCTCTTTTCTCGGGTTCTTGATGCCCGCCATCTTGTAGGCCATTTTCGCCGCCTTCTCCACGTACTCGGGATAGGCCAAGTCCCGGTTTGTCCAATGAGTACTGTCTATGGTCCAGCCAACACCGTCAAGCCAGACCGGCTGATCAGTCAGCTTCTTCGCAATCTTTTCCGAGGCAAGAATTACGGCGGCCGCTCCATCGCTTGGAGGGCTAACGTCTAGTCTCTTGACTGGCTCACAGATGGGCTCTGATCTCATCACATCGTCTACCGTAATCTTGGCTCCCAGCTGCGCGCATGGATGGTCGACTGCGTTGCCTTTGTTTTTCACCGCGACCTCGGCGATCTCTTCTTCCTTGATTCCGTACTTGTGCATGTACCGCCGCATCTCCAGCGAGAAGATCCAGAGCAAAGTCGTCCCCAGAGGTCGTTCGAGTATCTGATCGAATATGCTCCAGAAAGCATACTGAGGGTGGGGGTGTAGAGGCGACATTTTCTCTTCCGCAACGCAGAGACACGTGTCGTAGAGTCCGGAGGCGACGTTCCACCAACCGCCTATAGGGGTGAAGACTCCGGTTCCACCTCCGACGTAGACGCGCTCGTGGGGTTTTCCAATCGCTCCCGTTCCATCTAGATAGTATTCTCCTTTCATGTGTACTCCGTCGAACGCGTCTGGTGCTGAGCCTGAGACAACGGACTGTATGTCTTTCAGAGTAAGTCCTGCGGAGTCTAGAGCCATCTTTGATGCTTCGAAGGAGAGTTCCTTCGGCGTTTCCAGCATCCGACGTCGGAACAGTGTCATTCCGGCGCCAACAATTGCAACGCGTCTTCTCATTACGAATTCCTTCTAGTTTCCTAGCACCGCTACTGCTC
>WNEZ01001713.1_pt1 | contig 18450 bp, 5 predicted proteins | sample 5400521 | NCBI WGS metagenome assembly WNEZ01 (sample SAMN13153339, study PRJNA577476) | soil metagenome | isolation source: 120 cm saprolite under Douglas fir tree site 2 hole 1 replicate 1 | place: USA:California | collected 2015-04-18
GTGGTGGCGCGAGCCACCAGCTTGGGATGAGGCGCGGCGGTGGTGGTGGCGCGAGCCACCAGCTTGGGATGAGGCGCGGCGGGTGGTGGTGGCGCGAGCCACCAGCTTGAGGTGAGGCGCGGCGGGGGTGGTGGCGCGAGCCACCAGCTTGGGGTGAGGCGCGGCGGGGGGTGGTGGCGCGAGCCACTAGCTTGGGATGAGGCTCGGCGGGGGTGGTGGCGCGAACCGGGGCACGGTCGACTCAAGCCGGGATCGCGCCCCGACGCCGCTTACGAGCTCTCGTGTCCGTTCCTGCGCGGCACCACCAGCCCCCGCGATAGGCGGCCGAGCACCCGCAGCTTCTGGCGGTTCTTGTATCGATCGTGGGCATTGTCGCCCTGCTCGTTCTGAAGTGAGGTCTGCTGATCCACGATCTGGAACTCGACCAGCGCAAAGCCTATCCGCCCCTTGCGCGGACGGCGATCGTCTTCCGGCGGGGGCAGATAGGGGTCGAGGCGGACCGGGATGTCCACCACGAAGTTCAGGATGCGGTAGGTGCGTCCGGAAAACTGGTTCGGTTGGTTCTCCTCGGAGGCCTCGTAGTCGATGTCCAGGTGAAGCTGATGGGCATACGAGGCGAGGTGAGGGTACTCCTCGAGCAGCGCCTTGAAATTGATGAGGGTATTCTCGGTCTGACCGGGGATCACGAAGTTGAACGGGAACAACCGCTGACTGAGGAAGTAGAGCACCGGAAGAATGTCCGGCCGGGTCCGGGTGACGATTCGAAATCGCGTCTTGTCGTAGATCTGCGCCGCCACCGTCTCTTTTTTCGCCAAAAGCTTGGTGACGATCGACTCGAGCGTCTTCACCGATGGCGTGAACTCGACCACTGGCAGTCCCTTGTTCTGGATCTCCTCCGCCACCGATAGCACCCTCGCGGTGACCAATTCCTGAAGCTGAGCCTCCGAGATCGCCAGCCGATAGAGGAGATCGCGCCCCTCGATGTGCTGGATGACGTGCATCACCTTCAAAACGATGCAGGCGATCTTCCGGTACCGCTGAGCTTCCTTCGCCCCGGACGCATAAAGGAACAGGTCATGGATCTCGGCGGGTTGGGCAACCGCTTCCGCCACCCGATAGTCGAAGGTCCGGCGCAAGTACTCCACCGCATCGCCGAGGATGGTGCGCGCCCATTCTTCGTCGTACGACTTGCTCGGGTCGATCTGGCACAAACGCAAAAAGCGGTCGACCTCCTCGCGCGTCTGGAAGTGCAGCCGGCGCCAGTCGATCACCGAGCCGCCGCGCAGGATGAGCCGGATCCGCTCCAGCTCTTTGAGACCCATTTGCTGAACCGTGCGCACCGGCAGGTCAGGCAACGTGGGTTGCAGAGGATTGATTCTCACCCGGAGCATTTTTTCCGATCGTTGAGGCTAGAGAAGCGGCGTGAAAACGGCAAGAGGCGGGACCATACCGATGTTGACCGACCAAGATTGGATCGCAAGCAACCACACCTCGAGGTCACAGATCAGAAAGTAAATGGAAAATTGATCGCGTCGCCCTGCACTTTGTGACGAGGAAATTGCCAACCCTTGATCAGCCCGCTCATGCACTGGGCCATGTAGCTGGTTTTGAATTCGTCCGAGGCGCAAGAGATCCCGGTCGTCTTTCCAGTGGCGAGAATCGTCCAGCTCATCACGATCTTCCCGGAGAGGCTGCCGTCGCGCTTCTTCTGCTCCTCGACGCACTTTTTGATCGCCGGCTTGTTGTCCAAAACGATCCGCATGATTTCCCCGGTGCCCAGAGATTCGGGGATCTCCGCGCCGGGAGCGGGTGGGACGTACACGGAAGTATGCTTGGTTGGCTCCGATTTCGGAATCGGGCTCTTCCTCTTGTCCGCGCCGCCGAACTCGCGGTCGAAATCGTCATCCGAGGCGGTCGGGGCAGGCCGCGCGACGGCGACGGGTTGTCTTTCGGTGCTCTTGGGCGTGGTGATTTCGTTCGATGCGGTCCGGGAGGAGCGATTCCGGCGCGTCCCCGCCTTCTCCGAATGTCCGGGGCTCGTCACTGGCGAAGTAGGCTCGAGATGATTCAACGTCGTCGCGTCCGATTTGGTGTCCACCGCTTTCGCACCCACCGCGCCCGGCACCTGATTTGACTGCCTGGCAGGCGCATCGGAAACGGGGGGCGTCGGGTTGCTTGTAGTATGGGTTGCGACAGCGGCGGACTTTTCCTGGTCCGTCGATGGGGCCGCCGCAGTCTCAGCAGGCCCTTTGGGCCTTTCCTGGGCGGTGGCGCTCGTTTCGCTTGATCTGGATCTCGACAGCAGAATGGTGCTCACCACCACCAGCGCAAGGAGCAGGAGACCACCGCAAACCGAGAGGGTGATGATCAATCCGCGCCGCGAGGACGAGCGGCCGCCATAGCCAAAGGATGGGGAATACGAGGGCGGCGCTCCGAGCCCGGTTTGAGACGCTTCGCTTTCCGGCGGCGCTTTGAGGTTTTTGCTTTGGCGTCCGTTCACCATGGGAGCCGGTACGTCCAAAAGTCCCGCCGGTGGCGGGGATTCCTCGACCCGCTGGACGGGTGGCTTCGCCAGCGTCTCGATCTCCTCCTTCATCAATGAAGCCAGCGCTGAGGCGGCGGACGGCCTCCATCCCCCCGACTCCGCCCCGACCGACGACGCGCCCGCGGACGCGGGCGACTCCGGGCGACCGCCTTTGGATGCGGAGCCGGCGCTGAACGCCGATTCGACCGGACCTTTCGACACCGGGTAGGGAGCGTCAACGGGAGCGGCCGCGACGATTACCGGTCTGACTGGCTTTGGCGCGAGCAGCCTGGCCAATTCGGCGACGTCGGAAAGAGCGCTCCAATCGGAGAGTCCGGCGCGCCAGCAGAGGGAGTCCGGTCCTATTTCGCCGTGATCCCACAGCTGTTTGAGCTGATCGAACGCGAGCGGCCCAACCTGTTTTTCGTCGATCGCCACGAACCATTGAAACGAATCGGACGCACCATTGGACGGCGGCTCTTCGACCGGACGCGCAGGCTCGCGCTCCTCGGCGGTGGGTCCCGAGGGTGGAGCTGCCGCCAGTTCTGGTACGATTCCCCCACCCATCGAGCTGATCGCGTGATCGAATACCGCCCCGATTTCGTCATCCGCGACGCCTTCGAGAATTGCCCTGGCCGCAGAGTTTTGTCGAGCGGATTGCTCGTTCTGCGCTTCTCCGTTCTGCTCCGCTTCGTTTTGCGCTGCCTGGTTCTGAGCCGCTTCGTTCTGAGCTACTTCGTTCTGCGCTGCTTCGTTCTGGGCCGCGTTGGCCGCCGCATGCGGCACTGATTCCGGGGGCGGTTGCGCCGCCGCCTCGGAAAGGAGCTCTTGCCGGCGAACAAAGATGACATGGCCGCACTTCTTGCAACGAACCTTGACCGCCCTAGCGCCGACCTTGTCGTCGCTGATCATGTACTGCGCTCGACAGCTGTCACAGACAAAGCGCATCAGTGCCCGCAAGCGTTAGGAAAGACGGGGGGATCTAAAAGATCGTAAGGGGTGCCGATTGGGGGGGTCAAGCGCGCGCGGTCCACCCTCATCGCCGGAGTTGAACTTCGACGCGGTTGCCCACAGCGGAGCGCAACGCCTGGAGATCATCCGACACGACGAAAACCATCAGATCGCGAATTTTCGCGCTCGCGGTGACACGATGGGCGGCGCCCGTTTCGCCGAGGACCATCTTCTTCACCGGTTCGACCTCTCCGGCAACGAACAGTCCGGTCCTCGAAGCGGTCAATTCGACGCCCTGCAGATAGTCATTCAAGGAAGTGTGCTCGCCTGCGCGGAGGTATTCGCGGCTCGCACGGTCGAGCGCGACCCGGGCCGGCTCCGCCAGGCTGCGCGCGAGGAAGCTCCGCTCCGCATCGATCGCCTGCCGATCGACGGTGAAGCGAAAATTGGAAACCGACAGGCTCAGCGCCGCCTGGAACAGGGCCTCCAGTCGCGCCGGCGCGATCCGTTGGGAGAGGGCAATCTCCGGGCGAAGCAGAGCGAGCGTTCGCCCGAGCAAGTAGTACACCTCTCTTTGACTGGGTTCGCTGAAGAACTTCCCGCCTACTTTCAGGCACACCGGATGGGTTTGGCAGATTTCGACTCCCACCATCGGCTCCGGCGCTGGATCGTTGGACTTCTTGTTCAGACGCTCGCGGGTGACGACGAGAAAAGGCGAGTAGAGCTCGACCGTTTCCATGCCCAGCAGTCGCGCCACGTAGCGATAGTGGTGAATCTGATACTCCTGCGCGGTGGGGACGTCGATCCGGTGCTTCTTGGGGTTGACCTGGTACTGCGCCAGCGGCACCGCCAGGTAATGGCCCACCTGCTCGAAGAGGATCGCCATCATCTCGCCAATCGCCCCCCGGATTTTCGGATGCAGCAGATTCATTTTCCAGAGCCGGTCGTTGAGCGGATGCTGGGCAACCTCGCGCTTCTTCGCGTAGGGCGTCAGCTTGGTGAGGATCTCCTGCTCGCCCGGACCTGGATCGCCGAAGAAACCCTGGACCGCCTGCGCCGCCAGATAGGCGAGGTCGTAGTCTTTGCGGCGGGCGCCGAGCTCGGCCAGGGCCGAGCAGATTTTTGCCGGGCGCGAGGTGGTGGGCAAAGCCCGGCGGTAGGCCGCCACCGCCACGTCTTCGCTGCCGGGCTTTTGCGCCGCCAGCTCGGCGTAGGTTTGCTGGACCTCGGCATCATCGAGCAGACCGGCCGCCGCGACCTGGTAGGCCATCAGCGCCGAGTCGGCGTTCTTGATCACTCTTAGATAGAGATCTCCGAGCGCCCGCCAAAGACCCATCCGCGCCAGGTGGGTGTCGTCCGTCTTCGGAACGCGCTGGATCATCCTGATGTAGTTTTCTTCCAGCATCTTCCACTGCTTTTGCGCGCTGAGCATCATCTCGATCGCGCTGAATGCCTCGACGAAGCGATGATCGAGATCGAGTGCGGAGTTGAACGCGGCGACCGAACGCTCCACCTCGCTCAGCGCGTCGCGTCTGATCTCGCCCAGGGCGAACCAGACCCGCTTGGCCCGCTGTGGATCCTGCTTCAGCTCGCCCTGCGCCAGCATCTTCTCGAGGATCTCCGCCGCTCTCGGTCCCTGGCGGGTCTCCCGGTAGAGCACGTAAAGCGCGTCCAAAACCGAAAGGGAGTCGGGTTTGATCCGATGAGCTCCCAGGTACGCGTCGATCGCCATGTGGGCGTCGGAGAGTTTCTCGCGAGCCAGAGCGCCCAGCTCGACGCAAACATCGAACTTGGCATCCCCGTCCACGACCTTGATCAGGCTCTGCCGATACTCGGCCGCCTTGTCGAACCGGCCGGCGTCCTCGACGAGCTTGACCAACGCGCGAAGGGAGGGCTCATGACCGGGGTCGATCGAGAGCGCTTTTTCGTAGTGGTTCTGAGCGCGGTCGGTTTGCTGCAGCGAGCTGTGGATGTCGCCGAGCTGCCAATAGATCTCCACCACCTCGAGATCGGTGAGGTCCTCCCGGTGGTGGATGAGAATGGTCTGGTAGACTTTGAGGCCCTCTTCGAGGCGATTGGCCTTGACGAGGAGGTGTCCCAACCCTTCCAGCGCCGGCAGGTAGGTCGCATCGTGCCGGTAGGCCCGCTCGTAGGCGCTCAAGGCCCTTTCCGGGTCGCCCAGCTTCTCGGCAACGTAGCCCAGCCGGTAGAGCTGACGGCAGAGCTCCTTGACCCCGGCATCGTCATGGCCGGCGGCAAGGCCCTCGGTCATCCGGGCAATCACGATCTCCAGCATCCGCTCGCTTCGGTTCCAGTTCTCCCGGCCGATGTAGATGTCCGCCAGCCTTTTCGCCGCTTCAAACGAGGACGGAACGAGCCGAAGCGCCTCCTCGTACCACTGGCCGGCTGCGTCGAGATCCTCCCTCTTCTCCGCGAAATGGTTGGCGACCTCGATCGATGCTTTGCTCTTGGCTTCGGGAGCCTCGGTGAATTGCGCCTCGTCGACGAGCGACTTCTCGAAGGAGTCCCAATCGCCTTCGGCCTGATAGATCTTTTTCAGCGCCGCGATGCTGGGCAGATGGCTGGGCAAGATCCGAAGAGCTTCCAGGTAGCATCCCTTCCCGCTCGGGATATCGAGGAGCATCTCCTCCTGGATCTTCCCCATCCGGTGGTGGAGGTCGGCGGCTTCGGGGTTGGTCCCGATCACTTGCGCCTCGCGCTGAAGCATCTCGAGAGCGAATGACCAATTTCCGCTCCGCTCGTACAACGTCCCCAACGCGTGCATCGCCTCCAGATTCTGCGGGCTGAGCTCGAGGGCGTGGTCGAAGTGCTTCGCCGCGCGGTCCACCTGCTTGAGCTGCTGATGGAAGACCTGGCCGATCGCCACCGCCAGCGCCGACTGCTCCTCCGGCGAGGTGCACAGCTGGATGTGGCGCTCGAGCACGCTCACCAGATCCTCCCAACGCCCTTCGGCGCGACGCAGGCGCTCGAGGCTCTTGATCGCCTGGAGGTTCTGCGGATCGGTGGCCAGCACGCCCTCGATGCAGGCATCGGCGTTGGCCAGGTTCTGGAATTTGTCCTCCCAGATCGAGGCGCTCTTGAAGAGCACGCTCACCCGCTCCCGGTAGTCGGAAGACAGCTCGAGCTGGCGGTCGTAGATCGAGAGCAGCTCGGCGGGGCGATCCAGCTTGGTGTAGAGGCGCTCGAGCGCCTCGAGCGCATCCCGATTGTTCGGATCGAGCTCCAGCGCTTCTTGATAGGCCGCTGCCGCGGGATCGTCCTGCTCCAGCTCCCGCTCGTAGACCTGGGCGATTTCAACCTGGACCCGTGCGCGCTCCTCGGGGGTGGCGGCAAGGTCCCGCGAGCGAGCCAGGGTATGGGCGACGTCCACCCAAGCACCCTGACGCTTGAAGAAAGCGATCAGCAGCCCGAAAGTCTCCGCGCTCGGCTCGAGATCCAAAGCGCGGATCAGCGCTCCTGCCGCCTCGCCCGGATCGGAGAGGCGTTCCTCGTAGACGCGGGAGATCTCGTGCAGCAGCCGCTTTCGTTCCTCGACCGACCCGGTCGCTTCGACCTTCTGCTCGAGGGTGATGATGTAGTCCTGATCGCGCCCCCGCCGCGAGAACATCTGCGCCAGGTTCTCCAGCGCGAGGGCGTGGTTGGGGTTGAACTCGAGAATATTGCGCAGCGAGGCCTCGGCTGCGGGGGCATCGTCCAGCTTGAGATCCTGCACTTTGGCCAGCGCCAGGTAGATGATCTCCGCCAGCGGGCCGCGCGGCAGCTCCTCCGCCACCTGCTCGTAGACCGCGGCCAGCTCCTCGTGCGAGCCGGCGGCATCCGCCAGACGCTCCACCTCTTCGCGCAGACCGTCGTCGGAGGGATTGAGCTGGAGCGCGCGGCAGATCGCCAGAAATGCGGAATCTTTCTGGCCGAGCTTCTGCTCGCGGATTTGAGCCAGCGATCGCAAGATCGCGATCTTTTCCTCGTCGGTAACAACTTGAGGAAGGTACCGTTCGAACAAATCCGCCTGTGCCCGCCAGTCGCTCAGCTCAGCGAAGAGGTCGCGCGCTTTTTCATAGGCTGTCCGGTGGGCGGGATCGAGCTCGAGGATCTTCAGCAACGGAGCGCCGGCGTTCTCCGGCTTGCGGGCAAGTCCCTTCCACAGGTCGGAGATCTCGAACAAGGTGCCAACTGCCGAGTCTCCCTCCTCGCACGCCAACTCCACCTCGGCGCGAAGCTCGAGGGCGCGCACCGCATCCGGATGCGCCTTGAGCGCGGCGAAGATCTGGTAGACCCGATTCAAGTCCCCAATCCGGTGAGGTTCGATCTCCAGTGAGCGGCGACAGGCGTCCAGCGCTTCCTCGCGGCGCCCCATCTCGCCGAGCAGCTCGGCGAGGCGGATTCGCACCTCCTTGACGCCCTCGCTGTTTTCTTGAAGCGCGAGCAGGCGGCGGAGGACCGCGATCAGATCCTCTTTCCGCCCGAGCTGCTCGTAGACATCGCGCAGGCTCTCCAGAGCCGGCTTGTGCCTGGGATCGCGCTCCAACGCCGCTTTGAAGTGCGCGACCGCCTCCTCCGGCTGGCCCAACCTCAGATGGAGGACGCGACCGAGCTTGTCGTTGGCCCGGGCGAGCTCCCGTGGCTCGATCGCCTGGCGCACCCGGCCGACGAGAAGATCCTTCAGCTCCTCGAACCTTTGATCGCGCTCGAGCAGCTCTTCGAGGGAAGCGAAGGCCCGATCGTTGTGGGGATTCTTGGCCAAAAGCTCGCGATAGAGGTCGATCGATTGGCCGACGTCGGACAACCCCTCGGAAGAAACGTGGGCCATCTTTGAGAGGATCCTCTCTCGCTCCGCGCCAGTCGCGCTCTCCCTCTGCAGCTTGAGCACCGCATAGAGCTTGTCGTTGTTGCCGGCGGCTTCGTAGAGCTGCTCCAGATGAGCCGCGGTGGGTAGGTGGTTCTTCTCCAGCTCCAGAACCCGCTCATAGGTCTCGATCGCCCGCTTCGAGCTTCCCAGCTGCTCCTGGGCGATCTGGGCGAGGCGGAACAGCAGCTCGACCTTCTCCTTCGAATCCTGCGCCCTTTCCGCGAGCGCTTCGAGGACGCCGGCCCGCTCCTCTGGCTTTCCAAGCTGGGTGTACAGTCGCTCCAGCGCGGGCAAGACGCGCCCGGCGAGCTTCGGGTCTAAGTCCCGCGCTTTCTCGGCGTAGAGCACCGCGCGCTCGAGATTGCCGAGCTTCTCCTCGAATAGAGCGGTGAGCCGGACGCACACCTCGGCGGCATCCTCCGCGGCGGCGATCCGGGGTAGCTGCTCCTCATAGGCGTGCGCCAACTCCTCGTGCATTTCCGCCGCCTGGGCCGCGCTCTCGAGTTGGGCGCGCAGCGCGCCATCGTTGGGGTCTTCCTTGAAGGCGCGGAACAGCGCGAGGTACTCCAGCTCGGGCTCGCCTTGAGCCTTGCGGATCGCCGCCAGCTCCAAAAGCAGCGCTTTGCGCTCGCTGAAGTCGGGCGCGGCTCCCACCCGCAACTCGAGCACCTCCGCCAGCCTGGGTCGATCCTGGGCGAGGCGAAGCGCCTGGAGCAGCGCGTTCACCGCAACCTGGCTCTGCGGCTCCCGCTGGACGATCGCCGAGACCCTGGCAAGGGTATCCGCGTGATCCGGTCGGGCACCGAGGATTTCCGCGTAGAGCTGGATCGCCCCCTGCTTGTCCATCAAGCGGCTCTCCCGAACCCCGGCGAGGCGAAACCTGAGATCGGGGCTCGCCCCCTCCGCTTCCAGCTCGATTCGCCGGGCAAGCACATCCGCGAGCTCCGGCCAGCGCTGCAGTTTCTGGGTCAAAAGGTCCATCCGCTCGAGAGCCGCGGGGTCGTCGGGGCGAAGCTCGAGCAGGCGGCGCAGGGTGGCGAGCGCGCCCTGGCTGTCCTTGAGGTGCTCGTCCAGGAGCGTCCCGATTTGCAAAAGCAGAAGGGCGCGGCGCGACGGCTCATCGGTGGCCGCGAGCTGCCGCTGGAGGATGTCCAAAAGCTCCCGCGCGCGCCCAAGCTGCGCGTAGAGGCGGGCCATGCTGTCCAGCGCCTCGTCGTCCGCCGGTTGAAGCTCGAGAACCTTGTTCCAGCTCTCCACCGCCGTCGGCAGTGCGCGCTGGCGCAGCTGCAGGCGGGCCAGCGTCCGGTAGAGCAGCGTGCGCGCGCCATCGTCAACCGCCTTGGCCGCGATCTCGTCGAGCAGAGCCACCAGATCTTCGGCCGCCTCGGCCGGCTCGAACAGCTTCAGGCAGAGCTCCATTGACGCTTCATCCGGCAGCTCGCGCAGCGCGCGGGTGGCGGCGACGAAGGCCATCTCCGGATTCTTCATCTCCCCGGCGTAGACTTCGGCAATCCGGCGCAGGAGCGCGACCCGATCCTTGGGCACCGGCTCGACCGAGGCACGCGCCTCGAGCATCTGCACCAGCCGGAGGTAATCGCCGGCGCCGGAGAACACCGGCTCGAGCGCCGTGGCCGCGGCGGCGCGCAGGGGGGAATCGGACCGGGCGATTTCCTCGAGGGCGGCGACCGCCCCCAGGTGACCTGCGCGCATCCGGAGAACCTCGACGAACGTCTCCAGCGCGCCTTGTGGATCGGAGAGGCGGCTGAGCTTCAGACGTCCACGGCGCACGCGCAGGTCGAATGCCTCCTCCTGGGCGCCTCGCTGCTCCGCCAGCTCGATCTCGCGTTCGATCAACGAGGCGAGCTCCGGCCAACGCTCGCTCTGGGAAAGAATTCTCTCGAGAAACTTGAGCGCATTGGCCTCCGCCGGCTCGCGTTCGAGGATCTGCGCGTAAGCCGATGCGGCCATCGCCCGATCCGAAAGCCCGTCTTCGGCGAGGCGTCCCAGCTCGAACAGATAGGAAACCTGCTTGCGCGCGTTGGGTTCGAGCGCGATCTGCCGCTTCATCACCTCCGCCAGCTCGGGAAAGGCGTGCGTCTGGCGATAAAGCCGGGCCAGGCTCTCCAGCGGTTGCGGGTTGGCCGGCTCGCGCTTGGCCACTTCCTCCCAGGCGCGAATCGCCGGCTCGACGCGGGCGAGGCGATCTCCGTAGAGCGTGGCCAGGCGCCGCCACAAAACCGGGGCCAGCGCGTCGCTCACCCCGCGGCCAAGTTGCTCCTCGTAGGCGGCGGCGAGCTGCTCGAACGAGCTGGTCTCGACCGCCAGTCGCTCCAACTCCTCCCGGGCGCCGTCGTTCTCCGGCTCCTCCCGGAAAGCCTGGAGGCGCCCATCGAGCGCCAGGGTCTTCTCGCCCATCAGCTCGCGAAGGTTCGCGAGCTCCTGGATCGCCGCAAATCGCTCGCCGCCGGTCGCGCTCGAGACCCGGATGTCGATCACCGAGGCCAGCTTTTTTAGATCCTTGATTTGGCGGTAGATCGGCTCGAGCAGGCGCGCCGACTCCACCCTCGTCGAGTCGATGTTCAGCAGCCGCTCCAGCCCGGTCATCGCGCCGCCGTCCGCTGCCGAGAGATCCAATACTCTTTGGTAGGCGGTCAGCGCGTCGGCGGGCTGGCCTTCACTTTCGAGCAGCTGCGCGCGCCGCAGGAGGTAAACCCTTCGGGCGCTCGGATCGGTGGTGGTTTGGGCGAGTTGGTCGAGCACATCGAGATGTTCCGCCCCGCGGTTGTTCTTCCCGTACAGCCGGTCCAGCGCTTCGAGGGCGCCGGTCGTCTTGGCGATCTCCAGGGCGGAGCGGAACGCTTCGATCGCGGATCCGTCTTCGCCCGCGACTTCGTAGGCAGCGCCCGCCTTGAGAAGCAGCGCCTGTTTTTCGTCCGGGGACTGAGCCTGTTGGGCCTTTCGCGCCAAGACCTCGGACAGTCCCTTCGCATTTTTCGCGCGCTCGTAGAGGTTGCCCAGGTGTTCGAGCGCCTCTCGATCCTGGGGCAATTGCTCGAGCAGCGAACGCCAGAGGTGAATCGCCTTCGCGGCCTGTCCAAGGTGCTCGCGCAGCTCCGCTCCGCGCCGGAGCAGCGGAGCAATGCCCTCTTCTCCGGGGGGCAACGTTTCGGCTGCGCTTTCGTAGGCGTCCGCCAGATCGTCGTGAGCTCCGGTGGCCCGCGCCAGACGCTCCATCTCGATTCGAGCCGCTTCCCGATCGATGCCCGTGGCGAAGGCCTTCAGCGCAGCCCGGAAGGCGAGGTCCGGCTGCCGCATCTCGCGTTCGTAGATCGTCCTGATTTCGGTGGCCAATCGCGCCTTTTCCTCGGGCTCGGCGCTCGCCATCCGCAGCTCGCGAAGGTCGATGCGGCGGAGATGATCGCCGGACAGCGCCAGCGCTGGATCGAGGATCTCCAGAGCGGAAACGCTTCCGGTGACTCCCAACCGTGCCCAATCCTCGAGCGCCGCCCTGGTTCCGGAGTGGTTCGGGTCGGCAGTGAGGATCTCCTGATATCGCTGCAGAGCCCCGGATCCATCGCCCACTTGCTGTCGCAGCTGGGCGAGTCGAAATGCCGCTTCGCGTCCCGCCGGACTTTGCCCTTCCTGGGAAATCCTGAGGCCCAGCGCGAATTGGAGATCCTCCGGGCGATCGAGCTCCTCGCAGAGTCGCTCCAGGGCCACCGCCGCTTCGCGGTCGAGAGGATCTTTCAGCGCCACCTCTCGCCAGAGGGATGCGGCGCGCTGCTGGTCGGTCAGCTTCTGCTCGCACAGCGCGGCCGTCTCGCGCCACAAAGCGAGCTTCTCCGCGCCATCGGGGACCAGGCCGGCGAGTTTCTCAAGCACCTCTGCCAGAGGGGCCCATTCCTCGGCGACGCGGTACAGCCGCTGCAACGCGCGAAGGGCGTCCAGGTTGCCCGTCTCCAGCCTCAGCGCCTCGCGCCAGTGGCGGACGGCGCCGGCTCGATTGCCCAGCTGCTTCTCATAGAGCTCGGCAAGCTCGCGGTGGAGCACACACCGGGCGGGGCCGATGTCCTCCTCGACCATCTCGCTCAAGACTTCGACGAAGCTGTCGAGTGCGTCCGCCTCTTCAGCCGCCTGTCGCGCCGCGCCTCGGATCCCGGCGTCCGTGGGCGAGGCTCGAAGCGCGCGCGCCAATGCGGCAAAGGCCAGCTCGGGCTGGCGCAGCTGGTGCGAATAGACGTGGGCGGCCCGCTTCAGGGCGAGGACCTGGTCCAACTTATCGGCCGAGCTCTGCGCGATGATGTCCAGGGTGGTCACGAGCTTTCGGTGATCCTTTGTCGCCTCGTAGGCGGGCGCCAGCGCGCGCGCCGCTTCCTCGCGACAGTGCGGATCCTTGAGCAGCGACTCGAGGGCGGCCAGCGCATCCGGATCGGAGGGCCGGTTGCTCAAGATGTCCGAGTAGTTTCGTACCGCCTCTGCCCGGTCGCCGGATGTCCCCTCCGACACCTTGGCGCGCTTGAGCGAGAGCCGGGCCGCCCCGTCCTTGTCCCCCGCGGTAGTCGCCAGGGCGATTCCCCGGCTCAACGCCTGGGAAAGGTCGTTCATTCGCCCCGACCGCTCGAGCAGCTCGCAGAGCCAAGGCAGGTTCTCGGCTTCACTGGCGCCCGCCTTGATTGCCTCTTGCAACGCCTGGGCGGCTTCGCCGGGGGAAAGGTCGGCGTTCAACTTGGCGACTTCAAGATACAGCCCTGCTTTCTCTTCGTCCTCGCCGATGAGAATCCTCCGGCGCAACACCCGGTCGCACTCCTCCAGGCGGCCCGCTTTGCGGTAGAGCTCCGACATCCGGGTCAGGATCTGCGGATCATCGGCCAATAGTTCGAGGGCCGACTGGAGGGACGCCAGCGCTTCGTCGACCGCTCCCGCCTCTTCGAACAAATCCGCGGAGGTTCGCAGCAGGTTCAGGGCGGCACTCTTGCCTTCCGCCTTGCCAGCGCAAGCCACCAATGTTCGCGCGAGATCCGGCTGAGCGGATAGGTCGCGAGCCAGGCGGACCGCCGAAGAGCGGAGGTTCGCATCGGAGGAGTCGATCGACAACGCCTGGACGAGGAATCCAAAAGCCGCCCGCGTGTCGGCGAGGTGCTTTTCGTGGATCTCGGCCAAGGTCTGGAGAGTGCTTTTCTTGGCGCCCGGCTCGGTCGCCGAAGACAGTCCGATGAGGAGGGCAGCGACCTGGCGCTGGTGATTGCCGGCCTGGCCGTGGTACCGCGCCAGAGCGGCTGAGATTTCGCTCGGCCGGGCTCCCTGGGAGGCGAGTCTCTCCAGCGTGGGGACCACTTCCGGGGCAAGCTCGGTGTCCAGCAGCTGCAACAGCAAAGCGACGGCCTGCTCCGGTTGCGAAAGCCTTTCGCCGTAGAGCCGCGCGAGCTTGAGCTTCCAGCGGCTCTGGGCGAGGCCACCTTGCTCACCGGGAAGCCTGGCTATCAGGATTTGGACGATTCCCGCCGCTTCTTCCCATCGCGAGGCAGCGATCATCGAGCTCGCGTCGCGCTCGAGGTTCTCGACCTCGGAAGCTGGGCGTACCTCCGGGCCATTGCTTACCTGCGCCTTCAAAACCGGGGGCGATGGATTGACCTGGGGCGGGCCGGCTTGCGCGGCGGCCGACCGCTGAAGCAGATCCGCGACCGCGCGCTTGAGCTCGCTGGAAGCCGGTTCGGACGCAAGCTTGACGGCGCGCTGGAGGGAACGGGTGATCTCCGCCATCGGCCCGGTGCGCCCGGCGCTCTCCACCATCGCGGCGGCGATTTGCTGTTGTTCTGGATGCGCGAAGAATGCGCGAGCCAGAGCCGCGAATGCTCGACCCGGATCGCCCTTCTTTTCGAACAGACTGGCAGCGGACAACGCGAGGTTGAGCCGGTCGGAGGGACTGGCGCCGGCGAGCAAGGCCAGCTCCAGGACCGGTTCGAGAGCCTCGGCATCCCCTGCTTCCACCAGGAGGTGCGCCAGTCGCCACGCCGCGCGGGTGTGCGTTCGATCCAGCCTCAACACCGCTTCCAGGTGTGACCGCGCTTCCGCTCGCCCCAGGCCGACGCCGAGCTCGGCAAGCCACATCCGCACGTCGATCTGGAACCTTCGATCGATCAAGGTGGTCAGGTGGCGCTCGTAGACGGAGAACGCTTCCGCCGCGCCCCCTTTTTCGATCAGCAACTCGGCGGCAAAACCAATCGCTTCCGGCCGGGAGGGGTCGGCATCCAGCGCTTTCTCGAAATCGGCCAGCGCCCCAGAGCGATCGTCGAGCTTCAAACGCAAAAGGCCGGCGCGCGTCCAGAGCTGGCTTTGCACCCCTTTATCCTTCAGCTCCAGAGCCATGCCTTCCAGGGAGCGGATTGCCCCCGGGAAGTCGTTTTCCTTCGCCGCCAACCGCTCCACGAAATCGAGCGCGGCGGGCATGCCCGGCCAGAGCAGAAAGCTGCGGTCGAGGGCCTCCTTGACCTTGTTGCGAGCGGCGCTGTCGCACCAGGCGAAGAGCTTGGCCACTCCCAGCGAAAGGCGGGCGGCGTTCTTTCGATCCCGCTCTTCCAGTGAGGCCGTGCGCAGCAGTCGGACCCGATCTCGCCAGCTCAGGTCGAACTGCTTGAGCGCCTTTCGCACCTTTTCCGCACGGGGGTTGCCGGGTTGAATCTCCTGGGCGATCCGCGCGGCGTCCTGAGCAAGCGCATGCTCCACCGGATCGTCGGCCAGGTTCTCGGCGAGCGCGGCGTAGTCGTCGGCGAGCCCCGCGCTGCCGAGCGCGGCGCGCTCGCGCTCCAGCGAATCGAAGGCTGGCCGAAACCGATGGTCGCTCAAGAACAGCTGTCGGCACCGGCGAAAGGCCGGGCGGGCGGTCGGATCGGCGTGACTTGCCTGTTGGCAACAGAGGATCGCCCGATCCTTGCGCTGCAGCTTGTGCTCGTAGAGGTCCGCCGCCTTGAGCAAGAGAGCCGCGCGTTCCGGACCGGACGCCGAGCGGGCCATCACCTCGAGCAGCTCGGCCAGGGCGGCATAGTCCTGCTTTTGATCGAGCAGGAGCAACAAGCTCTTCAGCGCCTCTTTCGATCCCGGCGTGTAGAGCAGAGCGCGTCGGAAGAATTCCTCCGCCCTTCCCAGATCCTTGATCCGATCCCGAGTCAGCTCCCCGGCCCGGGTGAGCACCCGACCTGCTTCTGACGGAATCGGCACTTCCCGAACCCGGGCCTCGAGCAACCGGATCAACTCCTCGATTCGGCCCGATCGCTCGAGAGACGAAGCGGCCTGGATAAACGGGCCGTCGTCTGGCCACCGCTCCGGCGCGCGATTCAGAAGAGTTTCTTCCATCAAGAGGACAGGGTCGGGGCGCGGGCGGATCGTGACCTCGCGGTCACAAAAGTTTATCCTTCCTCACCCTCCCCATCCAGAGCGACAGACTCCCCTGATGGCGGTGGAGCGACTACTTGTGCGGGCAATGCCGCCGCTCTCTCCGCCGACGCGCTGTCGCCTGCGCGCTGATACATCTCCACCGCTTTGTCGCGCTCTCCGAGCGACTCGGCGATCTGCGCCGCCTGCTGCCAATCTCCGGCCAGCTCATACACCGCGAGGGCCCGGTCTTTTCGCTCCGCGCGCTTCCAGGCCTCGGCCGCCGCGGGCAGATCTCCCAACATCTCCAGCCATCGAGCGCTCGCGCCGGGTCGATTCTCCGCCTCGGCCAGCTCGATTTCTTTTCGGGCCAGCGCCAGCGCCTCATCCTCGAACTTCATCTTTTGAAGGAACCGGAAGGCCTTGGCCGCGGGCAGGCCGAGAAGCGTCTGGACGGCTTCGTCCCGCCTTCCGGCGCCATGGAGCAAAAGAGCCGCGCCCAACCTGTCGCCCCGCTCGATGAGCTTTTCCATCTCGAGCTGCCGCACCCGTTCCGCGTTTACCGAATCCTTGGCGCGCTCGTAGGCCTTCCGCGCCGCCGCCAGCTTTCCACTCTTTTCCCAGGCGAGCGCGGCCTGGTCGAACTGGCGCGCGCGCTCGTAGAGCTTGGCGACGTTGTCGAACTCACCTGCGTCTACGTAGTGCTCCATCAAAAGCTCGTAGGCGCCGGTCTTCTCGATGATCGGCAGGAACTGCTCCGGCTTGAGCAGCCCGAGCAACCGGCGCGCCGCCAAAGAGTCCCTGGCGGAGAGATAATTCTTGAGCGCGCTCTTGAGGTCCCCGCCCGTTTCGTAGAGTCTCGCCGCTTCCCCGGGCGAGTCGTGTCGCTCGTAAAGGCGAGCCGCATCCCGGGTCCGTTTTTGACTCTCCAGCCGATGCGCTTCGTCGCGCCAGTCGCCCGAGCGCGGCGCCGAAGGCGGGGCGGAGGGTGCCTTGACCTTCTCAGGCTCCGCGAATTGACGGCCGCTGGCGGCGAAGGCGGGCTCCGCCCGGACTTCATCGCCGACCGCCCTCCAAACCGAGCCGACCAGGAACAGCACTTCGCCGTACGCGGCCAGCTTCTCCTCCTCCGGCGAAAGGGAGCGCGCCGGCTGGGGCGCCTGGGTGGCAGTGGGTGGAATCGAACCCGCATCTGCGCTCGCGCCGTCCGCCGACGCGGAATCCGGCGTCGGGTTCACAGGCATCTCCGCGGCCGACTCGGCGCACTCGATCGCTTCGGAGGGAGTCTGAGCTGGCGAGGGTGACGTCGAAGCCGGGTCCGCCTCCGGCGGGGCCTCGGCGGGTTCGGCTTGAGCGAGCGCTGCCTCGCTTTCCGATCGTCCCGCCGACCCCGGTTCGGCCGGCGAGCCAACCGCGGCCGCGGGCGGCTCGGGCGGCTTCTTCTGCCTCCCCACCCGAAGCAGCGTGGTAAGCAACCGACCGCGGGTATTGAAGTCCAGCTCCTCGAGTGAGCGCAAATGAAGCGGCTTGAGCTGCCTGAGGATTTCCGCGAGCGGCTGCTTCTGCTTTGCGAAGTCGCCGGTGGAAAGCGCCTTCTCCAGCACCGAAAGCTCGCTCAAGATGCGAGACGAAGCGCCCGCGGAATCACGCTCGTCCCGCTCGCCGCCTCTTCCCCTGCCCCGGTACTGTCCGGGCCCGCCCCTACCGCCGCGGCGATCACTCCGATCGCCGCGCGGGCGATCTTGCCCGGGCCTATTTTCCGGCCGCCCTCGCCTCGGCGACGCGCCGGGTCCATCCTCGTTTGCCAAGTGCGTTCTCCATCAGAACGCGTACCTCAAATTGGGCGCCAAGGCGAAGCCAAACGTCTTGGATTTGAGGAGATAGGACGCGGTGACCTCGAAGCCGATGGAGAAATGGCGAATCCGGGTGAAGTACTCGATCCCCGGGCCGCCGAAGACCAACGCGTCCGGCGACATCAATGCAGACGGGTAGAACCTCGCGTAGCCGATGCCTCCTCTGGCATAGAACCACGTTCGCTTCACGTCGTTCGCGTCGGCCAGTCCGATCAGGCCCAAACGAGCCGCCGCCCCTGGAATGATCGCGGAGACGTCTCCGGAAGCGCTCCCGCCCGAGTTGCCGATGTAGTCGGAGCCGGCGCGGTTCGCGGTACCCATCACGAAAACCCCAAGCGAGAATCGCTCGCCCAGGTCAAAGCCCAGCTCTATCTGAGCCATCTGCCCAGTGGAGAATGGCTTCGGTCCCTGGGTCGCGGGCAAGCTGTTGAGGAAAAACGCACCGCCCGCTCCGCGGAGATAGACGCCGTGCTCGATTTCCGCAAGCTGCGTCACCTCCCGTTCCTTGATCGGCGGAGCCGCCTCCTGAGCTTGCGCCGAAAAAGGTAGGGCGCTGACGACAAGGACGAGCAACGCAGACCGGACGATGCGGCGCGATGACCACATTCTTACTCTCCTGACTGTTTCAAGATGAACGGGTAGGTGACGATCACCACGCCACCGCCCTTCGGCTTGGGGAAAATCCAGGTCTGAACGCGACTGGCGATACAGGTTTCCAGCTCGGTATTGTTGAGCGACGTCTGCGAGACCTGCGAGGAGGCCACCGTTCCGGAGGCGGTGATCACGAATTTGATTGCCACCTTGCCGGACAGCTTGGGATGCCGGGTGAGCTGGCTTTCGTAGCAGTAGCGGATCTGGTTGCGATTGCGATGGATGACCTGCCGGAT
>WNEZ01001714.1_pt1 | contig 18449 bp, 14 predicted proteins | sample 5400521 | NCBI WGS metagenome assembly WNEZ01 (sample SAMN13153339, study PRJNA577476) | soil metagenome | isolation source: 120 cm saprolite under Douglas fir tree site 2 hole 1 replicate 1 | place: USA:California | collected 2015-04-18
GGGTGCGGGCGTGCCAAACGGTGAAGGCCGGCGATCTTCGGCTGCACGACTTGCGGCATTGCTACGGCCAGTGGCTTTCCGACGAGGGCGTGCCCGAAGCGCGGATCCAAGTGGGGATGCGTCACGCGACGGCGAGCATGACGCGGCGTTATACGAAGCAGCGGGACAAGGGCGAGAACGCCAAGGCGATCGCGGAGGTGATGTGTGCGTCAGCTTGATGTAGTCCCACGGTTTGTCCCACTGTGGTGCGGTGTCGCGTTGGTGTCGGTGGGGTCTGGCTTGTCTAAGCCTTTACATGGGGCGAAGTTTCGCGCGTCCGACCCGGTAGCTCAGTTGGTAGAGCAACGGACTTTTAATCCGTAGGTCCTGGGTTCGATCCCCAGCCGGGTCATTCGCTTAGCAGCGCGGCCTGTAGCTGGCCTGTAACTTTGCCCTCCGGGGTCGGAACGCTACGACGCCCGCTTTCTCTCGTGTGGCTTTGACTCAGATTTTGCTCTAGGTTTCAATAACGGTGACAACAAAACGACTTGCACTCCTTGGTATCGCGGCGCTGGTTGCCTGCTCCAACTCGTCGACCCCTCTCGACCTGAGTGCGCTCGACCTGAGTGGGAGGTGGACCCTCCTTGATTCCGCGACGGCGCGCCAAGTGGACACCGACGTTGTTTATGCCACAGTGGTGGCCCGCGGCACGGTCGTCCTCGCCGTGCTCGGGGCGGGCACGTATACCATGAGCGAGGCGTTCGCGCTACACTTCACGCTCATCGACTCCACGGCGCGGCTCACGAATTACGATTCTAACAGTGCCGGGCTGGTACAAGACACCGTCGTCGTGCGCCGAGACTCGATCTTCGGACTCACTCCGGACCCGATCGTTGCTCCGCCAGCGACGATCTCCTCGACGGAGATCTCGCTCGAGGAGTCGCGGGTCGACCCTGCCGCGACCGACCCGGACGCAATGGGATGTGGCCGCGCCGTCTCCCTCTTTACGCGCCTCGGATCAGCTCCCCATCCCTCCTCCTGTATAGAAACGCTCCTCCTCGTCAAACAGTAGTTCCGGTACAACGTACTGTGAGAAAGAGCCCGCAGGCCCGGCTCTTCTCGTTTCAGCCTCTCAACTGTAGCTGCACTGTTACTCCGGCATCAACGTCTACTGGCGCGTGTGACGCATCTCAAAACTGAAAAGCTCAGAGTCACGCCACTTCGCGCTGGCATGCGTCACCGGGGCCGATACGCGTTGGAGCTGTTAATCCGTAGGTCCTGGGTTCGATCCCCAGCCGGGTCACTGACCTACGAAGCACGACGGCCGGCGCTGGAAAGCGTCGGCCGTCGGTGTCCCATCGTCCCGGCGCAGGATTTCACCCCGTTTCCCACCACGCCACGATCCCCTCGTGCTTGCACTTATGACACGTGGCGCGCGACGGGATGATCCCCATTCGGAACGGGATGCGGGTCGCGCACTTCGGGCACACCCCGTAGCGGCGTCCAGCGTCCGCTCGGGTGCCGCGGGCTGGATTGGCGTCGTCGTGGGTGCGGTACACAACGGTGAACCGGTCGGGGCGCTTGTCGCGCACTTCCACTAGGTCCTGCGGTACGGCGACCCGCTGGCCCGACACCTCGAGCACGGCTCGGTTCACGCCGCTGCTCAAGACCGGATACCATGCCCCGTTGCGCAGGGACGCTTCACCTTCGTCCTCGCGTTTCGCCGCAAACCACAGCCGTGCCCAGCCGACGATCTGATCCATGGTGTAGAGATTGCGGTTCTGAGCCCCAGAATCTGTGATCTGGGTAACATGTGCACCATGCTGAGGCACGGTAGCCGCGAGGTCCCTGAGCCAGGTATATTCGCGCAAGATACGGTAGGGCAGACTGCTAGGCGCCTTCGGAGGTTACCTCGGCATGCGACGAGCGGGTACCACCCTGCGAACCTGGGCAGCGGTGAGCGCTGCGGCGGTGCTGCTCGCGGGCTGCTTGGTCGCCGCCGCAGGTGCGGGGGCGGGGGGCGGTATCTACTTTACCCAGCGCGGCGTCGAGTCGGTCGTCCCGGCCACGGTCGACCGCGCGGCCGCCGCAACGGCCACGGCATTTGACCAGCTCAAGGTCCGCCAAACGAAATCGCAGGTCGAGCAGGGTGAGGATGGGGAGCAGCGGGAAATCGAGGGCACGGCCGGCGACCGCGCGGTGAGCGTCACGCTCAAGCCGGAAGGCAAGAATGGGACCCGGGTGCAGGTGGTCGCGAAGCGCACCGCGGTTACCTGGGACAAGGACTTCGCCCGCTCCGTGCTGGACAAGATCGTCGCCAACTCACGCTAAGGGACTTATGCCGCCCATCGTCTGGATCGACGGGACATACCATGACCGCTCCGATGCCAAGGTATCGGTGTTCGACCACGGGCTGCTGTACGGCGACGGCGTGTTCGAGGGGATCCGCGTCTACAACCGGCGAGTGTTTCGACTTGGTCAACACATCGACCGGCTGTATGCGTCTGCCAAGGGGATATGGCTCGACATCCCGCTCGCGAAACCGGCGATGCACCGACTCGTGGAGGAGGCCGTCACGAAGAGCGGGCTCGAGGACGCGTACATCCGGCTCGTAGTGACGCGCGGCGTGGGTGATCTGGGGCTCGACCCGCGCAAATGCCCCACGCCGTCGGTTGTTTGCATCGTGGACACCATTCAGCTCTGGTCGCCGGAGCGCTACGAGAAAGGCCTCACGGCTCTCACCGCCGCCACTCCCATCAGCCATCGGGAGAGCCTGTCCCCCCGCGTCAAGTCGCTCAACTACCTCTCGCACATCCTGGCGAAGGTCGAGGGGATCGCGGCCGGCGTCGACGAGGTGATCATGCTGGACCCGCAGGGCTACGTCGCCGAAGCGAGCGGGATGAACCTGTTCGCGGTGACGAACGGCGCCCTCAAGACCCCACCCGCCTACGCCGGGATTCTGCGCGGCGTGACGCGCGATGCCGTGATCGAGCTGGCGCGCGAGGCAACCTACGCCGTCGAAGAGCTGCCGCTGAACCGTTACGACCTGTATACGGCGGACGAGATGTTCCTCACCGGCACGGCCGCCGAGATCGTCGCCGTCACCAAGCTGGACGGCCGCTCCATCGGGAGCGGCAAGCCGGGGCCCACCACCCAGGCGCTCGCCAAGCGCTTCAAGGCGCTCGCCACTCGAGGGGACTGACCGCCCTCAACTATTGACAGCACTTAGGGTTAGCCGCATATTGGCGGGCCCTTGTTTGCAAGGTGGTGATGTATGCCATGGAGAGTTATCGCCCACGGCGATCAAGTTTGGCACGTGGACGCCCTCGCCGAGCGCCCGGCCAACGCCGAGGCATGGCAGCTAGTGTTGTCCTTCCGGTCGGCGTCCGAGCGCTCCGGGCGGTCGTTTTGGACCCTGTACCCCTTGGAGGCCAGCTCGAAATCGTCCCTGTTCATTCAAGCGGAGCGCATCCCCGACACGGCTCTCTCGCAGCTCTTGGCGGAGCGACTGGCGTGAGCGAGACCGAGCGCCTGCGCTTCCAGGACTTCGCGTTCGAGCGCCTCGCGAACGGGCGCTGTCACGCAAAGGTCGTGCTGTCGTGGGCCGACGGGCGGCAGTTCACGGGCGAGTCCGACGGCGTGATCTCGCAGGCGGGCGAGCTGCGCTGCTGCGCGGAGGCGACGGTGCGAGCTCTGGAACGGGTGGTGCAACCGAAGCTGGGGTTCGAGCTGCTGGGCGTCAAAGCGGTCCGGGCATTCGATGCCATCGTGGTGATCGTGTCACTGTCCGCTCGGCAGGAGACGCGTGCCTCGCGCCTGGTGGGGGCCTTCCTGGCCGAGACCGATCCACCACGCGGCGCGGCGCTTGCAGTGTTGAACGCGACGAACCGTATCCTCGGGAATTTCTTCGCGACCAGATGACCAGAACCCACGGGATTCGACTGCTCGCGTTGGTGGGCGCGGCGCTGGGCGCCACGCTGAGCGCGGCGTGCGGCGGTGCGCGCGGCGCCGGCTCGGCGGCGCTGACTCCTGCCACCCCTGATTCGACGGCGCTCTCGCTCTCTCCCTCCGTGCGGAGCGCGGACTCGATCGGCGCGCTCGCGGCCCGGGCGGAGCAAGACTCCGCGGCGGATCAGCAGGTGCTCGACAGCCTGCATCGTCCGCACCCCCCGGCCGACACCCTGGCGCGCCGGCCGCCCGCGGCGTCGCCGATCAAGGGCGAAGAGGTGGAGCGCGAAGCCGAGCGGCTGTTCGGGGCCGAGGGCCGCGCCGTGATCGGCGCCGCGCCATCGGCCGAGCCGACCTTCGACATCGACGTGACCAGCTTCGCCACGAACCGGCGCGTGCTCGAGTACCTCGAGTTCTTCCAGGTGGACTCGCGCGATCGGTTCGAGATCTGGCTCGCACGGCTCGGTCGCTACCAGGGGATGATCCGCGAGCGGCTCCGCGCCAAGCGGCTTCCGGAAGACCTCCTGTACCTCTGCCTGATCGAAAGCGGCTTCTCGAACACGGCGGTGAGTCGGGCAAAAGCGGTCGGGATGTGGCAGTTCATGGCGAGCACGGCGCGCCTGTACGGCCTCACGGTCGATCCCTGGGTGGACGAGCGCCGCGACCCGTTCCGGGCGACGGAAGCTGCCGCCAACTACCTGGCGGACCTGCGGGAGCGCCTGGGCAGCGTGTATCTGGCGGCGGCGGCCTACAACGCCGGCGTGGGACGGATCGAGCGGGGTATCGATCGGCTGCCGGGCGAGCCGGACTCGGTGGACGATCACACATTTTTTCAGCTGTCCGACCGCCGCTATCTGCGGCGCGAGACGCGTGACTACGTTCCCAAACTCATCGCGGCGTCGCTGATCGCGAAGCAACCGGCGCGCTATGGCTTCGAGGTGGAGCCGCAGCCGCCCCTCGTGTTCGACGAGGTCACCGTTCCCGACGCGACCGGCCTCGACGTGGTCGCACGCCTCGCCGACACGGCGGTGGCGGTGCTGCTCGAGCTCAACCCGCAGTACGTCCGGGGCGTCACGCCCCCCGGCCGGAGCGTGGTCGTGCGCGTGCCGCGCGGGCGCGGCACACTCGTGGCGGAGCGCTACGACAGCCTGCCGATCACCGAACGAATCACGTTCGTGGACCACTATGTGTCACGCGGGCAGACGCTGTCGGACATTGCGAAGCGCTACCGCGTGAGCCTCACCATGATCGAGAGCGCGAACCCCCGCATCAAGGCGCACGCGCTGCGCGTCGGGCAGCGGCTCATCATCCCGATGAGCGGGCGCGTCGTGCCTGCCTCGGCGTGGTCCGTGCCCCCCGAAACCCGCTACCGGCGCGTCTCGAGCACCGACGTGAGCGCCGGGAACCACCGCGTGCGCTCGGGCGAGACGGCGAGCGAGATCGCGCGCCGGTACCGCGTCTCGCTGACCGCTCTCCTCAATTACAACGGCCTCACGATGGGGTCGGTGCTGCGAGCGGGGGACGTCATCAAAATACCGCAGAAACAATAGAAAAAAGACGTAGCACAAAGACGTTGCACAGAAACGTTACACAGAGTCGTAACACGAAAGGCGTAGGGACCCTTCCCCTACGCCTTCGTGCTACGTTTTCGTGTTACGCCTTTGTGCTACGTCTTTAGCTTTTTCGCCGATAGCCCTTCATGAGAGCGGCGGCGTAGCCATTCTGCGGGTCTTTCCCGGCGTCGAGCAGCTCCTGCACCCTCCCCGGCCCGCGGTTGTAGGCAAGCAGCGCCAGACGCAGCTTGGCGTCGGCGTTCCCTTCGTAGCGCTCCAGCAGATCCCGGAGGTAGCGGAAGCCGAGCCGCAGATTGGTGCCGCGGTCGTACAGCTGCGCCGTGGTCAGACCCGGCTCGTACAGCCGGGCCGTACTCGGCAACACCTGCGTGTACCCGATGGCCCCGACCTTACTCTTCGCCTTGGGGTTGAATCCCGACTCCACTTTCACGAGGCGAAACGCCAAGCCCGGGTCCACCCCCTCTGCGAGGGCGACGTCGTAAATCGCCGCTGCCAGATCGGCCGCGATCGCGTAGTGCGTCGAGTAGTCGATGATCGCGTTGGCGCGCTCGAGCTGCAACCGGGCGACCGCGAGCTCTCCCCGGGTCGCCTCGAGTGCCTGCTCGAGGGAGCGCAACTCCCCGATCAGCGCGGGCGCCGTGAGCGGCGCCGGCTGGTCGTCGGCAGTGGCGCGTCGAGCCCAACCGCCGATGCTGCTCACAACCAGAGCGCCAAGGAGAATGAGCCCTCCCTGCAGCATCAGTTTCTGGGTTGTCGTGTGCATAGCCCTCTCTTGTATGTCCCAGGCGGTCCCCAGACTGGCACCGCCCCATCAATTCGTCGTCAATCAGCCGCGTCGCGCCGCCAATCCCCGCGCGTACCGCCCGTCTTCTCGAGCAGTCGAACCTTTTCGATCTCCATCGCTCGGTCCGCCCCCTTCACCATGTCGTAGACCGTGAGCAGGGCGACCGAGACCGCCGTCAACGCCTCCATTTCCACGCCCGTCCGCCCGACTGCCTTCGCGGAGGCCCGCACTCGCACACCCGGGAGCCCCTCGTCCAGCGTCGCGTCGACTTCCACGTGATCCAGGCCCAGCGGGTGGCAGAGCGGGATCAGCTCGGCCGTCCGCTTCGCCGCCAGCGTGCCCGCCACCTCGCTCACCGCCAGCACGTCGCCCTTGGCCACCTGCTGATCGGCCACGAGCCGGAACGCCTCGCGCGACATCCGGATCGCGCCCTCCGCCACCGCCGTGCGCACCGTGACGGGCTTGTCGCCCACATCCACCATCCGCGCGCGGCCCGCCTCGTCCACATGCGACAGCTTCATGCCGGCTCCGCCAGTTCGTCGGCCAATACGGCCGCAAGGAGCTGTGGGTTCACATTCCCCTGCGCGAGGTCGCGCGCTTCGAGCACTCGCGCAATCGCCTCGACCACCTTCTCGGTCTCCCCGCCGGTCCGCGCTCGCTCGCGCAGTTGCTCGAGCAAGCCGTCCAGCATGTCCGTGAACCCGCCCCGTGCCTGAAACGGTTGCAGGCCGAGCGCGACCTCGTACCGGCGCACCGGACCTGCTTCCACCGCGGCGAGGAACCGCTCGGCGGCCTCCGCCCCCCTCGCCCTGCCGGCCCCATCTGCAAGGAGCTTGCCTATCCGCCCGTCCGCGAGTGCAACTCGTTGCGCCAACTCGCGTTGCCCCGTCTCGCCGAGCTCACGCTGTGCGAACGCTGCCACGATGCTGTCGGGTAGTCGTGCCACTCGGACACGCACTACGCGAGACAGAATCGTCGGGAGCAGGGCGTCAGGCGCGGCCGTCGTCAGGACGAACACCGTGTCCGCCGGCGGCTCCTCCAACGCCTTGAGTAACGCGTTGGCGGCTGCTTCCGCTCCCGTCTGGGGCACCAGACGCTCTGCATCTCCGATCAAGAACACCTTCCGCCGACTCAGCGCCGGCGTAAGCACCAGGCGTCGAAGCAACAACCGGACTGCGGCGATCCCATGGCTCGCCAACCCTGAGGGCGGCTCGTACAGCGGCTGCTGACGCCGCGCCGCGATCTCGTCCCCCAACGCTTCCTCAACCACGTCCACCTGCTTGTCCGCATCGCCCTTCTTGGACAGCTCGAGCGGCACGAACCAGTGCACGTCCGGGTGGGAGAGGTTGAGGACCAGCTTGCATTGCTGGCACTCGCCACACCCTTCCCCGGCCTCAACCGCGGCCCTTTCCCCGGCTCGTTCACAGACGAGCGCCTGGGCGAGCCAGAGCCCTAGGCGTTGCTTCCCGACACCGGTTGGGCCCTCAAACAGGAGGGCTTGTGGCAACCGGCCGGAGGCGATCGCGCCTACCAGCCGGTGTCGGATCCCCTCATGGGCGTAGAGGGGGGGGATTGGCATGGCCGGAAATCTAGTCTGGGGTAGTAAGACTGGACGATTTGCAAAATGCAACGCGTTACGTACCATGCTGTTAGGCCGATTTCTTGGGGCTTGTGCTGGTCTAGCAGTTTATCCTATATGATCTTACAGCATGAAGTGAGTACGCACTCGCGAGATAGTGTCCAATTTCCGTACGTTTTCGGCATCTATTCGGGCTGCGCCGACGCGACAGCCGGCGACCCCTATGGTGGCGCCGGCGCAACGTGGTCACCCGTCACCAACCGAGCGGCCGCCCGCAGTTGAGGCGGCTGACCCACGACGACGAGAACGTCGTCGGCGGCGAGGCGGAAATGGGGACCCGGCGTCGCAATCTCGTCTGCGCCTCGAGCGACCGCGAGAACCAATGCGCCGGTCTGGGTACGCAGACCGGTGGCAGCCAGCGTCTTTCCGACGAGCGGCGAGTCCGGGGGGAGGCGCAGGCGCTCCACCGCCATCTGCGGGATGCCGGCCACATCGCCCAGGCTCAGGCGCCCGGCTCCGTCGCCGCCGCGCAGCGCTTCATAATGGGACGAGCGGATCTGATCCACCAGGCGCTCGATGTCGGCGCGGGGGACGTTGTAGTGTGCGAGGACGCGGGCGAAGATCTCGATCGAGGTCTCGAACTCCTCGGGGATCACGACATCGGCGCCGAGCCGGCCGAGCTCGGGGATTTCCGTCACGTAACGGGTGCGCGCGATGATGTGGAGGCGCGGGTTGAGACTGCGCCCCACTCGCACCATACGGCGAGTCGCCGCGGGGTCGGAGATCGCGACCACCAGCATGCGGGCCCGCTCTGCCCCGAGGGCGCGCAGGATCTCTTCGCGAGTGGCGTCACCGTAGAAGGCGGGCTCGCCGCGCGCGCGGGCCTGCTGGACGGTCTGGGCGTTGAGCTCGACGATGAGATACGGCGCCCGGATGGATCGCAGGGCGGCCGTGAGGTTGCGCCCATTGAGGCCGTACCCCGCGACGATGACGTGGTCCGTGAGCGGCTGGTCGGCAACCGCGATGGCCCCGGGGCGGAGCCCCGCAAGAGACGGTCGAGCGGGACCAATCGCTCCAACCCATCGAGCAGCGCCGGGCCGCCCTGCAGCAGAAAGGGTGTGACGAGCATCGTCAGCACGGCCACCGCGAGAAACGTCTGATACAGGCCCTCCGACAAGAGCCCGGTCCCGCGGCCTCCACGCGCCAGCACGAAGGAGAACTCGCCGATCTGCGAGACGGCGAGGCCGGCCAGCAGGGCCACACGCCCCGAGTATCCCATCACCGCCGGGCCGACGGCCGCCAGCAGGGCCTTCCCACCCATGATCACGGCGACCCCGCCCAGGGCAAGCGCCGGGTGCTCACGCAGGAACTCGACCTGCACGAGCATACCGACCGCGACGAAGAACAGCGAGATGAACACGTCGCGGAACGGCAAGAGCTCGGCCATCGCCTGGTGGCCGTAGTCGGACTCCGAGATGACGAGGCCCGCCAGAAACGCGCCCAGGGCGAGCGACGCGCCCGCCGCCGCGGTTCCCAGGGCCGTGAGGGTCCCGACCAGGATGACCGCGATCAGGAACAACTCCCGGCTCCGGGTCTTGAGGATCTCGGCGAGGGCGCGCGGGACCACGGTCCGGGCCAGCACCAGTACGCTGATGACGACGAGCACCGCCTTGCCGAGAGCCAGGAACAGCGCTCCGGCACCGCCGCCGGACCGCCCGGCGAGGAACGGGAGGACGAGCATCATGGGCACGACGCACAGGTCCTGGAAGATCAGCACTCCGGTAGCGAGGCGGCCGTGGGGAGCATCGATCTCCCCTTTGTCGGTGAGTCCCTTGAGGACGATGGCGGTGCTGGAGAGCGCGACGAGGAAGCCCAAGAGCAGAGACACCCGCCAGCTGAGATGGAGGGCCATGGCGAGCACGCAACTGAGGGCCACCGTGAGGCCGACCTGGGCCCCGCCCCCGGCGACGACCTGGCGTCCCATCTCGCGCAGCCGGCTCAAGGAGAACTCGATGCCGATGGTAAAGAGCAGCAGGATGACGCCGACTTCCGCCAGGCTCTCGACCTGCTGCACATCCGACACCAGGCCGAGTGCGTTGGGGCCGAGCAGGACCCCCGCGACGATGAACCCCGGAAGGGCGGGGAGCTTGATACGATGGAACACCAGGATGACGAGCAGGGAGACGGCGAAGATGATCGCCAGGTCTTTGAGGACGTGGTATTCGCTCATGGCGGCTCGCGGTATGTCATTGCCTCGGGCCCAGTTGGGGTTGGCGGTGATGCAGGGCACAGGTCTCGTGTGAAGACCATAATGGAAACCCGGGTCGCCGGGTGCAAGGTTGTGGCGCGCATTTCGTGCAGCATTACTCCCGAACACCCCCGGGCATCGTTAGACATGGGCACGAGCCGGTTCAGACTCCTGCGGCAGGACGACGCCGTTCGCGACGCCGAGCTGTCGCGCACGGAGGCGCAGCTGCGCGCCACGGCGCGCCAGCAGGAAGCGGTGGCCCACATCGGCCAACGCGCGCTGGCCGGCGCTCCGCCGGACGAGCTCATCGCGGGTGCCGTGGCCATCGTCGCGCGCGTGCTCGAAGTCCCGTTCGCCAGCGTGCTCGAGCTGCGCCCGGAAAGCCGCACGCTGCTGCTGCGCGCCGGGGTGGGTTGGCGTGACGGCGCCGTCGGGCGCACGGTGTTGCCGACCGACGCGGACTCGCATGCGGGGTTTGTGCTCCGCTCGACGGGCCCGGTGGTGGTAGAGGACCTGGCCACGGACGCCCGCTTCGGCAGCGCGCCGCTCCTGGCGGCGGAGGGCGTGGTCTCGAGCCTGAGTGTCCTCGTGCACGGCAAGGGCCGCCCCTTCGGAATCCTGGGCGTGCATACGGCGCAGCCCCGCGAGTTCACGATCCACGACACGCATTTCCTCCAGGCGGTGGCGAACGTCCTGGCCACTGGGATCGATCGCGCGCACGCCGAGGAGGCGTTGCGACGGAGCGAAGAACACTTCCGCTCGCTCATCGAGAACGCGTCGGACATCGTCACCATCGTGGGCGAGAACGGCGTGTTCCGCTACGCCAGCCCTTCGGTGGAACGCGTGCTGGGGTACGCGCCGCGGGATCTGCTCGAACGCAACGCGTTCGACTACGTCCACCCGGACGACATTCCGGTGGTCGCGGAGGCGCTGGCGGGCGCGATACACCATCCCGGAGTCCCCCAGGCCGCGCAGTTCCGGTTTCGGGCGCGGGATGGCGTCTGGCGGGTGCTCGAGGCGGTAGGCCAGGCGCGGGTGGGCCCGGGGGACGCTGCCCAGCTGATCGTCAACGCTCGGGACGTTACCGAACGGCGACGCCAGGAGCGGGCGCTGCGCGAGAACAAGGAGCGGCTGCGGACGGTCATCGCCGGCGCGCCGCTCGTGCTGTTCGCGCTCGATGGTGAAGGGGTCTTCACGATGGTCGAGGGGCGCGGGCTCGACGCCGTCGGGGTGCGGCCCGCCCTGCTCATCGGCCGCACCGCGTTCGAGCTGTTCGCGGACCTGCCGCAGGCGCTCGCGGACGTACGCCGCGCCCTCACGGGGGAGACGTTTTCATCCACCGTCGAGGTCTTCGGCGTCGTGTTCGAGGCGTGGTATTCCCCGGTCCGCGACGCGGACGGGACGGTGGCCGGGGTGATCGGCGTCGGCACCGACATCACCGAGCGGTGCCGGGCGGAGTCCGCGCTGCGTCACTCGGAGGAGAGCCACCGTGCCCTGGTGCAGCACGCCTCCTACGCGATCTACCGGTCCAGCGTCGACGGGCGGTTCCTCACCGTAAACCCCGCGCTCGTGCGGATGCTCGGCTACGAGTCCGAGCGGCAGCTGCTGGCCGTCGACCTCGCCGTCGACATCTACGCGGACCCGGAGGAGCGCCAGCGGATCCTCGGGCGCTTCGAGGGCGCGGACGTGGTCGAAGGAGTGGAGGTCACATGGCGGCGCCGGGACGGCGGAGAGATCCTGGTGCGACTTTCCGGCCGCGCGGTGCGGCGCCCCGGAGGCGCGATCGACTGCTTCGAGACCATCGCGGAGGACGTGACGGAGCGGCGCGCGCTCGAGGAGCAGCTGCGCCAATCCCAAAAGATGGAGGCGATCGGCCAGCTCACCGGCGGCATCGCCCACGACTTCAACAATCTGCTCACCATCATCCTCGCGAACGCCCAGCTGGTCGCCAAAGCGCTCCCGTCCGGCCAGACGGACGTGCACGCCGATCTCCGGGACGTGATGTCGGCGGCACTGCGGGGCCGCGTGATGGTGAAGGAGCTGCTCGGTTTCGCACGCCGTTCGCGCCTCGATCTTCAGTCGATCGATCTCGGGAGCCTCATTGGCGATCTGTCCGGTTTCCTGCGACGTATCCTGCCGGCCGACGTCGAGATCGTCACCGCGAGCGAAGCAGACCTGCCCGACGTGCGTGCCGACGTACACGCCACGGAGCAGATCCTCTTCAACCTGGTGACCAATGCCCGCGACGCGATGCCGGACGGCGGCGTGCTGCGGATCGAAACCAGGCGCGTGCACCTGACCGAGGATGAGCGCCAGACATGGGGGTCGGTGCGGGCGGGCGAGCACGTCTGCCTCTCGGTGGGGGACACCGGGATCGGCATGGACGAGGAGACACGCACCCACATGTTCGAGCCCTTCTTCACCACCAAGCCGCCAGGGAAGGGGACCGGCCTCGGGCTGGCCACGGTGTACGGCCTGGTCAAGCAGCACGGCGGCGGCATCGATGTGGACAGCGACCCGGGGAAGGGAACGCGATTCCGGATTTATTTCCCCACGGCCGACGAGGTGGCCGCTGTGGTGCGCCCCCTCCCGGGCGTCGTCGAGGTTCGCGGAGGCCTCGAGACGATCCTGGTCGTGGAGGACGACGACCAGCTGCGCCGCTCCGTCAAGCGCATACTCGAAGCGGCCGGGTATCAGATCGTTACCGCGGCGGACGGCCTCGAGGCACTCGAGGCGCTGCGCCAGACGACGGGCGTGCGGCTCGTGTTCTCGGATCTCGTCATGCCGCGACTGGGGGGCCGCGCGCTGTACGACGCCGCGCGTCGGGAGGGCCACGCCACACCGTTCCTGTTCGCCAGCGGCTACTCGGACCCTGACCGGGCCGCGAGTCTCGACCCGTCGGTCCCGCTGCTCCACAAGCCGTGGACGGAGGAAGACTTGCTGGGGCGCATCAGGGCGATTCTGGACAGGGAGCAAGGAGCCGGGAGCAGGAAGCGGTAAACGGCCGCCACCGGCCGAACCACGTCGTCAGCCGTCCAGCACTTCCCTCACCTTCCGCGCCAGCGTGTCCGGCACGAACGGCTTCTGAAGGAACGCCACGCCGGCGCTCAGGACCCCCTGGCGGACCATCGCGTCGTCGGTATAGCCGGACGTGTACAGCACCTTCATGCTGGGCCGCTCGGGGGCCAGCCGCTCCGCGAGCTCGCGGCCGCTCATGCCGGGCATGACGACGTCGGTCACGAGGATGTCGATCCCGGCCCGGTGGCGGGCGGACAGCAGCAGGGCGGACGGCCCGTCGGCGGCCTCGAGCACCCGATAGCCGCAGGCCTCGAGACTGCGGCGGGCCAGCGTGCGTACCGGCGCCGCGTCCTCGACCAACAACACCGTCTCGTCGCCTCCCCGCACCTGCTGCGGCTCCGCAGCGGGCACGGGACCCTCGGCGACGCCGGGCACGCGGGGGAGGTAGATCTTGACGGTCGTGCCGTGCCCCGCCTCGCTGTAGACCCAGATGTAGCCGCCGCTCTGCTTGACGATTCCGTAGACCGTGGCGAGGCCGAGGCCGGTGCCCTTCCCGACTTCCTTGGTCGTAAAGAACGGCTCGAACAGGTGTGCCTGGGTCGTCTCATCCATGCCGACGCCGGTGTCCGCGACCGCCAGGCAGACGTAATCGCCGGCGGGCATGCGGTGGCGCCGCTCCACGTGCTCTTCATGGAGCGTGACCCGCGTCGTCCCGATGCTCAGCCGGCCGCCGCCGGGCATGGCGTCGCGCGCGTTCACGGCGAGGTTCAGGAGCACCTGCTCGAGCTGCCCCGGGTCGGCGTTGACCGTGCCCGCGGCGGGATCGAGCGAGGTGGCGAGCTCGACGTCTTCGCCGAGCAGCCGCCGCAGCATCCGGTCCATGTTCGCGACCACGGCATTGACGTCGAGCACTTTGGGCGCGAGCACCTGGCGTCGGCTGAATGCCAGCAGCTGCCGGGTGAGCTCCGCGGCTCGAAGCCCCGCGTGCCGGATTTCCTCAGCGTCCTCGCGGCGCGCGTCGCCGGCCGGGGTGTTGTGCAACAGCAGCTGGGTCGAACCCAGGATGGCGGTCAACAGGTTGTTGAAATCGTGCGCGATGCCGCCCGCCAGCTGCCCCACGGCTTCCATCTTCTGCGACTGGCGCAGCTGTTCCTCGAGCTGGCGCTGTGCGCTCACGTCGCGCGCGAGCACGAGCCGGGCGTGCCGGTTCGCGAACTCGAGGGGCCGGGCCACGAGATCCACGTCGAAGCGCTGGCCTTGCTTCGTCCAGTGACGGACTCCGGCGCGTACGGCACCGTCGTCCGGCCGGCGCGCCAGCTCCTCGTCGAGTCGGGCCTGCTCCTCGGGCGGGCAAATGTCGCGCAGTGTGAGCTCGAGGAACTCGGACTCCGTGTGCCCGTACCGGGTGACGGCCGCCCCGTTCACCGCGAGGATGCGTAGCGTCTCGAACTCGTACACGAACATCGGCTCGGGATTGGTCTCGAACAGCAGCCGGTATTTGCGCTCGCTCTCGTGCAACTGCTCCTCTGTCCGCTTCCGCTCGATCGCCATGGCGACCTGGGTCGATACGAACTGCAAGACGTGCTTCTCCGTGTCGCGGTAGCGGACGCCGGGGGTGTAGGTCTGCGCGACCAGCACGCCGATGGTGCGGTCGCCGATCTTCAAGGGGACGCCGACCCAGTCGATGGAGGCTGGCCCGATCAGCTCGACCTCGCCGCGCCGCTCGAGCTCGGCGTGCACCTCCGGGGTGACCAGCAAGGGTTGGCCCGTCCGGAGCACGTATTCGGTCAGTCCCTTGCCGGGTTTCTTCGATGGGAAGTCCGAGTCGTACTCGTCGACGTGGTACGGGAAGGTCAGGTGATCGTTCGCGGCGTCGTACAGCGCGATATAGAAGTTCTTTGCCGGCATCAGCCCACCCACGATCCGATGGATCGCGCCGAACAGCTCCTGGAGGGTGCGCGCGGCGTGGGCGGCTTCGGAGATCCGATAGGTGGCGAGCTGAATCTGTTCGGCCCGCTTTGCGTCGGTGACGTCGCGGAAGGTCCACACCCGTCCGATGCTCTTCCCGGCGATCCGCTGGGGTTGGGAGAAGCGCTCGTAGATGCGGCCGTCCTTGAAGGTCAGGACGTCGAAGCTGGACGCGTCCGGGCGCGCGTACAGCTCGCGGATCTTGTTCAGGAACCCCGCCGGGTCGACGACCTGCTCCAGCACGAACGCGAGCGTCTGGGCGCTGTCCTTGGACTCGAGGATCGAGTCCGGGATCCGCCACAGCTCGGCGAAGATGCGGTTGAAGCTGATGATGTGGCCCGCCAGATCCACCACGAGGATCCCGTCGGTCGTGGATTCGAACGTCGCGTTGAGCAAGGAGAGTGTCTCCCGCAGATCCCGCTCCGTACGCTGCCGCTCGGTGATGTCGCGGTAGGTCACGACGATCGCGCGGATGGCCGGGTCGTCCAGGCGGTTCACGCCGACCGCCTCGAGGCGGCGCCAGCTCCCGTCCTTGTGCAGGGCGCGCAGCTCTGTCTTGACGAGGTGGCCGGGTCGTTGCATGAGCTCGCCGAACAGCTCCAGGGCGTCGGCGCGGTCGTCGGGGTGGACGAGCTCGAAGGCGCTTCGTCCCACGTTCTCGGTCGCGCCGTAGCCCAGCACCGGTTGGGTAGATTGGCTGGCGTAGATCACCGCCCCGTCCGGCCCGAGCAGCGTGATGACGTCGCTCGAGTGCTCGACCAGCGCGCGGAACCGCTGCTCGCTCGCGCGCAGCCGCTCGGCGGCCCGCTTGCGATCGGTGATGTCCCGGCCGACCAGCACCACCTGATCGCCGCTCATGGGCGAGATCGCCCCGGAAAACCACACCTCGTGGCCCGCGATCGGCAGACTGTACTCAAAGTGGACCGTCGTCCGGGTCGCGAGCGCGGTGCGGATGTACTCCATGAATTGCTCCGCTTGGGCGGGGTCGAACACTTCCCGCAGCGTCTTGCCGAGCAGTTCGGCAGCTGGGCGATACAGCAACGATGGATTGGTGGGAGCGATCTTGACGTAGCGACCCTCGGCGTCGAGCACGAGGATGACGTCGTCGATCGCCGCGAACAATGCCTCGATTTCGGCATCGGCGTCGCGGGCCACGGGTGCTGCGGGCTTCGCGGTGGTCATTCTCCGGGGCACCAATACTCACCCGGCGACCACCCGGGGGCAACTCCCTCGGCGAGCGTGGTGACGGGCGTCACCTGGCGCGCCGTCTCAGGCGGCCGGTCGGTGGGCGGCGGCTCGTTCAAGACCAGCCAGCTGGGGCTGTGCTCACTGGTCGAGGACGTCGCGCACCTTGCGGGCGATGGCATCCGGGGTGAACGGCTTCTGCACGTAGGCGGAGCCGGGCTCGAGCACGCCGTGCCGAGTGACGGCCTCGTCGGTGTAGCCCGACATGAAGATCACCCGGGCGTCGGGGCGCAGGTCCGCCAGCCTGCTGGCGAGCTCGCGGCCGTTGAGCCCCGGCATCACGACGTCTGTGAGGAGGAGGTGGATGGTGCCCGAGTACCGGGTCGCGATGTCCAAGGCGGCCTCGGCGCTGGCGGCTTCGAGCACGGTATAGCCGTGTCGTTGGAGCACCTGGCGGGCCACGTTCCGCACCGGTGCCTCGTCCTCGACCACCAGAATCGTCTCCGTCCCCCGCGCCGGGCGCGCCCGCGCCTGCGCGGGCGCGGCCGCGCGCTCCGCCAGCTCCTCCACCCGCGGCAGGTAGAGCTTGAAAGTGGTGCCGTGCCCAACCTCGCTGTACACCCAGATGAATCCGCCGCTCTGCTTGACGATGCCGTAGACGGTGGCGAGCCCCAGACCCGTGCCTTTGCCCTTCTCCTTGGTCGTGAAGAACGGCTCGAACATGTGGGCCTGCGTTTCTTCGCTCATCCCGGTGCCGGTGTCCGAGACCGCGAGCATCACGAACGGGCCCGCGCGGGCGGGGTAGTGGTCTGCGGCGTAGGCCTCGTCCAAATTCACGTTGGCCGTCTCCAGAGTGAGCTTGCCGCCGTTCGGCATGGCGTCGCGTGCGTTCACGGCCAGGTTCATGACCACTTGCTCGAGCTGGCCTGGATCGGCCTTGACCCGCCCCGTGGTGGGTGCGAGCCGCGTGCTGAGCTCGACGTCTTCACCCAGAAGCCGGCGCAGCATCTTCTCCAGGTCCGAGATCAGCTTGTTGACCTCGAGCACCGTCGGCTGCATGACCTGCTGGCGGCTGAACGCCAACAGCTGGCGGGTCAGCCCGGCGGCTCGATCGGCGGCCTTGTGGATCTCGTCGGCATCCTGGCGCCGCGGATCGGTGGCGGCGAGGTCCTCGAGCAGCAGGTCCGCGTAGCCCGTGATCGCCGTGAGGATGTTGTTGAAGTCATGCGCGATGCCGCCCGCCAGCCGGCCGACCGCTTCCATCTTTTGGGCTTGCCGCAGCTGCTGTTCGAGCTGGACGCGCTCCGTGACATCGCGCCCGATTCCCAGGATACCGACCAGCCGACCCTCGTGGAGCTGGGGCGTCGCAGAGAACTCTCCGACGCGGTAGTCGCCCTTCGCGGTCCGGACGCGGAACTGGCTGGCGGGGCGGAGCTCCCCGCGGACCACGCGCCCGAGCAGCTCGAGCGCGAGCGGCAGATCCTCGGGATGCACCAGTCGCTCGAACGGCTGGCCCACCCATTCCTCGCGCCGCCAGCCGGCGATCGTCTCGAACGCCGGGTTGAGGGAGGCGATGGTGCCTTCGGGAGAGAGTGCGAAGATGATGTCCCGGACGCCTTCCACGAGCGTCCGGTAGCGCTCCTCGGACTCCCGCAGCGCCGCCTCGGCCGTGCGGCGCTCCGAGACGTCGCGGAAGTTCACCACGATGGCGCCCACTGCGGCCTCCGCGAGGCGGTCGACCGCCACCGCGTCGATATGGCGCCAGGAGCCGTCCTTGTGGCGCCAGCGGAGCTCCAGGCCGGCGGGCGTACCGGGGCTCGCGACGATGTCGCGCAGCGCGGCGTTGATCCGCGGCAGGTCGTCGGGATGCACCCGTTCGAATGCGGGACGACCCACGAGCTCGGCCGGGGCGAAGCCCAGCAGGCGCTCGATGGAGTGGCTCGCGAACAGCAGGGTCCCGTCGGGGGCGACGAGGGCGACGACGTCCGCGCCGTGCTCGATCAGCGCGCGAAAACGCTCCTCGCCCTGGCGCCGGGCCTCTTCCGCACGGGCCTGCTCGGCCCGCGCGCGCCGCAGGTCGAGGGCGCGCAGCACGGCAGGGCCCACGCGCTCGAGGTGGTGCTTGACGACGTAGTCCGCGGCGCCCGCCTTGATGTACTCCGCCGC
>WNEZ01001715.1_pt1 | contig 18447 bp, 18 predicted proteins | sample 5400521 | NCBI WGS metagenome assembly WNEZ01 (sample SAMN13153339, study PRJNA577476) | soil metagenome | isolation source: 120 cm saprolite under Douglas fir tree site 2 hole 1 replicate 1 | place: USA:California | collected 2015-04-18
CGTGATCTTGCTCTGTACATCCGTTGCAGCCACCTGGGTCTGCTGCAGTTGCTGCTGAGTCTGCTGCAGTTGTTGCTGCGCCTGTTGCCAGACCTGGTCCTTTTGTTCCAGTTCCCGTTTCAGCTCTTGGATTTGTTCCTGCTGGGCGGTTAGCGCATCACGCAATGCCTTGATGTCTTCGGCTGTAACCGCTGCCGTCTTTGGCTTTGCCTTCGGTCTAGGTGCTGTCTGAGCTGCCAGCGATGCTGTCAGCGAGACGACTACAAGCAAACACAGAAAAGTCTTCATGGGGTCTCCTTGCATGATGGATTCGAGTGACGCTGGGCCTTACTGAGGTGTCGGGCCACCCGATACGGCAAAGCCGTAGCTTCGAAACAGGTCTGCTACAGCTGGTGTCTTGATGAAGTTCACGAAAGCCTTCGCCGTGTCTTTCTGCGGCGAAGACTTGAGGACTACACAGGCCTGCTCGATGGGGGGATAGTCGCCGCTGGGAATCTCCGCATACCGCCCTTTGTTTTTCATGTTGGGAGACAACGCAAGCGACAGGGCTACTATGCCGGCATCGGCGGATCCCGCCACCACAAAGGACGCCGTCTGCGAAATGTTTTCGCCCAAGACGAACTTATCAGCCAGCTGGTCATAGACGTTTTCCTTTTTCATGGCCGCGACCGCCGCCTGGCCATACGGGGCGTGTTGCGGATTGGCAATCGCGATTTTCTTGACAGCCGGATCTAGAAGGGATCGCAGCCCGGAACTTACATCCAGCTTCGATTCGTTCGGCACCCAGATGACGATCTTTCCTGTGGCGTACTGGTAGAAAGTGCCCGGTTCGGTCAGCCCAGCCGCTTCCAGTTTCCTGGGATAGTCGAGATTGGCAGAGAAAAATACATCAAACGGCGCACCATTCTGAATTTGCTGAAAGAAGTTTCCCGACGAGCCATAGATCACCTTTACGCTCTTGCCGGCTTCTTTCTGGAACCGGCTCGTTATCTCCTGCATAACGGACTGAAGGTCAGCCGCCGCTGCAACCGTAATCTCCTGGGCATTGCAAACTGCGCTGGTGATCGCAAAGAAGAGAACGAAAACTACACCCAACCTTCTAAGGTTCATATTTCCAGACTCCTACTAGAACGTTTTGTTCCGCGCGGATCCCACGGATTAACCTGGACCGTCAAAGTGCTGCAACAACTGGATAGGCTGGACGGGGAGCCAGAATGTCGGAGGTGGCTCCCCACCCATTCCGTGAGAGAGATAAGCTGGTTTAATGCAGATTGAACTGACCTGTCAACTCGACTTGAATCGACTCAACGTGGGGCGAAAAAGGGTGGTTTCCCGTGTGCCAGGCAGTGACAGGCTTCGCACTGAACACCATTCAGACGCGCAGGATAATCACCTCTGTGGACTTGATGAGCGCCGCTGCAACTTGTCCCTTCTCCAGTCGCAACTCGCGAACTGCGTCGGCGGTAATGATTGAGGTGATTTGCTGGCCGCCGATGGACAAGGTCACCTGCGCCATGATGCCTTCCACCTTGATGTCGACGACGCGACCGATCAGCTGATTGCGAGCGCTGATGCGGCGAAACTCGGCACGCCTCTGGGGAAGAGGCATCCTCTTTGCCCCCAGGTGCAGGTGCTTATCCAGTTCGCTCTCCGGGATACGGTGATGTCCGCCCTGCGTTTGGACGGTCCGAAGTTTTCGCGTGTGGATCCAGCGTTTCAGAGTGGAGTAGCTGACACCCAATACCTTCGCAGCATCCCGAGGGCGCACCAGTTTGGCACGGTCACTCAATGGCCAATTCCTCCCACCGGCCATTCTGCCGGTGGCATCTATAATAGGCGCATGACACTTTCAGCGAGAAACAAACTACGCGGTCAGATCCAGGAGATCGTGCTTGGCGACATCATGGCGCACGTTGTGGTTCGCGTGGGGGACAACCTCATCGAGAGCGTCATAACACGCCGAAGCGCCGAAGAACTCAATCTCAAAAAGGGCGATACGGTCGCGGCGGTTGTGAAGGCTACCGAAGTGATGATCCAGAAGGATTAAAAGCGACCCGCCAGCGAGGTTTTGGCCGCTGAACACTGACCCGAGATGACATCTGCTCTGCAAAGAGAAAAAGAGAAAGGGAGCGTCCTGCGGTTCTGTTTTGAAAGGGCGCGGCTTCTAGCCGCGCCGTAAGCCGCCAAATCAACCGTGGCTTTCAGCCACTGAGGTTACATCCGGCCTGTGGAGTGAGTTTTTCAGCAATGTGTTTAGCCGCTGAGCTGACATCTGCTGCAAAAGGAGGAGTTCTTCACCGGTCTTCTGCTACCCACAACGCGGCCCCTAAAGTTTCTCTGCTTCCTGCCGATGAGGAGATCGTAGTGCAAGGACTTCTACACAATTCCTGCAAACGCCGATTTCATTAGGAGACGCTCATGTCCACGACCACGATTTCGCAAAGCTTGCCGCCTCAGCAGCTCCAGTCATTCTTTCACCACCGTACCACTGACATGCTGCAACTGCGGCAGGCGCTGCAGTCCGGCGATCTGGCCGGTGCTCAGCAGGCTTATCAGGCCCTGGTCGATCTGGGCCAAAAAGGCCCATTCCACAGTCCGGATCCGTTTCTCCGCGCCGACCGCCAGCAGGCTTTCGCCGCCATCGGAAACGCTCTCCAGGCCGGGAATTTGCAAGGTGCCGAACAGGCGCTGCATGCCCTGGTCAATACCTTCCATCACACTGGCCCGGTTCCCCTGCCGGCAGTCCCCGGACCGGGGCACGAGCCTATGCCTCCAGTGAAAGATCCTGGCCCGGTACAGATCACCGGCGTCAACGTCATCGCCTGAGCGTCCTGCCCAGAGCGACATGTTTTTAGCAAATTGTTAGCAAGCAGCCCTCCCCCGTCGCGTCACGCCGGCTGAGCTGACCTCTGCTGCCGGCGTGGCGGTGCGGCCCGCTGCCCCTTGCCCACGTACCGAATAGCCAGTACAGCAAACCCTGTAGCCGCGTCTGCGGCATTCGCTGGAGCCCATTCACTCCCCCACAGTGTTACAAAAAAAGAAAGTAGTTATGGATGGGGGCGTGTCATGCAACCGCCCCGCCGTAAGGGCGCTCCTTCGTCGTTGTCGCTGGCTGGAGGTGCCCTATGAATCCTGCGTTAAGAACATGGACCACGCTGATTGCAGCGCTTGTTTGCCTTGCCGGCGCCGCCTTTGCGCAACAGTCCTTGGTCAAGCCCGCTCCCGGAAGGAATGACGGAATCCTCGGACCCCAACTGATTGCCTGGTCCGAATTGCAAAAGCCCCAACCCGTCCCCCAGAAGCCCGAACCCCTGCCTCCGCCCGACGGCCGCGCTGAACCTCCGCAGTCCTCCGCCACCCAGGCTCAACAGGACAAACCTGCGCAGCAGACCCAGCCCGAACCCGACAACCAGCAATCGACCGCGGACAGCATTAGCGGAACCGTGGTCAAGATTGGCAACAAGTACGTCCTTGAGACGACCGACAATCTGGCTTATCAACTCGACGACCAGGATCGCGCCAAACAGTACGAGAACAAACACGTGAAGGTCATGGGAACGCTGGACCGGACCACCGGCATCATTCACGTCAAGAGCATCGAACTGTTGTCGTAAAGACTGTTTGACGCAACACGGTTGTCGCGACCCGAGGCCAAAGCGCCAACAGGCGCCAAACTCAATTCCCCGGCCAACTCCTGTGCTTTAAGTCGTATCGAAGTCCCTGACTGGGAGTAGACTCGCTTTCTATTGCCAAAAACAAGTGTAAGGAGACGCCATGAAGCACGCATTGTCAGCATTTGCCATCACTCTCGCTTTGCTTACTGCAGTGGCCCTTTCTCAGAACCCGCCAGCACCACGCGATCAACCGTCGGCCCGTTCTCAGGAGCGTATCGAAAAGGAAGTCCGCCACGAATTGCTGATGCTCCCGTATTTCGGAGTCTTCGACAACATCGCCTACAAAGTGGATGGCTATAACGTCACCCTGGTGGGTCAAGTCGTACGGCCATCGCTCAAGTCAGATGCCGAAAATGTCGTGAAACACATCGAAGGCGTCGAGCACGTCGACAACAAGATTGAAGTTCTTCCCCCGTCCCCCATGGATGACAGATTGCGTATTGAGCTCTTCCGCGCCATCTACGGATACGAGCCCTTGCAGAAATATGCTCTCGGGGTGCAGAAGCCCATTCGTATCATCGTGAAGAACGGGCACGTCAGCCTCGAAGGCGTGGTTGACAATGACGGCGATAAGAACCTGGTCAACATTCGCGCCAACAGTGTTCCCGGAATCTTCTCGGTGGACAATCATCTGCAAGTGGTTCCCTCGAAATAGCCCACTCGTAGCAGAATGCGGGCTTGATCCCTGTCTCTGCCGGTGGTGGCTGAGTTCAACTGCGCCACTACCCAGGAGTCGGTAGAAAATCGATACTGCCGCTGCGCTCGAGGGCTGTTCCTGCGTATAATTCTTTGCGGGTTGCGTCCGCCCTCGGAGGAAGCATCATGATGAATCGCCGCACTTTTCTGGAAACCGCCAGCACCGTCACCGCCGCCACGCTTCTCGCCAACAAATTCAGTTGGGCGGCCGGCCAGCACAAGATCGACAAGGTCGGTGTGCAGCTTTACACCGTCCGCGACCTGATGAAGTCCGACTTCGATGGCACCATCGCCAAGGTCGCGCAAATCGGATACAAGGAAGTCGAGTTCGCCGGATATTTCGACCATACCCCCCAGCAAGTCCGCGCCGCGCTCGACAAGAACGGCTTGACCTCGCCCGCCTGTCACGTGGAATACGGCTTGCTCGCGCCCGACAAGTGGCCCGGGCAGCTGGAATCGGCGAAAGTCATTGGACAGAGCTACATCGTCAACCCCTGGATTCCGGAGGAAGCGCGCAAGACCGACGACGACTGGAAGCGCGCCGCCGAGACATTCAACCGCGCCGGAGAAGAGAGCAAGAAGGCCGGCATCCAGTTCGCCTATCACAATCACTGGTTCGAATTTCTTCCCGTCAACGGCAAGCTCCCTTACGACACGCTGCTGGAGTTGTGCGACAAGAACCTGGTCAAGATGGAACTCGACCTCTGCTGGATCACCGTGGCGGGCGCTGATCCGCTGAAGTATTTCGATCGCTACCCCGGTCGATTCCCGCTGGTCCACGTCAAAGACGTCAAGACCCTTCCCAAGATCACAACCGGTGGCCCGCAGAACTTCGGAGACACCGTGGACTTGACCGAAGTCGGCAGCGGCATCATCGACTGGAAGCGCATCTTCGCGCAGTCCGACAAGGCCGGCATCAAGCACTACTTCGTGGAACACGACCACCCCAAGGCTCCGTTGGAGAGCATCAAGACGAGCTACGAGTATCTGAGCAAACTGCGCTGGTAGTTCGAACAGCGATCGGAACATGTGGGGACAGCCGCCCTCGGCTGTCCGGGCCGAGCGAAAGCTCGGCTTTTTCTTTTTCGCCGGTGTGACCGCAGTGGCTGAACAGTCTGCTGAAAACTCGATCTGCGACTCTGTTTTGAAAGGGCGCGGCTTCAAGCCGCACCATAAGCGCCGCAAAATCAATCGCGGCTTTAGCCGCTGAGGTAATATGTGCTCGGCAAAGTGAGTTTTTCAGCAAACTGTGAAGCCCCAGTTGGTTTTACGGTACGTACGGCGCGACTAGAAGCTGTACGCTCTGAGTAGCTTGCGGGAGCGGGGGCAGAGATGCCGGCGGGACGCCGGCGCTGCGAAGGCGGAGATTCTATCGGTCAGACTAGAATGCTTGGTTCAGAGATGATTCGGAAGGAAAAACAATAACTCGCCCTAGCCCTTTCAAAGCCGAACCGCAATCGAGAAACCGGAACCGAGTACGGAACCATAATCTAGTTTTTCAGCGAACTGTTCAGGCCGCTTTCCCGAACGGCTCCTCCAGCGATGGACTTTGCGGCGTGAACAACTCCGCGTCGTTTTCCGTGATGTGCATGTCGTCTTCGAGGCGGATGCCGAATTCTCCGCGAATGTAGATCCCCGGCTCGTCGCTGAAGGTCATGTTGGGCTGCAGCTTCAACGTGTTGCCGCGGACCAGGTACGGCCACTCATGTCCATCCATGCCCATGCCGTGGCCCACGCGATGAGGGAAGTACTTGTAGTCGGGACCGTACCCAGCATCGGTAATCACTTTGCGCGCGGCAGCATCGACTGATCCAGCTTCGATTCCCGGGCGCGCTGTGGCGAGCGCGGCTGACTGTGCGCGGCGCACAATGTCGAAGACTTGCTTCATCTTGTCGCCTCCCTGACTTGGGGCTTTACCGAGCACAAAGGTCCGGGTGATGTCGGATTGATATCCCTCAACAGTGCAACCGTCGTCGATCATGACGATGGAACCTTCGCGCAAGACCTGCGGCGAAGCCGACCCGTGAGGAAAGGCGGTGTATTCGTCGACGCCCACGCTGGCCTCTCCGGGAAATCCCAGCTGGCGGTAAGCCGTGTCGATCAGATTCCCAACATCCTGCTGGGTCATTCCCGGGTGCAGTGCCTGATAAACCGCCTCGTAGGCCGCGAGAGTGACATGAGACGCCAGCCGCATGAGCGCGATCTCGTGCGCACTCTTGATCATGCGGCATCCGGCAGTCACCGGAGTTGCACTCGCGACACGCACCTGCGGAGCAGCCTTGGCGATGCCTTCGGCGAAGACGAAGCGCACAGTCTCTTCGATCCCGAGCTTGCCCGCGGCGAGCCCGCGTTCTCTCAGTCCCCCGGCGACGAGTTGGTACGGGCTCTCATCTTCCTGCCACACACGCACATCCGGATGTTCGCCCTCGGGAGCGCTGGCGATCTGTTCGCGCGCGCGTCCCTCTTCGAATGCCGGACACACATAGAACGCCGCGCCCCTGGCAGGCAGCACTAACGCGAAAAGGCGCTCACCTCCCCACCAACGGATGCCGGTGAAGTATTTCAGCGAGGTGCCTTCCATGAGCAGCATCGCGTCCAGCGCGTTCTCGTTCATCAACTTGCGGGCTTGTTGCTGACGCTCGTGGCGTTCTTCGCGCGTGATGGGTGAAGCTTCGCTCTTGCGCGACTTCAATCGCGCCAGAGAAGGGGGGAGGGAAGAGTTATCGCTCCTCTCGGCATGGGCGGTAGCCAACAGAGGGTTCAGCGCCAGAGAGGCTCCCGCCGTTACACCGCCGACTTCGAGGAAACGTCGCCGCGAGATCATGAAGGCTCCTGATCCTAGAAAATTGGAGAAATAGGGTCGGGATATTATAGGGGAGCACGGCGAGGAGCCCGTGGAACGGGCTAAGTTGTTGAAAGTCGCTGTAAGTCGTTGCGTTAGCGTGGAAGCTGTTGAAAACTATAAGCTAAGCTAGTCCTTTAAGCGTAACCGGCGGTAACCGGGCAGATTTCCGATTGCCGTACCACGTAAAACTCACGCTATGGGCCCGGGCGACCCCGTGCAGCGAGCCGGAGAGTCTCAGGCATGGTCCCCTGTCCGCCTTGGACGGGGCGCCTTAAATCGAATTGTAGCGAAATATTAGCTATTAGATATAGTACCGCACCCCGGTGATAATCCTGGCCGGTTTGGGAAGAAGAATTGGCGCTTTACAGATTGCTGAAAACTCACTTGGCCGACCGGATGTGCCCTAAGTGGCTAAAAGCCACGGTTGATTTTGTGGCACTTACGGCGCGGCTGGAAGCCGCGCCCTTTCAAAACGGAACCGCAATTGGAGTTTCAGCAAACTGGGAACCGCGCCCTTTCAAAACAGAACCTCAATCGAGGTTGCATCAGAGATAATCTCGTCATGGAAGCAGGTTTCCAATGTGCGGGTTGCGGGGAGTGGAACGTCACGACTGTGGACCAGTCCGCGGGAGGTCAGCAGAGCTACGTGGAAGACTGTCAGGTCTGCTGCAAGCCGAATGTGCTGCGGGTTCAGTACGATGCCGCTTCCGGGGAATTCTTCATCACGTCCCAACTGGAGTAGGGCCTCAACAGGTTGAATTGCGGTCGATCTTCGATCATGGACGCTACTCGGGTTTTTTGTTCTGCGGGTCGGGAAAAACCAACTCCAGCATCCCTTGTGCCTCCTGGCTTCCGGCCCATGCATGACCGAGCAGAAACAGGGTGGCTTGTTCGGGATTCAGCTTGTGCAGCCGTGGCGGAGTGTAGGCTTTCTTGGCGGGGTCTGCTGGGTCCGTCGGCATGGCTGGTACACTCTCCTCTGGCAGATTGAGAGTGCCAGAGGCTGCGTAAGCCGCGGCTGCACGGTCGGTCTTGTTACGAAACCCGAACGTAACGCGCGGTAAGGTCCGTGTGTTTCGGGCTGCGCAGATCCATTGCAATGTGGCAAGCGGTTCGGAGGGGAGGGCGAATGCTGCAGCATACGATGGTGACCACGCAGTTCGAACTGGCTGGTTATCGGTTTACGCGGACGCTGGGAGTGGTCCGGGGAATTGTGGTGCGCTCCCGTTCGATCTTTGGCACGATCGGCGCGGGATTACAGACGCTCGTCGGGGGCAACATCACGCTGCTGACGAACTTATGCGAGAAGACCCGGCAGGAAGCCTTTGACCTGATGTTGCAGCATGCCGGCGAACTCGGAGCCAATGCCGTGGTAGGCGCGCGCTACGACGCGACCGAGGTTATGCAGGGCGTGACGGAAGTGCTGGCCTATGGGACGGCGGTTGTGGTTGAACCGGTGAAATAGATTTTCGATCGAAATCCGTAGCGCCGGCATCCAGCCGGCTGTCCCGAGGGCGTCTCGCCGTCGGCGCGGCGGGCGAGGACGCCCTCCGGACAGCCGCCGAGACGGCGGCGCTACTGTTTCGCAAACTACGGTCACGGTTTCGAGGTTGTTCAATCGGCAATCCTAGATCGGTCAATCAAAAATCTGTCTTACGCGGCGGCGCAGGGTGACTGCTGTTTGCCGTTCTGATCCTGGCGCGGGCCGGGGTTCCGGTTGCAGACGAATATATCAATAGCGTTAAATACATTTACGCGCCACCTTCCTTTCTGGACGGGATTGTTGTGTCGCTCCGCGCGGGCACGATGCGGGGCAGATTCCGCGGGTTTGAAAAGAAGGCGAAGACGTGATCGAGAGGAAACGCGACCCAGTGCTCGAATTGAAGGTGGTGCGACATTTTGTCAGATTGAGACACCTAGAGGTTCAGGGGCATGCCTACAGCGATTGTCTTAGGGCATCGATTTCCGAGAAACACCCTTCCCGCCGCCGGGTTTGAGCCACTGAATTGCAATATTAAACGGTGACTTCTGGCGGGGATTCCTCTGTCGTGATTGAAACTCCTCCGCCAGAAGGACTTACGGAGGTGACAGCAATGGTAAATATCGAGGACGCTCCTCGATTACGGGAATTATGCGAAAAAGCTTCCAGGGAGTATGACCATGAGAAGCTGCTCGATCTGGTTCAGCAGATTAATGAGCTTCTGGAGAAGAAAAAGCGCACACCCTTGGGGGAGGAGTCTGAAAAGAAGGCCTCCGTCCATAGGGCAGCCCTGGCCGCTGGATTTCCGATGCATGCTTCCACGGTCAGCCGTTTTTTACCGGGTCCGGTATAGAAACTGGCAAGGGCTCAGGGGACCGCTCCCCCTGAGCGAAGTCCTTGCTGCGTGCGGCCATGCCCGGGGCTGCCGCTTCGTTAATCCTGCTCCCAATCCTGATTCATGTAACCGCTGCGCTTCTCGCGCCTGATTAATTCGTATTCGAATTCAGGGGACACATCCGAGCGGTCGAGCGCAGGCGGAGCTTTCGCTCCGCCGGACAGCCGAGGGCGGCTGTCCCCACATAATCCCTCCGGACACGATTCCCTGAATCGCTCTTCTTTGCTTTCCTATTTGCGAATTTCCACAAGAGAATCGGCGTCAGTGGCGGAGGTCAAGAGAAATCTTAGCGAAAGAATAGCGAAGGAATAAAGAGCGTAAACGCAACCCCTTGTGGTGGCGTTTATGGTTATGCACAAGGCCTCGTAGTTTGCTGAATCAGTGCCCAAGTGGGACTGCAACCTTGCAGTTTCTGCTTGACAATAAACGACTTACGGGTAAGATGTGGACAAAAGTGGTAGAAAGTGGTGAGAGCAGTAAGGGCCGTGGGAGTTGGGAGCTGATAACGAGGAGCCGGTGGGAAACCGACCCAAAAGCACGACAAACAGCCCGAACCGCCCGAAGTTGACCCGATTTTGCGTGGTGCTGCCCTCCTCCCTGGTTGTTGCGGTAGCCGATAAGGATGCGCGCCAAACGCGCGATTTATTCGCCCGCAAAGAACGCGGTCGATTCGCGCGGCGCACTCAGATCCTTCAGCGACGAAAGGCATGTCGCCTCAGGATGACAAGCATAGCGCGCGGCACGCTCAGATCCTTCGGACGCAAAAGCAGCGTCCTCAGGATGACACACAAAGACAAAGAACATGTTTCGCGGCAATCATCCAACTCGGGTCGACGAAAAGGGACGCCTCAAGATCCCTGCCGAGTTCAAGCGGGTGATCGACGAGAAGTACGGGCAGCAATTCTACATCACGAGTCTGGATGGAAAGGTTGCTCAACTTTATCCCTTCGAAGAGTGGGAGCGGATCGAGCAGAAGCTGGCAGGGCTCTCCAATTTCAATCCTACGAAGAAAAAGTTTTTGGACCGAACGAACTATTACGGGCAGCAGGTGGAGATGGATGGGCAGGGACGGTTATTGCTGCCGCAGTTGCTGCGCGAGGCGGGACAGATCAAGGGCGAGGTAGCGGTTCTGGGGAACCTGACTTACCTAGTTGTCAGGAATCTGGAGCTGTTCAAACGGGAGATTCAAGAAGAGAAGTTCACGCCTGAGGATGAGAAGACGCTCGACGAATTGGGCATCTAGTGGGCGAGGGTTCAACAGACACCCCTCAGGGGGTTGGGCATGGTGGTGGAAGGGAAGCGCGCCATGTGCCGGTTCTTTTAAAAGAAGCGATCGACTTTTTAAACGTGCGGCGTGGCGGGACTTATATCGACGCCACGGTGGGCCTGGGCGGACACAGTTACGAAATCGCAAAACGCCTCGGCGCACCGGGACACTTGATTGGGGTCGATAAGGATCCGGCGGCGATCGAAATCGCGGGCTTCAGGCTTCGGGCTTCGCGCTCCGGACCTCGGACCTCGGACCTCGGCGAACCCGAAAGCGAGATTGCGGATTGGCCTGTGATCGAGTTGCGGCAGGGTTCCTTTGCTGATTTGGCTGAGGGCCGAGGGCTGAGGGCTGACGGCATTCTCGCAGATCTCGGAGTGAGCAGTTTGCAGCTTGACGATGCCGCGCGCGGATTCAGTTTTCAGGCGGATGGGCCTCTGGACATGCGGATGGATCCGCGGTCGGAGCGTACCGCCGAACAAGTGGTAAACCACCTCGACGAGCGCGAGCTTGCCGATGTGATTTACGAATTCGGAGAGGAAAGGAGGTCGCGGAGAATCGCCAGAGCCATTGTCCGGTCGCGGCCGATACAGACTACCGCACAACTTGCGGATGTGATATCAGCCGCGGCCCGGCCAATGAATCAGGCAGAGAGAAGGATTCATCCCGCGACGCGAACTTTCCAGGCACTCCGAATCTTCGTAAACCGCGAACTGGATGATCTGAAGGCGCTGCTGGAAGCAGCGCCGCGGATTCTGAAGCCAGAAGGACGGGTGGTAGTGATTAGTTTTCACTCGTTGGAGGATCGCATCGTAAAGGATGCCTTCCGCGAGAGTGGAATCAAGGACAAGCACTTCCGGGTGTTGACCAAAAAACCGGTAACGGCATCGGAAGAAGAAAGCGATCGCAATCCGCGGGCACGCAGTGGGAAGTTGCGTGCAGCGGAGAAGATCTAAGAGCGGCGTCAGACCTCGGACCTCAGACCTCACGGAGGCCGGGTCGGCTGAGGTCAGAGGGCTGAGGTCTGACGCCGATTTAAGAGTTTAGGCTCCGGAGAAACTGCTGGAGTCTCCCGGCATAGCTGTGATGGCGGTGCCGGGTGTTCAAGATCGGGTTCGATGAGGCGGACGGAGATCCGCTAGACAAAGGCGGCGTCAGACCTTGGACGTCGGACCTCAGGAAGAACCGCTGAGGGCTAAGGTCCGAGGTCTGAAGTCCGAACTGGGTTCCGTGGTAGGAATCCAAATTGAGGTTGAGGGACATGTATACGGGCACACTGATTCAGGAATTGATGACGATGGTGGAGCGGGCTGAGCGCGCGGTTTGCGGGCAGCAGGTCTCTGAGGTGAGGGAATTACAGCAGCTCTATGAGCTGCAGATTCCTTCGATACAGGGCGACGGAGTCTTCGCGGGAGCGGCATAAAAATGGCGGCAGCAGCGGCAGCAGCAATTCGGATTACGGGCCCGGTGGCGGGGCGGCGTACTTTGTGGACGGGGACGCCGGAGATTTACTTCGCCAAAGCGATCGATAACTCGCGGCTGGTGAAGGTGGAGGATCCGCGGCGCAATCGCGAGATGAAGCAGTTCGTGAGTGCGCTGTGCTGCCTGTTCCTGTTCGTCTTTATGTATGCGTGGCAGCATTTCAAGGCCATTGAGTATGGGTACCAGATCGAGTCAGACAAGCGTGCGCTGAGCGGTTCGACGGAGATGAATCGGGCGCTGAAGCTGGAGGATGCTTCGTTGCGCGATCCGGAGCGGATTGATGTAATGGCGCGGCGGATGGGGCTGGTGCCGCCGCAGCCGGGACAGGTGATCCGCATGGATGCGTCGTCCGATGTCAGTGGGCCGGTGATGGCGAGTGCGAGTCCGATTACGGTGATGGCGGGGCAGTAGAGGCTTGTGATAGAAGCCGAGCTTCGCTCGGCATGGACAGCCGAGGGCGGCTGTCCCCACACGAACGTATTTGGCGGTCCGCCTTGCGGTGGGCCGCCATGTTTGTCTGAGGCGGTGGCCTGCTTGAGTTTTCTGTCATTCCGAGGAGCGAACGCGACGAGGAATCTGTTGTTTGCCGGCGGCGGCAGAAAGCAGATTCCTCCTCTGCGCTTTGCGCATCGTCGGAATGACAAAGTCTGAGAGCACGCATGGCGATGAACGAATCCAGGCTTGGCAAGCACTCCCGGCTTTACCTGCTGGGGGGGATGCTTTTGTTCTGGTGCGTGGCGATCTGCTTCCGGCTGGTGCAGTTGCAGATTTTCAGTTACGGCAGGTTCGCGAAGCAGGCGGAGCATCAGCAGCAGCGCGAGATTCCGCTCTCGGCCAAGCGGGGTGTGATCTACGATCGGGCGGGGCGCGAGCTGGCAATGTCGGTGCTGGTCGACTCGGCGTTCGCTGTCCCTACGGAAGTCAAAGACCTGCCGACCGCGGTTCATCTCATCACCCGCATCACCGGCGACGATTACAACGTTGTTCTTGCCGACTGCCGCAATCACAAGACGTTCTGCTGGGTCGGGCGCAAGGCCAACGACGAGACGATCGAGCGGATTAAGTCGCTGCACCTGCAGGGCATCCATTTTCAGAAAGAGCCGAAACGGTTTTATCCGGCGCGCGATCTGGCGGCGCAGGTGCTCGGCTCCGTCGGCATGGAGGACTCCGGGCAGAGCGGCATCGAACATGCTTTTGATGAGGAGCTGCGCGGGAAGCCGGGGAAGATGTTTATCTCGGTGGACGCGCGCAAGCAGTGGTTTTCGGACGTAGAGCAGCAGCCGGAGCCGGGCGAGAATCTTGTCCTGACCATCGACAAGAATATTCAGTACATCGCGGAGAAAGAACTGGAGCAGGCGATTCACGATACGCAAGCGATTGCGGGGACGGTGATCGTCGAGAATCCGCACACGGGAGAGATTCTGGCGCTGGCCAACCGTCCGACGTTCAATCCGAATTTGCGGAAACAGATCACTCCCGGCGCACTGACCAATCGCGCGGTGAGTCATGTGTACGAGCCAGGGTCGACTTTTAAGCTGGTGACGATCTCGGCGGCGCTGGAAGAGAAGGTCACGAATCCCGATGAGATCTTCGACTGCCAGATGGGCGCGATCGTTTACAACGGGATGCGCATCCGCGACGCGAAGCCTCATGGCTTGCTGCCGGTGTGGGGGGTGTTGGCGGAGTCGAGCGACGTGGGCGCGATCAAGATTGCGCTCCGCCTAGGCGAGGACCGATTCTACAAATACATTCGCGCGTTTGGATTCGGGCAGCCAACCGGGATCGAGTTGCCTGGGGAGACTCGCGGGTTGACCAAGCCCGTGAGCCGCTGGTCGCGGGTTTCGATTGCGGCGATTTCGATGGGACAGGAGATTGGGATTTCTCCGCTGCAACTGTCGGGACTGGTGTCGACGTTCGCCAATGACGGCATCTGGGTGGCGCCGCGGATTGTTGCGGGCACTGTGCCGCCCAATACTGATTTAAAGAATTCGCCGCAGACGGTGGCGTTTCATCAGGCGAACTCCCGGCGCGTGATTTCGTCTTACACGGCCGCTCAGATGCGGGCGATGATGGAGAAGGTGGTGCTCGAGGGCACGGGGCGCAAGGCGATTCTGGAAGGCTATTCGGCAGCGGGGAAGACGGGCACCGCGCAGAAGGTGGATCCGGCGACAGGCGCGTATTCGAAGACGAAGTATGTTGGCTCGTTTGCGGGATTTGCGCCGGTGAACAATCCGCAGGTTGTGGTAGCGGTGATTCTGGATTCAGCGGTTGGACTGCACCAGGGCGGGCAGGTCGCGGCTCCGGTGTTCCATCGCATTTCGCAGCAGGTGCTCGAGTATCTGCACGTGCCGCATGATTTGCCGCTTGCGCCGCAACATCAGTTGCTGCTGGCCGCGGCGAGGACGAAGGAAAAGGATCTGGAGGAAGGGACGCCGGATCACCTGGGCGAGCCGCTGGAGACGGCTGAGGTGAACGGGGATTCGGTGGAGGTGGCGTCTACGAAGCCGAGTGCGGCGCGGGCGAGTGCCGGGGACGACGGACGGGTAGTGCAAGCGGCAATGCGAGAAGTTGAGCCGCTGCCCGAGGCGGCAGGCGGAAGCAAGGGGCGGACGCCTCAGCCGAAAACCCCCAGTTCAACCGACGCAGCGGTGTCAGCGCAAGCCAGGCTCCCTGTGACTGGAACCGTGGTCCTGGATGTCGAGCAGGGTGGGATTGAAGTGCCATCGTTCGTGGGCAGAACCGTGCGCGGCGCCGTAGAGGCTGCCCAGGATGCCGGCCTGGAGCTCGAAGCTGTGGGCAGCGGAGTGGCGCGGCAACAGTCTCCGGCAGCAGGAGCACACGTGACCGCTGGGTCGCGGGTGACGGTGCAGTTCGGCCGCTAGGCTTTCTTAGCTAACGTGCGGAAGGTCGCACGATACTTCTTCATAAACTCACGACCTTTCTCCAGTTGACGGTCCAGAGCAGAACTCCCAGTTCTCGCGACCGGACGCTTGGCTCGCTTTGATTTCCCATTAGTCCGTTTCATATGCTGTCGTAGCTTCCCCCATGGTAATCGCTGCAAGTGCTCGGGGTCTGTTTGACCCGCCGAAAAACCGCGTGTTACGGTAATCAGTCACACCAACCCTGCAGGCCAGCCACTGCGCTGATTGAGGTCTTGCTTGTCCGCTCTCGAGGCGACTCCCGGCACGTCTACGGTGTTCAGTATGTACGCCGTGCTGCTCCGAGCGAATCGGTGCCGTCCCTACGGGACTGGCTCCGTTTTATCGCGCTTACCCGGCACTTACGTGCCGGGCTGTCATATGCCGTCCCTTCGGGACTGGGATCGGGTGCCGCCATCAGTGTGGTTCGCCCAGAACTCAGGGCTGATGAGCGCGCAAGAACTATGTGCGTTCCGACTCCGGGATTGCACACAATGACCACGACGTCCGCTCCTCCCGCCATCCGCAAGACTGCGCTGAATGCCGTCCATCGTGAGATGGGGGCGAAGATGGTGGAGTTCAATGGCTGGGACATGCCGGTGGAGTATCCCGCGTCGGTTGGTGGCGGAATTATTGCTGAACACATGGCGGTGCGTACCGGCGTGGGCATTTTCGACGTCAGCCATATGGGAGACATTCGCCTGGCGGGGCCGCAGGCTCTGGCGGCGGTGCAGCACATTTCTATGAATGATGCTTCGCGGCTGGCGGTGGGGCAGGCGCAGTATTCGGCGCTGCTGTATCCGGAGGGGACGTTTGTAGACGATGTGATTGTCCACCGGTTGGGCCAGGATGAGTATCTGTTGGTCATTAACGCGGGCACGCGGGAAAAGGATTTTAACTGGGTGCGCGACAACACGCGGCAGTTTGACTGCGCGGTGGAGAATCTGTCGGACGACTTCACGCAGATTGCCATCCAGGGGCCCAAGGGCGTGAATCTGTTGCAGAAGCTTACAGATGCGGATCTGAGCGCGGTGAAGTTTTATTGGGTGACTCGCGGAACTGTCTGTGGGCTGAGAAATATTTTGATTGCACGAACGGGATATACGGCGGAAGACGGGTTCGAGATTTACATTCCTGCGGATGAGACGACTAGTACGCGCGTGTGGAACGACGTCCTGCAGGCAGGCAAAGAGTTTGGGGTTGTGCCCTGCGGGTTAGGTGCGCGGAATACTTTGCGTCTTGAAGGCAAGCTTCCGCTCTACGGGCACGAGATTTCCGATACGATCAATGTTTGGGAAGCGGGGCTCGACCGCTTCTGCAAGATGGAGAAGCCGGAGTTTGTCGGGCGGGACGCGCTGGAGAAGGCTCGTGCTGCCGGGCTGAAGCGTACTTTGGTTGGCCTGGAGATGACCGGGCGCGGGATTGCGCGGGATGGATACAAGGTGGTGGACGCCGGAGGGCGCGAGATTGGGTATGTGACCAGCGGGTCTCCGGCGCCGTTTTTGAAGAAGAATATCGCGCTGGCTTATGTTCCGCCGGAGTTTGCTGCGATTGGGACTGGGGTGAGCGTGGAGATTCGGGGACAGGGCGTGGAGGCCGTCGTCGTACCGACGCCTTTTTATAGGCGGCCGAAGAAATGAAATTGTAGCGCCGGCACCTTGCCGGCTGTCCCGAGGGCATCTCGCCCTCGGGTGCGGCGGCGGGACGCCGCCACGACAGCCGCCGGGACGGCGGCGCTACGAGATTGAAGCTAGGAGCTAGAAGCTTTTATGGTTTATCCAACGGATCGCAAATATACGAAAGAGCATGAATGGATTCAGGCTAGCGGGTCGACTGGTGTGATCGGTGTTACGGATTACGCGCAGGAGTCCCTGGGTGACATTGTGTTTGTCGAGTTGCCGAAAGCCGGCACGGAACTTACTTCGGGTAAGACGTTTGGGACGGTTGAATCGGTGAAGGCGGTATCGGATTTGTACGCTCCTGCTTCTGGAACTGTCATCGAGGTGAATCAGGAGTTGGCAACGTCGCCGGAGAAAGTCAATAAAGATCCGCATGGGGCTTGGATGATGAAGATTGCGCTGAAGAATCCGAAGGAACTGGATGCGCTGATGTCGGCTGCGGACTATGAGAAGTTTGTGGCGGAAGAGGCGGGACATTAGAAGCGACCTCGGACGTCAGACGATGCGGGGTTTTGCTGAGGTCCGACGTCTGAGGTCCGACGCCATAGAGGTGAGGCAGTCACAATCCAACGGACTACAAGTTACATCTAATTAATTTCCTATGCGCTATTTACCTAAATCTCCTGCCGACCGCGAGGCCATGCTGAAGGCGATTGGCCTGCGCTCGGTAGACGACCTGTTTGCGCCGATTCCGGCGGAATACCGGCTCAATCGCGATTTGAAGATTCCGCGCCAGATGGCGGAGTCGGAGATTGTGGACTTCTTTCGGCAGCGTTCGCGGGAGAATGGCGACGGCTATACCAGCTTTCTAGGTGCGGGCGCGTATTTTCATTACCGGCCTGTGATTATTGACTCGCTGATTTCGCGCGGCGAGTTTCTCACCGCCTATACACCTTACCAGGCGGAGATTTCGCAGGGGACACTGCAATCCATCTTCGAATTCCAGACCATGATCTGCGAGCTGACCGGTATGGAGGTGGCAAACGCTTCCATGTACGACGGTTCGACCGCGGCGGCTGAGGGCGTGATGATGGCAGTGCGCCTTACTGGGCGGCGGTCCGTGGTGGTGGCGCGCAGTTTGCATCCGGAGTATCGCGAGGTGCTGGCGACTTACGCGACCCACCAGGGAATGCCGCTGACGGTCGCGGGCTTTGGCGAGAACGGGCGGCTCAATCTGAAAGAGCTGGAGAAGTCGATCACGGCGGAGACTGCGGCGGTGTTAGTCCAGTCGCCGAACTTTTTCGGCACGATTGAAGATGTGGCGTCGATTGCGGAGATCGCTCACAAGCACGGGGCGATGCTGGTGGTATCGATTGCCGAGGCGGTGTCGCTGGGGATTGTCGAGCCTCCGCGGGATGCGGATGTCATCGCGATGGAGGCGCAGTCGTTCGGCGTCCCGATGGGATTTGGCGGGCCATACTGCGGGGTGATTGCGACGCGAGAGAAATATGTGCGGCAGATGCCGGGCCGCCTGGTCGGGCAGACCACCGACAAACATGGCAAGCGGGGGT
>WNEZ01001716.1_pt1 | contig 18443 bp, 17 predicted proteins | sample 5400521 | NCBI WGS metagenome assembly WNEZ01 (sample SAMN13153339, study PRJNA577476) | soil metagenome | isolation source: 120 cm saprolite under Douglas fir tree site 2 hole 1 replicate 1 | place: USA:California | collected 2015-04-18
TGTTCGCGTATCGAGGACCTGAGGGCCGGGACCTCGTGTGCCAGATGTACGAGGGGCGGCTCGCGGAGCTGCCCCGAAGCGACGACGTGCGCGAGCATGACGGCGTCACGTTCCAGGTGTACCGTGCGGGGAGACTCACGCTGGTGTTCTGGCAGGAGGGCGCGGTCGTCTGCGTGCTCGCGTCCGACGCGGAATCCGAGACGGTGATCCAGCTCGCGTATGCCAAGGCAGTGAAGGTGTGAAACGCCTGCTCCTCGACGCCACCCTCATCGTTGCCGTCGTGGGGTGGTCCAACTTTCATTCCGAGCGTGCCGGACACCGGGTGGGCGAAGCTGCACCGGTCCAGTGCACTACGGTTCCCCTCCGCTGGGAGTTCGCGCCCCGAGCGCCGCGGCTGAGCGTCGCCAGCGGGGAAACGGTTCTAGACCAGCTGTCGATTCCAGTTTCCGACGGTTAAACGACGACCCCCTGATAGTCAGTCAGGGGGTCGCGCGTGGTGTGAGTTTCGTTGTGAGTTTCGTGCAACTTCCGTCGTTTTCGCTGTCTCGAGTTACGACTCCGATGCCCAGAACACCGCGTGAATGCTACATTTCGTCGTAACTCGTTGAGTGCTCGATCTGCTTTGCAACCAGGGGGTCGTGGGTTCGAATCCCATCCGCTCCACTCACGTTCCGACTCTATGTCCCCCGCCGACTGGCTTCGCTTTCTCACCGAGCTCGCGGATCGCGCAGACGAGCTGGCGTTGCGATGGTTTCGCACCGCCGGACTTCGTGTCCAGGAGAAGGCGGATCTGAGCCCCGTCACCGAGGCGGACCAGGCGATCGAAGCGATGGCCCGGAAGGCGGTGCGCCAGAACCACCCCGAGCTCGGTGTGCTGGGCGAAGAAGAAGGCGAAGCGCCGGGACCCACGGAGGTGCGGCTCATCATCGATCCCATCGATGGCACGCGCAACTTCGTGCGGGGCATTCCGGTGTTTGCGACTCTGCTCGCCATCGAGGCCGGCGGCGAGGTGGTGGCGGGCGTCGCGAGCGCACCGGCGTTGGGAGCCCGCTGGCACGCGGCGCGAGGCAGCGGCGCGTTCCGTGACGGGCGGCGGATGAGGGTGTCGCGGATCGAGTCGCTCGAGCGCGCCATGCTGTTCCATGGCAACCTCGGACCCGGCGAGGGGGGGCCGCCGCCCGGGATCGCTGGGCTCATCGCCCGGGTCGAGCGTACTCGCGGCTTCGGCGACTTCTATCAGCACATGCTGGTGGCGGAAGGGGCGGGGGAGATCGCGTTCGATCCGGTGATGCACCCGTGGGACATCGCGGCCCTCCAGGTGATCGTAGAGGAGGCGGGGGGCCGGGCCACCAGTCTCCGCGGCGAGCGCTCGATCTACGCGACCAGCCTCGTGACCTCCAACGGGGCGATGCATCAGGCCATATTGGATACGCTCACCGGTTCCCCAAAGGGTGCTCCATGACTGGTTGGAACAGACAAGGCGTCCTCGTGCTGGCGCTCGCCGGCGCGGCAGTCGCCGGGCTCGCCATGGCGACTCCGGCGCCGCCGCCCGACATCATCGTGTACAAGACCTCGACCTGCGGCTGCTGCAAGAAATGGGTCGCGTATCTCGAAGCCGCCGGCTTTCGGGTCACGGTTCACGACACCGTTGACATGGCGGGCGTGGCGGCGCACTACGGCGTGCCCCGCCGTCTCTCCACCTGCCACACCGCGCTGGTGCAGGGGTACGTCGTGGAAGGGCACGTGCCGGTGGATGTCATCGAGCGCCTGCTCAAGGAGGGTCCGGAGATCGCTGGCGTGGCCGTCCCGGGCATGCCGCCCGGGTCGCCGGGCATGGAGTCCGAGACGCCCGCGCATTATCAGATCGTAACCTTCGACAAGAGCGGCGGGACCGCCGTCTACGGGGTCCGATGATCGCCGAGCCGCCCGACCCCGGCCCACTAGACGAGGACGATTTTCCGCTCGGCGACGGAACGACGGAAACCGAAGTGGTGGTCGTCTGCCCCCATTGCGGTGAAGCGAACGAGCTCGGCCTCGACCCCGGTGGCGGCCCGCTCCAGGAGTACGTGGAGGATTGCCAGGTCTGCTGCCGGCCCTGGCGGGTAACCGTCCGCTACGGCTCCGACGGCAGCGCGGACGTGTTCACGGAACCGCTCGACGGCTGAATCTATTTTCTCGCCCCGTCATACCGCTTTGCGACCTCCGGCCAGTTGACGACGTTCCACCACGCGGCGACGTAATCCGGCCGGCGGTTCTGATACTTGAGGTAGTACGCGTGCTCCCACACGTCCAGTCCGAGCACCGGAATCCTCCCTTCCATCAGGGGGCTGTCCTGGTTGGCGGTGCTGAGCACCTCGAGCTTGCCGCCCGCGACGGCAAGCCACGCCCAGCCGCTGCCGGACCGGGTCGTCCCGGCCGCGGACAGCTGCTCCTTGAACGGTGCGAAGCCGCCGAACGCTTGCTTGATCGCGTCGGCCAGCGCCGCCCGGCTCGCCGCCGCCGCCCTTACCGGCCGGTGCCATGATCGTCCAGAACAGCGAGTGGTTGTGCTGGCCGCCCCCGTTGTTGCGCACCGCCGTACGGATGTCCTCCGGGACGCTTGTGATGCCGCGGAGCAGCGCCTCGAGGCTCTTCTCGTACAACGCGGGATGCTTGTCGAGCGCCGCGTTCAGGTTGTTCACATAGGCTTGATGATGCTTGCCGTGGTGGATCTGCATGGTCTGGGCGTCGATGTATGGCTCGAGCGCGGCGTAGTCGTAGGGCAAAGGAGGCAGCGTATGCTTGTCGGTTTTCTCTGTGGGTGCGGTTGTTGGGGTCATCGTCCATCTCCTCTGGTGTGTGGCTCTGTGTCGATGTCAACCCGCGATCCTGGGTGAAGGTTCCCGCTTGATTCCCTTTGGAGTGCCGATATCTTCCCGAACCGGCAGCTCACGTCTCCGTCGCGGTCCCCTCACCTGCGAGGCGCACGATGGCGCTGTTCTCCGATGCGGGAATCCAGTTCTTGTTCCGCTGGATTCACTTCCTCTCCGGCATCACGTGGATCGGTCTGCTCTACTACTTCAACTTCGTGCAGGGTCCGTTCATGGCCGAGGCGGACGCGGCGACCAAGAGCGGCGCGACGCAGAAGCTCGTGCCGCGCGCGCTGTGGTGGTTCCGTTGGAGCGCGGCCGTCACGTTCCTGGCCGGCGTCGTCATCCTGGGGCTGCGGCGTGCGAGCTGGAGCGATCCCTGGGGGCTGACGATTCTCACGGGGGCGGCGTTCGGCACCGTGATGCTCGCCAATGTTTGGCGCGTGATCTGGCCCAATCAGAAGATCGTGATCGCCAATGCGGTGGCGATCGCGGGCGGCGGCCAGGCGAATCCGGCGGCGGCGGGAGCCGCGCGGCGCGCGTTTCTCGCGTCCCGCACCAACGTCGTGTTCTCGTTCCCCATGCTGTTCTTTATGGGCGCGGCGTCGCACTTCACGCTCCCCGCCGGCGGGAACCGCGGCCTCTGGGCCGTGATCCTGCTCGTGATCCTCGCGTTGTTCCAGATCAACGCGTTGGTGGGAACGACGGGGCCGACGAAGAAACCGATCGAGACGGTCCGCGGCGTGATCGTGACCGGAGTCGTGACGGCACTACTCGTCTACTGGATCGCCCTGGCTGTGCTGAGCGCGCCGGGGACCTGACCTTGGCGGCTGCGACCTCGACGACCCTGCCCGTCGGGGCCGTGGCGCCCGATTTCGCGCTGCCGTCCACCGCGGGGACCGACGTCACGCTGTCCGCGTTCCGGGGGCGGAAGCACGTGCTGCTCGCGTTCTTTCCGCTGGCGTTCACCAGCACGTGTACCGCCGAGAACTGTGCCTTCAGTGAAGACTACGACGCGTTCGAGCGTGCCGGCACGATCGTGCTCCCGATCAGCGTGGACTCGGTGCCGACGCTCAAGGAGTACAAGGCGAAGCACGCGATGCGGCAAGATCTGCTGAGTGACTTCAAGCGCGAAGTGAGCCGTACCTACGGGGTGCTGCTCGAGGACCGCTTCTTCTCGAAACGCGCGTACTTCCTGATCGACCAACAGGGCATCCTGCGCTGGCGCCACATCGAGGCGGAGCTCGGGGCCCGGCGGGACGACGTCGAGCTGCTTCGGCAGATCGCGGCGCTCTGAGCGGAGTCCCCTGTGAGACAGGTAATGCTGATCGGCGTGGCGGTTGCGGGGGCGTGCGGATCGACGGCGTTCGTCCCGCCGCCACCCTCGCCGCAGCGCGTCTACGGTGCGAGCGAGGTCGACGAGCGTCCCGAGATCGTGCAGACGCCGCCGTTGCACTATCCCGAAGGGGGTCGTGAGGGCGTGGTCGTGCTGCGCGTGGTGATCGACACCGCCGGGAACCCCGAGCCGGCGACGGCGCTCGCGGTGCAGGGGTCCGACTCGGTGCTCGCGGCAGCGGCCCGGACGCTGGTGCTGAACACACTGTTCCGGGCGGCCCGCGTGCGTGGGCAGGTCGTGCGCACCCTGGTCGAGGTGCCCGTCGAATTCTCCGCCGCCCCGATGCCCTCAATCAAAATGCACATCGCCGGCGATGTGTACAGCGAAGCGGACGTGGAGGAGCGTCCTCACCGGATGTCTGGTCGGCCACTCACCAACCCCGCGCCCATGCTCCTCTCCCGAATTAGCGGGCGCGTCATCATCGAGGCGGTGATCGACACGACCGGACGGGTCGAAGACGGCACGGTGCGCGTGCTCGAGAGTAGCGACGCGCGGTTCAATGAGGCGGCAAAGGACTACGTGCGGGCGGCGCGCTTCACGCCGGGACGCCTCGCGGGGCGCGCGGTGCGCGTGCGGTTCGAGATGTCGGTCGAGTTCAAGCCGCCGACGCGGAACTAGACACCCGTGGCGTCGGTCACGCTCCGCCGCCTCGCCAAGCGGTACCATCCCGACGGCCGGCCGGCGCTCGAGGACTTGTCGCTCGACGTGCGCGACGGCGAGTTCTTCGTGCTGCTCGGGCCGTCGGGCTGCGGCAAGACCACGGCGCTCCGTTGCATCGCCGGGCTCGAGGAGCCCAGCAGCGGCGAAGTCTTGATCGGCGGGCGCGACGTCACCCGTCTCGACCCCGCTGCGCGCGACGTCGCGATGGTGTTCCAGACGTACGCGCTGTACCCTCACCTCACCGTCCGACGCAACATCGCCTTTGGGCTCGAGGTGCGGCGCGTCCCGGCCGCCGAAATCGCCCGTCGGGTGCAGCAGGTCGCGGACCGGCTCGGGCTCGGCCCACTGCTCGACCGCAGGCCGGCAGCGCTCTCCGGTGGCGAGCGGCAGCGTGTGGCGCTCGGTCGCGCGCTGGTGCGCGAGCCGCAGGTCTTCCTGTTGGACGAGCCGCTGTCGAACCTCGAGCCCACCCTGCGTGGCGACCTGCGCGCCGAGCTGCTCGATCTGCACCGCGCCCTGCATACGACCGTCGTGTATGTGACCCACGATCAGATCGAAGCCATGACCATGGGCCAGCGCATCGCGGTCCTGGAGGGGGGGCGGCTTCGCCAGGTGGGCACGCCCGCCGAGCTGTACGGGCGGCCGGTCGACGTCTTCGTCGCCCGCTTCATCGGGAACCCGGGAATGAACATCCTGAGAGGCCGGGCACGTGGGGCGGGGGAGGAGGGAGGGATAGTGGATTGCGGCTCTTGGTCTGTTCCCGTGCCGCTCGAGCGCTACGAAGGCGAGATCTACCTCGGCGTGCGCCCCGAGCACGTGAGCCTCGTTGCCCCCGACCAAGGCGTCGGAGCGGCCGAGGTGCGCGGCGTCGAGCCACTTGGTCCGGACACGCTCGTCCGAGTCGACGCGGGCGGCCCAGCGCTCGTGGCGCGAGTGCACGGCATCCCGGACCTCCGAGCCGGCGATCGGGTGGGTGTGAAGCTCGACCGGCGGCAGCTGCATCTGTTCGACGCGGCCGGAGCGCGGCTCCCGTGAAGCGAGTACTGGCCTTGTGTCTCGCGTGCTGGGGGTGCGGCGGCGCGCCGGAGTGGGGCATCTCGCTCTTCCACCGGGCCGACGACGGCGCCGCGCAGCTCGAGGACCAGCTGCTCACACCCTACCGCGCCCGGCACCCGGGGCTGCAGGTGCTGCAGCATAACGGCCCGCTCGCCGCGGCGGAGTACCGCCGCCTGCTGCTGACGGCGGCGGCGAGTGAGACCCTTCCCGATGTGTTCCAGCTCGACGACGTCGACGTCCCCGCGCTCACCGACGGCGGTGGCGCCCTCGATCTCGCACCTTACCTCTCCCGCGTCGGCGTCGACCTCGGCCGCTACGACCCCGAAGTCCTTGCGATTTTCCGTCGCGGTGCAGGCGTGTACGGCCTCCCCCGCGGCTATACACCGCTGATGGTCGTGTACAATCGAGACCTGTTGGACCGCGCGGCCATCCCGTATCCGACGGATGACTGGACGTGGGACGACTTCCTGCGGACGGCGCAGCGGCTCACACGCGACCGTGACGGTGACGGGCGGATCGATCAGTGGGGAGCCGCCTTCGACCGGCGGCCCTCGTTCTGGCTGCCGTGGATCTGGGCGGGGGGTGGCGATGTATTGTGTCCCGACGGCCGACGCGCTTCGGGATGCCTCGATGCGCCGACCACCGTCGCGGCGATCCGCTGGTATGCGGGCTGGGTGAGGCGCTGGGGCGTCGCGCCGCGCCCGCATGACCCGAGCACCTCGGGCGTCGAGATCGCCCGGCTGTTCGCAGCCGGCCGCGTCGCGTTCATGACGGTGGGCCACGAGGTGGTTCGCGATCTCCGGGCCTCGGTGGCGGCGGGCCGGCTGCGCGTGGGATTCGCGCCCATCCCACATCGTGCGGGGGTGCCGCCTGCCACCGTGCTTTATGCTTCGGCATATGCGGTGCCGGCGCGCGCCCTCCGGCGGAAGGCTGCCGTCGAGCTCGCGGCCGATCTCACCGACTCGCTGCCGGACGCGGCGCGCGGTGACGCGGGGATCGAGCTGCCCGCTGTGACCGCGGCCGCGCAGGGGCTGGCAGCGGCCGACTCGCTGGGCTGGGAGGCCGCATTCTTGCGCGCTGCTGCGCATGCGCGGCCGGGGTGGGGAGCGCGCCTCGCCCAGTGGCGTGAGGTGGAGGCGGAGCTCATCGACCTGATGGATCGCGTCACCGTAGGTGGCGCCGATCCCGCGCGAGCGGCGCATGCCACCGCACGCGAGCTCGACCGCCTGCTGGGCGCGACGCGATGACGGCACTCGCGCGGTGGCGCACCGGGGCGGTGGTGCTGATGGCTATCGGCGCCCTCATGCCGCTCGCGCTGGCCCGGCAGGCGCGGGGCCGCGCCGAGCGCGCCCTGGCGGCCCGGGAAGCGACCGCGGCGGCCGCGTATCTCACGATCGTGACTCCTTCGCCCCCCCGGGGCGGCGCCGGGTACGATCTGCCGCAGCTCCTCATCCGGGCCCGGGCGCTCGAGGAGCTACCTGGGTTCTCCGGACGATTCGAGATCTATCACGCGACGGCGCCGCTGGTGCGCGCGACCGCCCCTCCCTTGCCCGCAGCGATACTGCAGCAGCTCCGTCGCGAGGTGGCCGTCCGCTGGACCGGTGAAGCGGCGCTGGCACCGCTGCTCGATCGCGACGGCTGGGATGTGGTGGGTGCAGTCGCCGCCCGGCCCCCCGCGGGAACTTGGCCGGTCTCGCCCTGGCCGCTCGGTGCACTGCTGCTCCTCGTGGTCGCCGGGGCCCAAAGCGTGGGGGCAATCGGCAGGCCGCGCCAGGCGTGGCGCCAGAGCCTGGGCCCGTACGGCATCGTGGCCGTGCTGTTCGGCGTGGCGGTGTTCGCCGACGTGCGGGGCGCTGCGGGCGACGCGACTGATCAGTGGCTGTACGACACGCGACTCCTGATGCAGGAAGCCGCGGCACGGATCCCGGAGGTGCGGAGTGCGCCCGCGAGCCTCGCGACGCTTGCCCGGGGGGCCGAGATCGTGCCGGGGGACTCGGGGCCAGCGGAGGCATGGCGCCGCGCTGCCGGCGGTGTTTCGAGAGCGGCCGTGGCCGTGCGGCTCGCGCCGGGGCGCTGGGTCGAGCTGCAGGCGCGGCCCGGGGAGGCCGGCACGGCCGGCTGGCTGCCGGTCATGTTCGGTCTGGCGGCGCTCGGCCCGCTCGGCGCGCTGCTCGCCGCGTGGAGCACCGCGAGCGCGCCCCGGCCGCGGCGCGAAACGATGGCCGCCTGGGCATTCCTCGCGCCCTCGGCGCTCCACCTCGCCGCGTTCTCCTTCTTCCCACTCCTGCTGGTGCTGTATGTGTCGGTGCACCGCTGGAGCCCGATCGAGCCGACGAGGGCCTTCGTCGCGCTCGCGAACTACGATCACGTGGTACGCGACCCCCTCGTCTGGTCGGCGCTGGGCCGGACGTTGCTGTACGCCCTGTACGTGCCCGTGTCGTCGGCGCTCGCGCTCGGCCTCACGCTCGCAATCGGGGGACGGCGGAGGTCCGGCGCGCTCGCGCTGCGCGCGCTGTTCCTGCTGCCGTATGCTTCCTCGGTGGTTGCGGTGGCTCTCGTGTGGCAGTGGATGTACCACCCCGATTTCGGGTTGATCAATCGGCTGCTGGCGCTCTCGGGACTCGGGCCGGTCAACTGGCTCGGGGATCCCAAGAGCGCGCTCCTCGCGGTCATGCTCGTGGCCGTGTGGATGCAGCTGGGCTACCAACTGACGGTCTTCCTCGCGGGCCTTCGGGCGATTCCCCAGACGTACCTGGACGCCGCTCGCGTAGACGGCGCGAATGCTTGGCAATGCTTCTGGCGTGTGACGTTCCCGCTGCTCCGGCCCGTGACGCTGTTCGTGGTGGTGACCGGAATCATCGGCGCGTTCCAGGTGTTGGCGCTCGTCATGGTGCTGACGGGCGGTGGGCCGCTCGGCGCCACCGACGTGATCGTATATCGCATCTACCGGACCGCCTGGGAGCTGCTGCAATTCGGCGATGCGAGCGCAATGGCGCTGCTCCTCTTCGCGGTGCTCTTCGGGGTGACGTGGGCCCAGCTTAGGCTGCTCGACCGGCGGGTGGAGTATGCGTAAACGGCACCCTCAAGGACGCCGGCACGGGTGGATCGCGTATGCCGTCGCGCTGCCGCTCGCGGTCGTCATGATCGCCCCTTTCCTCTATATGGTCGCCACGGCCCTCACGAGCGAGCCGGACTCGCTACGCCATCTGGTCCCCGAACACTTCGCGACGGCACTCGCGGCGCTGCCATTCGAACGGTTCCTGTTCACTAGCGTGATTTTCTCGCTCGCGGTGGTCGCGGGGCAGGTGGTGACGAGCGCGACCGCGGCGTACGCCTTCGCGCGGCTCCGCTTCCCCGGCCGCGATCGCGTGTTCCTGATCTACCTGTGCGCATTGATGGCTCCGGCGATCGTGCTCGTGATCCCGCGGTTTCTGCTCATCGACGCGCTCGGATGGGTGGACAGATACCAGGGGCTGATCTCGACCGAGCTGGTGTCGGTCACCGGCATCTTTCTCCTGCGCCAGTTCTTCCGCACGATCCCGCGCGACCTCGAGGACGCCGCCCGACTCGAAGGTGCCGGAGAGTGGACCATCTTCTGGCGCGTGATCGTGCCGCCGTCGCGGCCTGCGCTCGCCACGCTCGCCGTGCTCGCCTTCGCCGATCAGTGGCGGAGCTTTGTGTGGCCGGTCGTGGCCACCCGCTCGAGCGAGATACAGCCGCTCGAGGTCGGCATCGCCAACCTGCGGGGCATGTACGAGCTGAGCTGGTCCGACCAGATGGCGACCGCGGTGGCGGCGGTGATACCGCTGATGGTGCTGTATTTCGTGGCGCAGAAGTACTTCATTCGCGGCATCGAGGACGTCTAGTCTTTACCTTTCCTCGCTGCAGCTGTTGCCTTGAAACTCAGCTCCCACCGGATGTCCCGTCCGTCTCCACCGGCAGCCCACGCGATCACCGCATGTCCGGACTCGAGCCTACGAACCGTACACGGCAGGTCGGCCTTGCACGCTCCCGGCCGCAGCCCCTTGGGGACGGCGATCGTGACGGCGTAGGCCCGGCTATCGAGGTTCGTGGATCTCGCCTTGAGCGTGCGCGTAGTCGCATCCCAGGTCTCGTCGGCGACGTCCACGGCCCCTTGCACGACGTGTCGCGTGGTGCCGATCACCTGCGGCCGGGCGACGGCGGGACGGATCGCAATAGTGCGTGCGCTCCGCGGTTCGAGGGTGAAGTCCTTCAGGTCGGTGAGGGGAGCGTCGCGCCACACGTCGTAGGCGTCGAACTTCGCGCCCGTGATGCCGACGGCGCCGAGCGGCAGCGACACGTCCCGGGGCTCATCCTCCCAGTTTACTACGACGAGCGTCCACCACCGGGGTGCGCCCTCAGCCACCCAGACACGCGGCGGGCGGCTGCGGCGCACGCTCCAGATGCCGCCGCTCCCCAGCACGCGCACTGCCAGCACGTTTTCTCCGCCCCAGTTCAGGGTCTCGGGTGGCAGGCGATACCGGCGGTAGGCCTGGGGCTCACCCCGACCGCCCGAGGACAGCTCGCCCGTCTGGCCGACTTTCACGCCGTTCACGAACGCCTCATCCGCGTCCGCGATCTTGCCGAGCTCGAGGTACACACTCCGCGGTTCGCTCTTTCCGGTGGCTTGACTCGGGAGCCGGAACCTGGTCCGATACCACGCAAACCCCGCGTACTGCGGATGTCCCCCGCCGGCTTCGCCCCACCGTTGCGGCACGGGGATCGTCCCCCAGGCGTCCTCGTCGAATCCACGGGAGCCGTAGCTGGGATCGTCGCCCGTCCGAAAGTGCCACGGCCCGCCGATCGGATAGACATCATCGCCGCTCACGATCGCGGGTGCCGTGTCGCGCTCGGCGGCACCCGCCCCGATGGCGCGGCCCGTCACCGGAGCGACCGGGAGCGTGCGCTGCAGCAGCGGGAGGCGATCGGGTGGCAGATTCGGCAGGTTGTCGCCCAGCAGGGTCAGCCCCCCTGTAACCGCGACGACGGATGCCCACACCTCGGCGGCCGCGCGCGACAGCGGAGCGCGCACCACGAGGCAGTCGGGGTCGTTCAGCCAGGTCGAGCGGTGATAGAAGCTCCGCAGGCCCGCGGCGCGCGCCGGTGACTGGATCCCCGACCAGCTGACGTCCACGTCCGGCCCGATCCGCATCCCATTGACGAGCCCGACGGCGTGCTGCAACGGCGCCTCGCTCGCGAGCAGAAATGCTTCGGTGCCGAGGCCGTCGCGAATCGCGCCCAGGCCGGCGCGGTACGCTTCGGCGTGAGTCAGGCCGCCGTAGTGCACTGTGCCGAGGGTCGCCCAACGCAACCGGTCGGCGCGCAGGTAGTCGTAGCCCCATTCTCGCACGACGCGGCGGGCCAGATCGAACAACCACTGCTGCACTTTGGGGTGGGCGCCGTCGAGCGCGTAAATCTTTCCACCCCAGGCTTCGCGCGTCTCACATACGACGGGTCCGGTCGCATCGCGCAGCAGCCAGTCGGGCTGCCCGGTGGGGACGCCGGAAGCCTCGGCCACGCCGAACGGCGCGACCCAGAGGCCCGCCTTGAAACCTCGGGCGTGAATCTGGTCGGTGAGCCAGGCGTGGCCGTGCGGGAACCGGGCGTTCGGATCCCACGTGCCGACGGCTTGCTGGTAGCCGTCATCCAGCTCGATGTGTCGGAAGAATCGTCGGTCGAAATGGGCGGCGCTGAAATCCAGATTGGTGATCACGTCCGCTTCTGCGACGGTGCCCGACCACTCGGCCCGCGTGCACCACCCCGCGGGCGCCACGGCCTGTGCGAGGCGCTCCTGGTCGACGGGCGAGGACGGCACGAACAGCGCGCGCAGCGCCTCCAGGCCGTCGCCCTCGGGATGGAAGCAGAGGCGCATGTGGGAGGCGTCGCCTTCGGGGCGGAGCGGCCGTGCCGGGAGCCAGTCGCTCACCGCTTCGAGCCCGTCCCGCGACAATTGCACGCGGGCGTCTCCGGGCTCGCCTGCGTCGAACGCGATCGCAAGGCCGCGACTCCCGCGGGTGAAGCCCACTGCGGCGTGGCTCGCGAGCCCTTCCGCTTCCGGCGCCCCCACCGCGACCACGCGGCTCGAGTCGGCTGAGTGAGCGCCGTTCACGAGTGCGGTGAGTGGTCCATCTCCCGCGAGGACCTCGGCATGGGGGAGCTGGAAGAAGCGCACGCCCCTCACGGTCGGCAGATAGCGGTCCGGAAAGACGGTGACCGTGACGGAGGCCTGAGGCGTGCCGGCGCCACCGGCAGTGAGTAGCTCCGCTTCGACCCACACGCCGGCGGCCCGGCCGCGCACGACGACGGCGTCGCCGCCCGGAGGCCGGCGGTTTCCCACCGTGCTATCTTCCAGCTCCGCGAGGGTGAGCGGCTGGTCCCCCACCCACGCCACAATTTCGGCGGCGCGGACGATGGGAACGGGTGAGCCCTCACCGTAGTACCACAGCGACCAGCGGCGATGATCGTCGAGCTCGAACCGGAGCCTCCCTGTCCCCGCCACACCGCCGGGTGGAGAGCGGTGGAGGGCGGTGGAGGGCGGTCGGATGAGGCCGCTGGAGACCCCTCCAGTCAGGAGCACAAACGTGCGTCGGTCCACAGTCACAATGTTGACGGCCTTGCTGGGTTTGTCCACGCCGCTCGCTGGTCAGAACGCGCTCACCGCGGGGCTCGCATACACGGTCGGCAGCGGGTGGCAGGTCGAGGGGTTTGACGTAGGGCTCGCGCGCGCCGTGCACGCAGGTCCAATCGCCGCACTGTCGCTGACGGCGCGGCTCGGCTCGTTCATCAACGAAGGGGCGATCATCGGCGGCGCGCGCGGGTTCGTGTTCGGCACGAGTGTCGCTGCACGTACGCCGACGTCGACCATCGCGCAGCTCGGCGCGGACACGAGTGGCGGCGAGATCGGGCTCGACTTCACGCTCGAGGCGACGGGCTACGTCGGTTCGAACTCGCCCCTTCCGGTGGGCTCCCCGTGGGGCGGCGTCTCGGGGCTCCTCGGGCTGCGGTTCGGGGATCCTAAGGGCTCGCGCCTCGGCTTGTTGATCGGTCCCACGGTGTTCTTGGGGACCGTCACCGATGTCCGGGCGTTCCTCGGGGTCCGGTTCGAAGCGCCGCTGGCGCGGCGGGAGCACCATCCCTAGCTTTGCCACCGATGGCGGTTCCCTCCCTCGATACCGAGCATCCCGGTATCCGGGTCATTGCCGAAGTGGCGTCGGTGCTACAGGCGGGTCTCGCGTCCGGGGAGGCCCTGCACGGGGTGGTGAGCGCGCTGCGACGCGGCCTCAACCTCCGCCGCTGCCGCCTCTGGCTCCGCACACCTGACGGCACTCGCTTCACGCCGGTCACCACGCCCGGTGACGAAGCCGAGCCGCCGGGCTATGCCCCGCCGGTGGCCGAGTGGATGCGACACGGGCCCCAGCGCGAGGGCGTGCCGGGGGGCTGGATCGTGCGACTGCCGCTGGTCCACGAGGACGAACCGCTCGGCGTGCTCGAGGTCGTCATTCCCACCGGACGCTATGAAGGGATCGCCCACGATGTCGTGGTGGTGGCGGCCCGCATCCTCGCGCCCATGATCGCCGCCACCGAGCTCTCGCAGGACCTCGCCTCCGAGGTCGCGCTGCGCACCCACGAGATCGAGGCGCAGCGCAGCTTCGCCGCGCAGATCGTCGACTCCCTCCCCGTCGGGTTGTACGTGATCGACCGTGGCTACCGCATCCGCGCCTGGAACCGCAAGCGCGAGACCGGGACGCAGGGCGTGTCCCGCGAGGACGCCGTGGGTCGCGAGATCTTCGAGGTGCTGGACCGCCAGCCGCGCGATCTCCTGAAACGCGAGTTCGATCGTGTGTTCGACACGGGCGAGCTCCAGCAGGTGGAGATGGAGTCGCAGGCGAGCGGTGAAGCGCGGTACTACCGCATCACGAAGATCCCGATGCGCCAGGACGGGCACGACATTTCGCACGTCATCACCATCGGCGAAGACATCACCGAGTGGCGCCAGGCGCAGCAGCGCCTCACTGAGACAGAAAAGCTCGCCGCCGTGGGACAGCTCGCGGCGGGCGTCATGCACGAGATCAACAACCCGCTCGCGACGATCCTGGCCTGCTGCGAGGCGCTGGCGCTCCGGACCGAGGAGCTGTCTCCCGGCGACCGTCACGGGTACGACGAGTACCTCAAGATCATTGACACCGAGGTGCAGCGCTGTCGCCGGATCGTGGAGAGTCTGCTCGACTTCTCGCGCCCCAAGGGCGGGGAGAAGAAGCCGACGGACGTGAACGGCGTGGTGGAGCGCACGTTGTTCCTGCTCAAGCACCACGCCCGCTTCAAGCGACTCACGGTGGCGCGTGAGCTCGCGTCGGGCCTGCCGTCGGTGCTCGGGGACCACGAGCGGCTGATCCAGAGCTTCATGGCGCTGATGCTCAACGCCATGGACGCGATGGACTCGCGCGGCACGCTGACGGTCCGCAGCCGCATCAACCCCGATCGGGCGGACGAGATCCTGCTCGAGTTCATCGACACCGGCACCGGGATCAAGCGCGAAGACCTGCCCAAGATCTTCGAGCCGTTCTTCACGACGAAGCCGCAGGGGCGCGGCACCGGGCTGGGTCTCTCCATCTGTTACGGCATCATCGCCGAGCATCGCGGGCGCATCGACGTCGAGTCGCAGGTCGGCCTGGGATCGAACTTCAAGGTGTACCTCCCCACGGGATGAAGATCCTGGTCGTCGAAGACGACAAGACTGTCGGACAGTACGTGAAGCGCGGCCTGACCGAAGCCGGCTTCCACGCGGACCTGGTCGGGGACGGCGCCGAAGGGCTGCGCCTCTCAGCGGGCGGCCACTACGATATGCTGGTGCTCGACCTGCGTCTTCCGGCGTTGTCGGGCCTCGAGGTGCTGCGCACGCTGCGCGACCGCGGCGAGGGCATCCCGGTGCTGGTGCTCACGGCGCAGGACGCCGTGGATTTCAAGGTGCAGGCGCTCAAGATGGGCGCCGACGACTACGTCACAAAGCCGTTCTCCCTGGAGGAGCTGCTCGCCCGGGTGGAGGCGCTCGGGCGACGCCCCAAGGCGATCGCGCCGCCCGTGCTCAAGGTGGCGGACCTGACGCTCGACACCGGGAGCCGCGAGGTACGGCGCGGCGGGAAGCTCCTTGAGCTCACTCCCAAAGAATACGCGGTGCTCGAGTACCTCATGCGCCATCAGGGCCGGGTCATGTCGCGGACGCTCATCACGGAGTACGCCTGGGACTACCATTTCGACCCCGGCACGAACATCGTGGACGTCGTGATCACGCGGCTGCGCAAAAAGATCGACCACGGGCGCGAACCCAAGTTGATCCACACGGTCCGCGGGGTCGGCTACGTCGTGAAGGCGTGATATGCAGACGTTGCGCGGGCGGCTCACCGCCTGGTACTCGGGTGCGCTCGCCCTCACCCTCGCCGCGTTTGCCGGCCTGCTGTATCTGGACCGCCGCAGCGCCTCGTACCAGGATCTCGACCAGCGGATCCGGTCCGAGGCGGCGCTGACGGCGGGCATTGTCGCCGAGAGCTACCGCGCCCGCGGCACCCTGGTGCGTGCCGACACGGCGCACCACCCCGTGCTCATCCCCGATCTGGCCGCGCTGCTCGAAGCGGTCCCCGACTTCCTCGTCATCACCGCGCGCGACGGCAGCCTGCTGTTCGCGTCGTCCGACGCACGGGCCCTTACGTTCCAACAGGTGGAGCAGCTGCGACGGCTGGCGAGCGCCCCGCTCTCCGGACGATCCAGCGGCACGCTTCGCCTCGAGCCCAACGGCCCGAAGATCCACTATGTGGTGCATTACGTCACCGACGCCGGACCGCAGTTCGGGGCGATTCTCGCCGGGGCCGACGTCCGCACGGCCGAGCTCGGCCCGGACGAGCTGCTCTCGACCTTCGCCCTGGTGCTACCGCTCGGGCTCGCCCTCGCCCTGCTGATGGGGTCGTGGATTTCGCGGCGCGCGCTCGCCGCCGTGGATCAGATCATCACCGAGGTCCGCGAGATCACCGACGGACGGAGCCTGCACCGGCGCCTCGCCGAGCCGCGGGTGAAGGATGAGCTCGGCCGGCTCGCCGAGACGCTGAACCAGATGATGACACGGCTGGAGCGCAGCTTCGCCGCCCTGCGGCGCTTCACGGCCGACGCGAGCCACGAGCTGAAGACGCCGCTCACCGTGCTGCGCGCCGGAGTGGAGCGCGCCATCACGACCCCCAACCTGCCCCAGGAGACGCTCGCGACGCTGGAAGAGACGCTCCAGGAAATCAAGCGCATGACGGAGCTGGTGGACGCGCTGCTCACGCTGGCGCGGGCCGACGAAGGCATCGCGCCGCTGCACCGCGAGCCCGTGGACCTGCGGGGGATCGTCGAAGAAGTCCGCGAAACCGGCGAGCTGCTCGCCGAAGAGTCGGGGGTGCGGGTGGAGGTCGCGACGCCGCCCGACCCGATCATCGTCTCGGTCGACGCGACACGCATCCGCCAGCTGATCCTCAACCTCCTCACCAACGCCGTGAAGTACACTCCCCCGGGGGGGACCGTGCGCATGCAGCTGGGCTCCGCGAACGGCCGGGTCACGCTCAGCGTGGCCGATACCGGAATCGGCATCGCCCCGGGGGATCTCCCGCACATCTTCGATCGCTTCTGGCGCGCCGACTCGGCGCGCACGCGCACCGGTGAGCGTCCCGGCGCCGGGTTGGGACTCGCCATCTCCAAGTGGATTGCCGAAGCGCATGGAGGGCGGATCGATGTGGTGAGCCGCCCGGGGCGAGGGACCACGTTCACGGTCACGCTCCCGCGCGAGCCGCCGGTGAGGAAGCCCTAACGCCGTCGTCATCAGTTCGTCACCCTCGAGCCATCCCACCGCAAACGACGGATGCCATCCTAATGGAGACTGCTCCCTCGAGGGATCTCCATGTTCGATCGACTGATCGCATCGAAGAGTGGCGCCGCGGATCGACCCGCGGTGCCGAGCGGCACCGTGTCCGTGCTGGTCCACGCGGGCGTGTGCGCCGCTGCCGTGCTCGCGACGCTCGATCCCCACCGGCTGGCCGGCCCGCGGGCCGTTCGATCCCAAGTTGCTGTTGCGCGGAGTCCGCGAAGCGGCTGGCGACCACGGCGTGGGCGGGGCCCCGGAGGGTCCGTGGAGCCCCGCTCGGTCGGGCCGAGCCTGGCTCCCTGGTGCTCCAGAGCTCGCACCCCGGCTTCGAGGGTGCGGCGCGTGCATACGTGCTGGGCGCCCTGTTCCGGCCGGGGCGCACGCACGGGCGGGCGGTCCGGGTGCTCGTGCGCCTGCCGATCAGCTTCACGCTCAGGCCGCCTCGCTGACCGTGGAGCCCCGTCACCCGGCTGTCATCATTTTGTAATGGGGGCTCCACTAGCGGGCGGGGGCCAATCGGCGGTATTTCATAAGGGGTTACCTGATCGGGCACTGGAGGGCCAAAACCCGTGTTTGACAATCTCATCGAGTCCAGGCGCAAGAAGAACAGCAAGCGGGTGTTCGGCGTGGGCGCGGTATCGCTCGTGGTTCACACCGTCGTGATCGCGGGGGCCGTGTATGCCACGTTGAGCGCCGGCGAGACGGACAACAGCGTCAAGGTGGACACCGCGATGGTGTTCATGGACCAGCCGAAGCAGGAGAAGCCGCCGGAGCAGCAGCCGGTGCAGCTGGACGTCCCGCTCAAGGGATTCCAGACGGTGGTCGCGCCGGACGTGATCCCGACGAACATCCCCCCGGTGAACCTCCAGGAGCATTTCGACCCGAAGGACTACTCGGGCACGGGCGTCGAGGGCGGCGTCTCGACCGGGATGGTGCCGACCGGCAACGAAGTGTTCGTGGAAGCGATCGTCGAGGAGAAGCCCGCAGTGCTCTCCGGGCCGACGCTGCAGTATCCGGAGCTGCTGCGGCAGGCGCAGATCCAAGGCCGCGTGCTCGTGCAGGCGATCATCGATACGCTGGGGCGCGCCGAGCCGCCGTCCGTCAAAGTGCTGCAGAGCCCCAATCCCGGATTCGATCAGTCGGCCAAGAGCTACGTTACGAAAGCGCTGTTCCGGCCTGCGCGGGTGCACGGCCGGGCGGTCCGCGTGCTGATTCAGATCCCGATCGACTTCCGGCTCAAACAGTAGCAACTCTAAAGGAGCCTTCGCCCCATGAGTCTCTCGCTTTACGATCTCTTCGTATCGATGGGCTTGTTCGCCAAGGCCATCGTCATCATCCTGGCGGCCATGTCCATCTTCTCGTGGACCAGCGCCTTCCAGAAGCTGTACCAGATCCTGCGGTCGCAGGGGGAGACGCGGCGGTTCGCACCCGAGTTCTCCCGCTTCCTTCAGGAGGAGCAGCTCGACGGCGCGATCAAGCTCGCCGAGAAGCAGAAGAAGAGCCACGTCGCGCGCGTGGTGGGTGAAGCACTCTCCGAGGTGAAGCCGCTGCTGCGGGACCGCGCCACGATCACCGC
>WNEZ01002926.1_pt1 | contig 18442 bp, 13 predicted proteins | sample 5400521 | NCBI WGS metagenome assembly WNEZ01 (sample SAMN13153339, study PRJNA577476) | soil metagenome | isolation source: 120 cm saprolite under Douglas fir tree site 2 hole 1 replicate 1 | place: USA:California | collected 2015-04-18
TGGCCGGCGTGGTGCCCGGCCAGCAGCTGGTCGAGCGCCTGGCGGTCCTGGTGCGAGAGCTGCTCGCTGCCCTGCAGCCGGAGGCCGGTCGCCGGCGGCGGCTCGAGCATGAGGAACCGCCACAGCAGCACGCCGGCCACCATCCCGCTCCCCAGCATGACGAGCGGCGCGATCAGGGCACGCCTGGGCGCGCTCCGTCGCCGCGAGCGTTGGTTCGCCATGTGTCCTCCCCCTCCCCGAGCTTCACTGCCCCGTCGCGTGGCCCGAGCTGGAGTACGGGCCAGCCCCGCCGCGCCGCTTCGCGGCGCAGGCGCGGATCCGGATTCACGATGCGTGGCTGCCCGACCCGCTCGAGGACCGGCAGGTCGGTGATGGAGTCCGTGTAGAAGTAGCTGCGCCCGAGGTCAACCCCCTGCTGCGCGGCGAAGCGCTCCGCCCAGTACGTCTTGCCCTGGCCGTAGCAGACCGGGCGCACGGCCTCGCCCGTGAAGCGCCCGTCCCGGACCAGGAGCTGCGTCACCAGCACGTGCTCGATGCCCAGGTCGGCCGCCACCGGCTCCGCCAGGTAGCGGGTGGCGCTGGTCAGGATGACGAGCAGGTGCCCCGCTTGCCGGTGCGCCTCGACGGTCGCGGTCATGGCCGGGCGCAGGTGGCGCCGGACGACGCGCTGGTACCAGGACTGGCAGTCGGCGCGCACCTGCGCCTCGTCGCGGCCGCGGATCCAGCCGAGCGAGACCGCGACCGCACGCTCGATGTCGAGCAGTCCCAGCTTGTAGCGCCCGACGTAGTACAAGGTGCGCGCCACGTCCCGCCGCCGCGCCTGCCCGGTAGCGCGCAGGTGCCGCATGTAGAGCGGCGCCGAGTTGCGCGCGATGAGCGTGCCGTCGAGGTCGAAGAAGGCGGCGACGGCCACGACGGGTCAGGCGCGCTCGACGATCACCGCGATGCCCTGCCCCCCGCCGATGCAGAGCGAGGCCACGCCGAGCCGCGCGTCGCGGTCGGCCATGGCGTGGAGCAGCGTCACCAGCACACGCGCCCCGCTCGCTCCGATGGGGTGACCGAGGGCGATCGCGCCGCCGTTCACGTTGACCCGGTTCTTCGGGATGCCGAGCTCGCGCAGCACGCCGAGCGATTGGGCCGCGAAGGCCTCGTTCAGCTCCCAGAGGTCGATCTCTTCCCGGCGGAGCTTCGCGCGCTCGAGCGCCTTCTCGGATGCCGGCCAGGGCCCCATGCCCATGATCGACGGATCGACGCCAGCTGACGCGTACGAGCGGATCGTCGCGAGCGGGGTGAGCTTCAATTCCTTTGCCTTCCGGTCGGACATGACCACGACGGCAGCGGCGCCGTCGTTGATGCCCGAGGCGTTGCCGGCGGTGACCGTACCCGCGTCCTTCTTGAAGGCGGGCTTCAACCCGGCCAGCCGCTGCGCCGTGGTGTCCCCGCGCGGGTGCTCGTCGGTCTCGAACCTGAGCGTCTCGCCCTTCTTGGCCGGGATCTCCACCGGCACGATCTCGGCCTTGAACTTCCCCGCCTGCTGCGCGGCGGCCGTCTTCTGCTGGCTCTCGGCCGAGAACTCGTCCTGCTCGGCCCGGGTGATGCCGTACTTGCTGGCGATGTTCTCGGCCGTGATGCCCATGTGCACGAAGGTGATCGGGCAGGTGAGGCCGTCGGCGATCATCGAGTCGATCAGCTCGTCGTTGCCCAGGCGCACGCCGAAGCGGACCTTCTTCAGGATGTAGGGCGCCCCGCTCATGCTCTCCATGCCGCCGGCGACGATCGCGTCGGCGTCGCCCAGCGCGATGGCCTGGGCGGCCAGCACGACGGCCTTCAGCCCGGAGCCGCACGCCTTGTTCACCGTGAAGCTCGGGACCTCCTTCGGGACCCCGCCGTCGAGCGCGGCGACGCGGCCGGGGTTGAGCCCGAGCCCCGCCGGGAGAACGTGGCCGAGGATCACCTCGTCCACCTGTGCGGGCTCGAGGCGGGCGCGGCGCATCGCCTCGCGCACCACGAGGCCGCCCAGCTTGGTGGCGGGCGTCTGCGCGAGGGCGCCGCCCAGGGTGCCGATCGCGGTGCGTGTGGCGCTGACGATGACGGCTGTGGCCATGACGGGTCCTCCGTGAGGTCCGCGGAATGTAGCACCGCCCGCGGCCTCACGCCATCCACTTGACTCGGATTCGCGAGCGACGGAAACCGGCGCGCGAATGCCCAAGTACGCGCTCATCATGTCGGGGGGCGGAGCCCGCGGGGCCTACGAGGCCGGCGTGCTGAGCTGGGTGCTCGACGACCTGCCCCGCCGCCTCGGCCGGCCCGTGCGCTTCCAGATCCTCACGGGGACGAGCGTGGGGGCCATCCACGCCTGCTACGTCGCCGCCACGTTCGGCCGGCCCGACGCCGGCAAGGGGCTGATCGACATCTGGCACTCGCTCCGGGTGGGCGGGGTCTACAACGTCGGGGTGAGCGACATGGTGGGCATCCCGCTCCGGCTCCTCGGCTTCCGGGGTCGGAAGACCGCGCCGCCCGAGGGAGCGATCCCCGAGCGTCTGACGGGTCTCCTCGATACGCTGCCTCTCGAGCGCCTGGTGCGGGAGAGCATCCCCTGGGCGAACCTGCGCTACCTCGTGGAGACGGGCGAGATCGAGGCGGTCGCCGTCGCCGCGACCGAGATCAGCAGTGGCAAGTCCGTCGTCTGGGTCGACAACCGCGAGGGCATCGTCCGCTACTGGGCGCGCGACCCATTCGTCATCGCCCGCCCGGCGAAGCTCTCCCCTGCGCACGCCCTCGCCTCGGCCGCCATCCCGTTTCTCTTTCCCGCGCCGCGCATCGACGGGGCGTACTTCTGCGACGGAGGGCTGCGGCTCAACACGCCGCTCTCCCCGGCGCTCCGCCTGGGCGCCGACCGGCTCCTCATCGTCGGCCTGCGCCACGTGCCCACCCCCGCCGAGGAGGCGGCGCTCGCCACCAACCGCGAGGCGAACTACAGCTCGCTCGCCTACCTGGCGGGCAAGGTGCTGAACGCGCTGCTGCTCGACCACGTGGACTACGACGTCGACCGGCTGCGCCTGGTGAACGCGATCCTCGACACGGGCGCCCGCGCCTACGGCCCGGACTTCCTCCGCCGCATCAACGAGGTGATCGAGAAGATGCGCGGCACGCCGTACCGCGTGGTGCGGGACCTCTACGTGCTGCCCTCGAAGGACCTGGCCGTGATGGCGGCCGAGTGCCTGGACAGCCACCGCGGCGACGGCGGGCTCCGGGCCTGGCTCTCCGATGCCGCCCTCCGCTACTCGGTGTACGGCATCGCCGGCGAGGCGGACCTGCTCTCCTACCTCTACTTCGACCAGTGCTACGCCGAGCACCTGATCGCGCTCGGGCGCGCCGACGCCGAGGCGCGTGGGGACGAACTGGTCGAGTTCTTCCGCGAGGATTGATCTTGCTTTCGCGCGCGGGCTGTGCGACGCCTTCGAGGTCAACTCCCGCTGCGAGGAGGTCGCCATGAAGTTCAGCTGGTTCCACCTCATGCCGTATCGCTGGCTGCCGCCCGACTTCCGCGAGCGCTACCACAGCATCTGGGTCGACATCCCGAACCGCCTCTATGACCCGGTCAAGGGCCACCAGCTCTACAACGAATACCTCGACATGCTCGAGTACGCCGACCAGGTGGGCTTCGACGCCATCGGCGTGAACGAGCACCACCAGAACGCCTACGGCATGATGCCGTCGCCCAACCTGATGGCCGCCGCGCTCGCGCGGCGCTGCCAGAACGCCAACCTCCTCGTCCTCGGCAACTCGATCGCGCTCTACAACCCGCCCGTGCGCGTCGCCGAGGAGTTCGCGATGCTCGACGTGATCTCGGGCGGGCGGCTCATCGCCGGCTTCCCGGTCGGCACCTCGATGGACATCAACTACTGCTACGGCCAGAACCCCGCCACGGTACGCGACAAGTACCGCGAGGCGCACGACCTCATCATCAAGGCGTGGGCCGAGCGCGAGCCCTTCGCCTGGAACGGCAAGTACACCAAGCTCCGCTACGTGAACCTCTGGCCGCAGCCCATCCAGAAGCCGCACCCGCCCAGTGTGCATCAGCGACACCGACAGCGCGTGCGAGCGCGAGTGGTGGCCGCACGTCGACTACTTCTTCAACAAGTGCCTGCACCTCTACCCGGGCACGTCGAGCGCGCCGGGTTACGTGAGCGAGGCCTCGATGCGTGCCGGCATCGTCGCCCAGGTGGGCAACACGAGCGGCAACATGGGGCAGAACAAGACCTGGAAGGAGCTCTGCGAGCAGCGCTACATCGTGGCCGGCTCGCCCGCGACGGTCCGCCAGCAGCTCGAAGAGCTGGCCCGCTCGCTGCGCGTCGGCCATCTCGCGATCGGCGGCCACATCGGCTCCGCGCCCATCGAGCTGACCAACCGCACGACGTACCTGCTGGCGACCGAGGTCATGCCGCACCTCCGCCCGATCTGGAGCGAGTACGAGGACCACTGGTCGCCGAAGCCGCTGCCCCGCGGCGAGCGCTCGGCGCCGGGGAGCCAGAGCGAGGCGGTGCGCCGCGCGGCCGAGCGCCCGGTGGCGGCATGACCGCGCCGCGCTCGCGCGTCATCCCGCTCGGCGCCGCACGGCCGACCATCGAGGTGCTCGACGCGGGCCAGGGAGCCCCGCTCCTCTTCCTGCACGGCGCCGGCGGCGTGCCGGCCTGGGGCGGGGTGCTTCCGCTGCTGGCACGCGACTATCATGTCTTCGCGCCGCTCCTCCCCGGCTTCGGACAGTCGACCGGCCTCGATCACATCGAGGACCAGCTCGACCTGACGCTCCACTGCTTCGACGTGATGGAGGCCCTCGACCTGCAGCGCCCCTACGTGCTCGGCGAGTCGATGGGCGGCTGGATGGCGGCCGAGATGGCGGCGCTGCGCCCGCGCGACGTCGGGCGCCTGGCACTCGCGGCCCCGATCGGCCTCTGGCGCGACGAGGCGCCCGTCGCCGACATGTTCGGCATGATGCCGCACGAGCTGGTCCCCTACCTCTTCCACGACCAGGGCTGCCCGGCGGCGCAGATGATGAACGCGGTCACCAACCTCTTCAGCACGAAGGACGACCGCACGCAGGACCAGGTCGAGTTCCTGATCTCGATGGTCCGCGGCTTCCGCACCGCCGCCAAGTTCCTCTTCCCCATCCCGGAGCACGGCCTCGAGAAGCGGCTCTCGCGCATCAAGGCGCCGACGCTCGTCCTCTGGGGGACGGGCGACCGCTTCGCCGACCCGCTCTACGCGCGCATTTTCGGGGAGAAGATCCCCGGCGCGCAGGTGCAGATGATCGAGCGGGCGGGGCACGTGATCGGCCTCGAGCGGCCGGAGCCGTACGCGGAGGCGGTGGTGCGCTTCGGGCGCGGGGGCTGACGCCGAGCGGCGCCCGACGGCGGCCGCCTCAGCCGGCCTCCGAGTCCTTGCTCCTTCCGAGCAGCCGTGCGTCCCATGCGACCGGCACGGGCGCCGCGACGCGGAGGCGTGCCGACTCCGGGTGTGCCGGATTGATCAAGACGTTCTGCTCGAAGGGTCGCGCGACGAGCGACGGCACGAGGAGTGCGGCAGAGCGCCGCTCGGCTAGCCAGCGGTCGCCGAAGGCCCGGCTCACGCGCTGGTCCTCGACCTCCCATCCCGGGAGGCTGGCCGGTTCGAGTGTTTCGACGGACACGTCGTCCGGCACCTCGACCACGACACAGCGGTGTCTGCCGGGCAGGCGCCCGAGCTGCGCGTGGACGAGGAGCTCGAGCAGCGCACCGGCGTACGACCGGGCACAGTAGATGAGCGGTCGTCCGCGAGAGTTCCAGCGTCCACCGATCAGCGCGGCGCCGGCCCCGTCGAATGGGGGGTGCTTCGCCCTGGAAACGCGATATGCGAGGAGCGGTACCGCCACCGCTCAGGCGGGCAGGCTGTACTCGAGCCGCCAGAGCAGCTCTTCCACCCGACGTGCGCCGAGCTCGCTCCGCGCCAGGTCGAGCGGCCGCGCGCCGTCGAGGAGCGCGTGCGGTGTGGTCAGGAACTGGCGCGCGTCCTCCCGGCTCTCCCACACCTCCTCGGCCAGCGCCATCACGCGCGCGAGCCGCTCGACGCGCTCGCTCTCCGCGGGCTTCAAGCGCTGGCTCCGCCGCTTGCGGGTGGCGGGCGCCACCAGTCGGTCGCGGAGGCGAACGGCCTCCCTGGGCGAGGAAGCGACGTACTGCACGGTGCGGTCGAGCGTGCGCACGGGGAGGCCGTTCGCGACGAGCCGCTGGAGGTCGCCGAGAGAGCGGACCTCGTGCTTGAGCACCGCCTTGCCGCCGAGAATCCGCGCTACGCCTCGCACGCCCGTCGTCTGGCTCATTTGGCGCGATTCTAGCGCCAGATGAGCCGAGGCGCAACGTGCCCGCTCGCCCCTCGCCCCGGCCGAGAAGCGGCCCCTGCCCATCGGATGCCGGTTTGACACGGCAACTCCGGCCGGCCATTACGGTACGGACGAGTCAGAAAAGATGGGTGGTCCCGGCGCCGCCGGGTGGACCGCGCATCGCGACCGAGATGCTCCGGAGATGCGAGACCGCGACGAGCCCCGGGCCGTGTCGGCGGCGGCCCGGGTGATCCGACGCCGCCGGTGGCCGTGGCTCGTACCGCTCGCCCTGCTGGTGGGCGTCGTCTACGGGGCCCGCCGGACGCCGGGGACCGGGCCGTCCGGCGCCGGTGCGGTGGCGCCGCGGCCGGCGGTGCCGGTGGTGGTGGCGACCGCCCGCACCGGCGACCTGCCGGTGTATCTCGTCGGCCTCGGCTCGGTGGTGGCCTTCAACACCGTGACCGTGAAGAGCCGGGTGGACGGCCAGCTGGTCAGCGTCACCTTCCGCGAGGGCCAGCTCGTGCACGAGGGCGACCTGCTCGCCGAGGTCGACCCGCGGCCCTTCCAGGTGCAGCTCGAGCAGGCGGAGGGGCAGCTGGCACGCGACAAGGCCCAGCTGGACGACGCGCGCCTGACGCTCGCCCGCTTCCGCAAGCTGCGCGCCGAGGGGATCGTGGCGCAGCAGGACGTCGACGACCAGGCGGCCAAGTTCGGCGGGTCCGAGGGCGCGATCAAGGCGGACCAGGCGGCCGTCGACAGCGCGAAGCTCCAGCTGACCTACGCCCGCATCACCGCGCCCATCAGCGGGCGCGCCGGCCTCCGCATCCTCGACGTCGGCAACGTGGTGCACGCGAACGACCAGACCGGCCTCGTCGTCATCACGCAGCTCCAGCCGATCGCGGTGCTGTTCACGATCCCGGAGGACAGCCTCCCGCCCGTGGTGCGGAAGCTCGGCGCGGGTGAGCAGCTCAGCGCGGAGGCATACGACCGCGCCGATCAGCACCGGCTCGCGGCGGGGACCCTCCTCACCGTCGACAACCAGATCGACCAGAGCACCGGGACGGTGCGCCTGAAGGCGGTCTTCCCGAACGACGACGGCGCGCTCTTCCCGAACCAGTTCGTCAACCTCCACCTGCTGCTCGACGTGCAGCACGGCGCGACGATCGCGCCCGTCGCGGCCATCCAGCACGGCCCGCAGGGGACGTTCGCCTACGTCGTCAAGCCGGAGCACACGGTGGAGGTGCGGCCGATCACCGTCGGCTCGACGGGCCGCAGCGAGGCCGCGATCGACGCGGGGCTCGCCGCCGGCGACGTCGTGGTGGTCGACGGGGTGGACAAGCTCCGCGACGGGATCGCCGTCCAGGTCCGGGAGCCGGAGCGCCAGGCGCCGGCCGCGAAGCCGGCGTCGTGAACCTCTCCCGCATCTTCATCCTCCGCCCGGTCGCGACCTCCCTGCTCATGGTGGGCATCCTGCTCGCCGGCGCCGTCGCCTACCAGCAGCTGCCGGTCTCCGCCCTGCCGCAGGTCGACTATCCGACCATCCAGGTCCTCACCTTCTACCCCGGCGCGGGTCCCGACGTGATGGCCTCGTCGGTCACCTCGCCGCTCGAGCGCCAGTTCGGGCAGATGCCGGGCCTGAAGGAGATGCTCTCGACCAGCTCCTTCGGCAGCTCGCTCATCACGCTCCAGTTCGCGCTCGACCTGAGCATCGACGTCGCCGAGCAGGAAGTGCAGGCGGCGATCAACGCGGCCGCCACCTATCTCCCCCGCGACCTGCCGAACCCACCCGTCTACAGCAAGACGAACCCGGCCGACGCGCCGGTCCTGACCCTCGGGCTCACCTCGGAGACGCTGCCGCTCTCCCGGGTGCAGGATCTGGCGGACACGCGGCTCGCGCAGAAGATCTCGCAGCTGCCCGGCGTCGGGCTGGTCAGCCTGAGCGGCGGGCAGAAGCCGGCGGTGCGCATCCAGGCCAATCCCACCGCGCTGGCCGCCTACGATCTCGGGCTCGAGGACGTGCGCACGGCCGTCGCGCAGGCGAACGTCAACCAGGCCAAGGGCAACTTCGAGGGCACGGCGCAGGCCTACACGATCGGCGCCAACGACCAGCTCCTCACCAGCGACGACTATCGCCAGCTGGTGATCGCGTACCGCAAGGGCGCGCCCGTCCGTCTCACGGACGTCGCCGACGTGCGTGACGACGCCGAGAACGTGAAGCAGGCGGCGTGGATGGACCGCGTCCCGGCGGTCATCATGAACATCCAGCGGCAGCCGGGCGCCAACATCATCGGCGTCGTGGATCGCATCCAGCGGCTCCTGCCCCAGCTGACGACGGCGTTGCCCCCGTCCGTGCAGGTGCGGGTCCTGACCGACCGGACGACGACCATCCGCGCCTCGGTGCGCGACGTCGAGTTCGAGCTCATGCTGACGGTCGTGCTCGTGGTCATGGTGCTCTTCCTCTTCCTGCGCAGCGCCTCGGCGACCGTCATCCCGAGCGTGGCGGTACCGCTCTCGATCGTCGGCACCTTCGGCGTCATGTACCTCCTCGGCTACAGCCTGGACAACCTCTCGCTCATGGCGCTCACCATCTCGACCGGCTTCGTGGTCGACGACGCGATCGTCATGATCGAGAACATCGCCCGCCTCGTCGAGGCGGGCGAGCCCCCGCTCCAGGCGGCGCTCCGCGGCTCCGAGCAGATCGGCTTCACCATCCTCTCGCTCACCGTCTCGCTGATCGCCGTGCTGATCCCGCTCCTCTTCATGGGCGACATCGTCGGGCGGCTCTTCCGCGAGTTCGCCGTCACGCTCAGCGTCGCGATCCTGGTCTCCGGCGTCGTCTCGCTGACGCTCACGCCCATGATGTCCGCCCGGCTGCTGCGCAGCGCGCCCGAGCAGGGCCACTTCTATCGCGCCTCGGAGCGCTGGTTCGCCGCCGTGATCGAGCGCTACGGGGCGACGCTCCGCTGGGTGCTCGGACACCAGAGCGCGACGCTGCTCGTCGCCGCGGCCACCCTGGCCGGGACCCTGCTGCTCTACGTCGTGGTGCCGAAGGGCTTCTTCCCGGTGCAGGACACGGGCCTCATCCTCGGCGTCTCCGAGGCCCCCGAGACCGTCTCCTTCGCCGCCATGGCGTCCCGCCAGCAGGCGCTCGCGGCGATCATCCTGAAGGACCCGGCGGTGCAGGGCCTCTCCTCCTTCATCGGCGTCGACGGCATCAACACGACCGCGAACAGCGGCCGCATGCAGATCGACCTCCGCCCCCTCGACGCCCGGGGGGTGTCGGCGAGCGAGGTGATCCGGCGGCTCCAGCCCGAGCTGGCCGCGGTGCAGGGCGTGACGCTCTTCATGCAGCCGGTGCAGGATCTGACCGTGGAGGACCGCGTCAGCCGCACCCAGTACCAGTACGCGATCGAGTCGCCCGATCCCGAGGCGATCCGTGTCTGGGCGCCCCTCCTGCTCGCGCGCCTCCAGGGCCTGCCGCAGCTCCGCGACGTGGCGAGCGATCAGCAGAACGGCGGCCTCGAGGCGTCGCTCGCGATCGACCGCGACACCGCCTCGCGGCTCGGTATCACCCCGCAGGCGATCGACGACACGCTCTACGACGCCTTCGGCCAGCGCCAGGTGTCGACGATCTTCACCCAGCTGAACCAGTACCACGTGGTGCTCGAGGTGCAGCCCGGCTTCCAGCAGACGCCCGACACGCTGAAGGACCTCTACGTGCGCTCGGCGAGCGGAGCGCAGGTGCCACTCGCCGCCTTCACCCACTTCGCGCCGACCACCGCCGCCCTGGCCGTCAACCACCAGGGCCAGTTCCCCGCCGTCACCCTCTCCTTCAACCTGGCCCCGGGCGCCGCCCTCGGCCACGCCGTGACGGCCATCGAGGCCGCGGCGCGCGAGATCGGCCTCCCCCCGAGCATCCGCGCCAGCTTTCAGGGCACCGCCCAGGCCTTCCAGGCCTCGCTCGCCAACGAGCCGCTCCTGATCCTCGCCGCCCTGGTCACCGTCTACATCGTCCTCGGCGTCCTCTACGAGAGCTACATCCATCCCCTCACCATCCTCTCCACCCTCCCCTCCGCCGGCGTCGGCGCCATCCTCGCCCTCCTCCTCTGCCGCATCGACCTCGGCGTGATCGCGCTGATCGGCATCATCCTGCTGATCGGCATCGTGAAGAAGAACGCCATCATGATGATCGACTTCGCGCTCGAGGCGGAGCGACGGGAGGGGAAGGCGCCGGAGGTCGCGATCTACGAGGCGTGCCTGCTGCGCTTCCGGCCGATCATGATGACCACCATGGCGGCGCTGCTGGGCGCACTGCCGCTGGCGCTCGGCACCGGCACGGGCGCCGAGCTCCGCCGGCCGCTCGGCATCGCCATCGTCGGCGGCCTCCTCGTGAGCCAGCTCCTGACGCTCTACACCACCCCGGTCGTCTACCTCGCGTTCGACCGGCTGGCGCGGCGCCTCGCCGAGCGCCGCGCGACGGTGGCCGGGTGAGCATCTCCTCGCCCTTCATCCGGCGCCCCGTCGCGACCACGCTGCTCACCCTGGCGCTGGCCCTCGCGGGCGCGCTCGGCTTCCGCCTCCTCCCGGTCTCCCCGCTGCCGCAGGTCGAGTTCCCGACCGTGCAGGTGACCGCCGCCCTTCCCGGCGCGAGCCCCGAGACGATGGCCTCCGCCGTGGCCATGCCGCTCGAGCGGCAGTTCGGCCGCATCGCCGGCGTGACCGAGATCACGTCGACCAGCTACCTCGGGGCGACGACGATCGTCCTCCAGTTCGACCTCGGCCGGAACATCGACGCGGCGGCGCGGGACGTGCAGGCCGCGATCAACGCGGCGCGGGGCCAGCTCCCGACGAACCTGCCGAGCAACCCGAGCTACCGGAAGGTCAACCCCGCCGACGCTCCGATCCTCGTCCTGGCGCTCACCTCGGACGTCGTGGACACGAGCACGATGTACGACGCGGCCTCCTCCATCCTGCAGCAGAAGCTGGCGCAGGTGGAAGGCGTGGGCCAGGTGGTGGTCGGCGGCAGCGCGCTGCCCGCCGTCCGCGTCGAGCTGAACCCGACCGCGCTCAACGCCTACGGCGTCGGGCTCGAGCAGGTGCGCGCGGCGCTCGCCGCCGCCAACGCCAACCGCCCGAAGGGCGAGCTCGCGAACGAGACGACGGCGTGGAAGATCAGCGCCACCGACCAGCTGCTCCACGCCGAGCAGTACCGGCCGCTGATCGTCGCCTATCGCCGGGGGAGCCCGCTCCGGCTCTCCGACGTCGCCGAGGTGAACGACGCGGTGGAGGACATCCGCACCACCGGCATCGCGAACGGCAAGCCGGGCGTCCTGCTCATCGTCTTCCGGCAACCCGGCGCCAACATCATCGCGACGGTCGATCGCGTGCGGGCGCTCCTGCCCGAGCTCGGCGCCGCGATCCCGGCCGCCATCGACCTCTCGGTCATGATCGACCGCACGATCAACATCCGCGCCTCGATCGCCGACGTCGAGCTGACGCTGCTCGTCGCCATCGCGCTGGTCGTCCTCGTGGTCTTCGTCTTCCTGCGCAATCCGTGGGCGACCGCCATCCCGGGCATCGTGGTCCCGCTCTCGCTGATCGGGACGTTCGGCGTCATGTACCTGCTCGGCTACAGCATCGACAACCTCTCGCTCATGGCGCTCACCATCTCGACCGGTTTCGTGGTCGACGACGCGATCGTGGTGATCGAGAACATCACCCGCTACCTGGAGCAGGGGCTCGGCCCGCTCGAGGCGGCGCTCAGGGGCGCCGAGGAGATCGGCTTCACCGTCCTCTCCATGAGCCTCTCGCTGGTGGCGGTGTTCATCCCGATCCTGCTCATGGGCGGCCTCGTCGGCCGGCTCTTCCGCGAGTTCGCGGTCGTGCTCTCGACGGCGGTCGCGATCTCCCTCGTCGTGTCGCTCACCACGACGCCGATGATGTGCGCGAAGCTCCTGCGGGCCGAGCGCGGCCGCCGGCACGGCCGGCTCCACCGCGCCAGCGAGCGCGGCTTCGAGCTGCTTCTCCGGGGCTACGAGCGGAGCCTCTCCTGGGTCCTCGGGCACCCGCGCTTCACCATGCTGGTGGCGGCGGCCACCGTGGGCGTCAACGTCTACCTCTTCATGATCGTGCCCAAGGGGTTCTTCCCCGAGCAGGACAACGGCCGGCTCATGGGCGCGGTGCAGGCCGATCAGGACACCTCGTTCCACGCGATGAGCGGGAAGCTGGCCGACTTCGTCCACATCGTCATGTCGGATCCGGCCGTGGGCCCGATCGCCGCCTTCACCGGCGGCAACCAGGGGACGAGCAACACGGGGCGGATGTTCATCGCGCTGAAACCCCTCGCCGAGCGGAAGCTCAGCGCCGACGAGGTCATCGCGCGGCTCCGTCCGAAGCTCGCCGGCATCCCGGGCGCCAGCCTCTACCTGCAGGCCATCCAGGACCTGCGCGTCGGGGGACGGCTCAGCAACGCCCTCTTCCAGTTCACCCTCCAGGACGACGATCTCCACGAGCTGAACCGCTGGGCCCCGCGCGTGCTGGCGAAGCTCCAGTCGCTTCCCTCGCTCGTGGACGTCAGCACCGATCAGCAGAACAGCGGTCTCGAGGTGTCGGTGGCGATCGACCGCGACACCGCCGCGCGGCTCGGCATCAGCGCGCAGGCGGTCGACGAGGCGCTCTACGACGCCTTCGGCCAGCGCCAGGTGTCGACCATGTACACCCAGCTGAACCAGTACCACGTCGTGATGGAGGTCGCGCCGCGCTTCTGGCAGAGCCCCGAGACGCTGAAGGCGATCTACGTCCGTTCGGCGAGCGGGGCCCAGGTGCCGCTCGGCGCCTTCAGCCACTTCGCGCCGACGACGGCGGCCCTGGCCGTCAACCACCAGAGCCAGTTCCCCGCCGTCACCGTCTCCTTCAACCTCGCGCCCGGGGTCGCCCTCGGCAGCGCCGTCGACGCCATCCAGGCCGCCACGCGCGAGATCGGCCTCCCGCCGAGCATCCGCGCCAGCTTCCAGGGCACCGCCCAGGCCTTCCAGGCCTCGCTCGCCAACGAGCCGCTCCTGATCCTCGCCGCCCTGGTCACCGTCTACATCGTCCTCGGCATCCTCTACGAGAGCTACATCCATCCCCTCACCATCCTCTCCACCCTCCCCTCCGCCGGCGTCGGCGCCATCCTCGCCCTCCTCATCTGCCGCACCGATCTGAGCGTGATCGCGCTGATCGGCATCATCCTGCTGATCGGCGTCGTGAAGAAGAACGCCATCATGATGATCGACTTCGCGCTCGCGGCGGAGCGACGGGAGGGGAAGGCGCCGGAGGCCGCGATCTACGAGGCGTGCCTGCTGCGCTTCCGGCCGATCATGATGACCACCATGGCAGCGCTGCTGGGCGCGCTGCCGCTGGCGCTCGGCACCGGCACGGGCGCCGAGCTCCGCCGGCCGCTCGGCATCGCCATCGTCGGCGGCCTCCTCGTGAGCCAGCTCCTGACGCTCTACACCACCCCGGTCGTCTACCTGTACCTCGACCGGGTCGGTCCGTGGCTCGCGCGCCGGTGGAAGCGCCGCCGGGGCACGACCGTCGCGCCGTCGTCGGTGGGCTCCCGAGCCTGACCGCGCGCCGCGCTACTCGCCCTTCGCCGCGGCCTTGGTCGAGCGCCCGCCGGCCTTCGCCGTCCGCTTCGTCTTCGCCGCGCCCGCCTTCCACGCCTGCTTCGCGGCCTTCGGCCCGCCGGTGAAGAACGCCTTCGTCGAGCGGCCGAAGGTGAGCGCGCCTTCCTTCGCCGTCCGCCCGCCGGTCCTGGCGCCCTCCTTGGCGGCGTTCTTGGCGCTGTGCCGCTTCTTCTCCGCCGCGTGGGCGAGCGGCGGGTACGCGACGAGCGCAACCAGAAGCGCCGCGACGACCCTACGCGGGAGGCGTCCCATTCTTCACTACCTTCTCCAGGCTCTCGAGCCACTGCTGGTGCGCGCCGTGGAGCGCCCCGCGGAGATACCAGCGGAGCAGCCACGGAAGCGGCCCGCTTTCGGTCTCCTGGGTCAGCACGAGCGTGCCGCCGGGGACCGGCTCGAGCAGCCACGCGTGGTAGGCGTGCACCCCGCTGGCGCCCCCCTCCCAGTCGAGGACGCGCGGCGGCTCGCACGACTTGACCGTCACGCGGACGGTCGCGCCGAGAAAGCGCCACGCCACCCGCGAGCCGAGTCCCAGCTCCGGTGCCGGCCCGCCCTCGAAGCGGACCTTGGTGGCGGCCGTGAACCACGTGGGCCAGAGGTCGGCACGGCAGAGCCACTTCCACGTCACGTCCGGCGGCGCCGGGACCTCGTGCTGGTTGGCGACGAAGACGGGGCAGTCGCCCGGTGCGAGCCCGGGCGGCCAGCGTGGCCAGCCCGGCGCGGTCACGGCAGCGGATCCGCCGCCACGCGCGGGTAGCCCTCGGGGCGGACGTAGCGCGGCGTGCGTCCGGGCGGCACGGGGACGCGATCGCGCTGCTTCCTCGTCAGCCGCAGCAGGACCTTCATCGAGTTCTCGAACTCGTCCATCGAGCGGACCTCGAGGAGGCCGCGGCGGACCATGTCGTCGAAGAGCTCTTCGCCCCGTCGCGAGCGGAGCACGGTGATGGTCCAGTCCATGCACGCCACGCCGCCGCAGGAGATGTCGGCCAGCTCGGCAGAGAAGTCGCCGCAGTGGTGGCACTCGGGGCGAGCGTACTCCTGCGCCTTGTGGAGCGACATCTCCACCAGCTCGCCGCTCTTCTTGTAGATGAGGACCTTCCCCTTCACGTTGAACTTCTTCACCTCGGTGAGCGGGATGCCCATCTCGCCCTGGATCTTGTCCACCATGAGCCCCTCGTAGGTGAACACCTCCGTGCAGAGGAGGCCCACGGTGAAGCTCACGATGTCGCCGAAGCCCTTCAGGAACTTCGTCTGCCGCTCGATGTGCTTGTCCTTCTTCCGCCCGTTGTTCAGGAAGGTCGCGTCGGCCAGCTGCATCTTGCGGGTGGGCGTGATCTGGCAGGGCACGCCGACGAAGCAGACCTTCTGCAGGCCCTGCTGCTGGGCGTCGGAGAGGGCGAGGTTGTTCGGGCAGTAGGTGTACCACGAGCTGGCGCTCGCGATCGCGTCGGGGACGGTGGTGACGACCTTCGGCTTGGGCGCGGCCGGCGTCGCCTCGTCGGCCGCCGACACGACGGCGCCGTCGAAGAGGCCCTCGCGGAGCCCGTGGCAGAGGATGGCGGTCACCACGCCGCCGTCCTGGCAGCGGGCGAGGATCTCCGGGTCCTTGCAGCGCGCCGCGACCACCCGCCGGTAGCGTCCGAAGAGCCCCTCGTACACCGCGGGCTCCATGGGGAGCACCCGGGGGCGCAGGTCGAACTCGCGGATGCCGAGGCGCGGGCACACCTGTGCGCACACGTCGCACCCGATGCCCTCGCTGATGCCGCAGTAGTCGAAGGCGGCCGTGGCCTTGGCCACCTGCTTCGGCTTCCCGTCGACGTAGTCGATGACGTTGTGCGGGCAGACCAGCACGCAGGCGCCGCACTCGCAGCAGCTCCCGTAGGCCACCACCTCGTTCATCATCTGCTTGAAGCTCGGGTGCTCGATCATCTGCCGGACACTATCTGCCCCCATTTCGCAGTGTCAACGTGGTATGGTCGATCGATGCTCTCCGCGGCCGAGCTGCGCACGCTCCGGGCGGTCGCCGAGGCGCTGGTCCCGCCGGGCGGACCCTTCCCGCTCGGCGCGGGCGACGTGGGCACCGCGGAGCGCGTCGGACGCTATCTCGGAGGCATGGCGCCGGAGACGCGGCGCCAGGTGCGACTCCTGCTGCGCGCGTGGGAAGCGGCGCCGCTCGCTTCGCGCCACCTCCGGCGCTTCAGCCGCCTGGTGCCCGCGGCGCGGGCCGCGTGGGTCGAGCAGAGCCTGGTGAGCCGGCTCCCGTGGCGGCGTATCCCGCTCCTCCTCCTGAAGACGCTCTGCCTCTCCGCGTTCTGCGCCGACCCGCGTGTCGAGGAGGCGCTCGGCTACGGGCACGGGTGCCTGGACGAGCGCGCGCCGGGCTCGGGCCTGCGGCTGACGCCGCTCCAGCACCCGGACGTCCACGGCGAGGTCGAGGAGGTCGCCGACGCGTGCGTGATCGGCTCGGGCGCCGGCGGCGCCGTGGCGGCGTACGAGCTGGCGCGCGCCGGGCTCCGCGTCGTCGTGCTCGAGGAGGGCGGCTACTTCACGCAGGCCGACTTCAGCGGGCCACCCATGGAGCGCGTGCAGCGCTTCTACCGGAACGGCGGCGCCACCGTCGCCCTCGGCCGTCCGGCGATTCCCGTGCCGCTCGGGAAGTGCGTCGGCGGGACGACGGTGGTCAACTCCGGCACCTGCTTCCGCACGCCTGAGCGCGTGCTCCGCGAGTGGGCCGGCGAGTACGGCCTCGCGGACGCCGACGCGGCGACCATGGCGCCCTACTTCGAGGAGGTGGAGCGGATGATCGGCGTGCGCCCCGTGCCCTGGGAGATCATCGGGCGGAACGCCGAGGTCTTCGACCGCGGCGTGCGCGCGCTCGGGCTCCACGGCGAGCCCATCCGGCGGAACATCGTCGGCTGCCGCGGCTGCGGCGAGTGCGCCTTCGGCTGCCCGAGCGACGCGAAGCAGGCGATGCACCTGACCTACCTGCCGGCGGCGTGCGCGGCGGGCGCGCGGCTCTACGCCCGCTGCCGGGTGGCGCACGTGGGCATCGAGCGCGGGCGTGCGGTGGGGGTCCAGGCGGAGCTGCTCGAGCGCGACCGGGACACCGCGCGAGGCCGGCTCACGGTACGCGCCCCGCTGGTCGTGGTCGCCGCCGGCGCCGTCCATACCCCCGGGCTGCTCGCGCGGAGCGGCGTGCGCCACCCGGCCCTCGGCCGGAACCTCCGCGTCCACCCCGCCGTCGGGGTCGCCGCCTATTTCAAGGAGGAGCTCCGCGCCTGGCGCGGGACGCTCCAGTCCTACTTCGTCGACCGGCTGCACGACTCGCAGGGTGTCATGATCGAGGTCACGACCCCCGTGCCGGGCGTGAGCGCCGCGGCGCTGCCCGGGGTCGGCGCCGCGCTGAAGGACGGCCTCGCCCGCTTCCGCCACGCGGCCTCCGCCGGCCTCTTCGTCTCGGACACCGGGAGCGGGCGCGTGCGGCGCTTCCCGGGCGGGAGCGAGCCGCTCATGACCTACCGCCTGGCGCCGGCCGACGCGCGGGCGCTCTGCCAGGGCATCGCGCTGGTGGCCGAGGTCTTCTTCGCGGCGGGCGCGGAGAGCGTGTACACGGGCGTCGCGGGCGTGCCCGAGCTGCGCCATCCGAGGGAGGCAGCGGCGCTGCGCGAGGGCCACTTCGCCCCGGCCACGCTCCAGCCGACCGGCTTTCATCCCATGGGGACGGCGCGCATGGGGGGTGACGCCGCGCGGAGCGCGACCGACAGCTGGGGTGCCGTGCGTGGCGTGGGCGGCGTCCACGTGGTCGACGCGAGCCTCTTCCCCACCTGCGTCGGGGTGAACCCGCAGGTCACCATCATGGCCTTCGCGACGCGCATCGCGCGGCGGCTGATCGCGCAGCACGGCGCGTAGGCTTCCCTCCCCCGCCTGCGCGTGGCATAGGGGCGCGGTGAAAACCGTCCTCATCTTCGTCATGGCGGGCGCGATCGTGGGGGCGGTGGCGGCCTCGTTCATCGTCCCACCCATCCTCAGCTGGTACAGCGAGCCCGGGGCGATCGCCCCCGGGAAGCCACCCCAGACGATTTGCGACCCGGCCTTCATGATCTACTACACGGCGTCGCACCTCTTCCGCTGGCAGCTGGTCGGCGCGGGCCTCGGTGCCCTCCTGTTCCTCTACCCAGGCATCGCGATCGCGCGCCGCTCGAGGGCAACGGGTCCGCTGGCCGCCGCTTGACGTGACGCTCAGGGTCCTCCTCGTCCTGCTCCTCCTGGGTACGCTCGCCGCCTGTCTGCGGCCGCGTCCGGCCTGGACGCTCGCCCGGCCGCCCGAGGTGCCGAACGAGAACTTCCCGCGTGGCTACCAGCTGCTCCCGACGGCGCCGCTCGACGAGTGGCACCAGGTGGCGACGTTCGCCTCGGAGGC
>WNEZ01001718.1_pt1 | contig 18430 bp, 11 predicted proteins | sample 5400521 | NCBI WGS metagenome assembly WNEZ01 (sample SAMN13153339, study PRJNA577476) | soil metagenome | isolation source: 120 cm saprolite under Douglas fir tree site 2 hole 1 replicate 1 | place: USA:California | collected 2015-04-18
TCTGGCCCTAGTGCCGCAGTCGGTGGAGTGGCGCTCGAACCTGGGTTTGCGCGGGCTTAAGTCTCTGAAAGTGAAATTTGGTGCGCAGTCACGGGAAGAACTCTCCGAGCAGTCGCGGGAAGCCACCTTCGTCCAAGCGAGGCCCACGAGTTCACAAGGCCATTGTCCCTATGAAGTTCAAGAGTCCGGGAAGAAACAAGATCTGATCCGCAAGTACCTTCAATCTCGCGCGTCAGATAAACCGGAACTGCCGGTAGCCGTCCACCGTTTCGAGCAGGGTCCGGCGCCACTTTCCTTTGCCCAGGAACAGGTTTGGCTGCACTGCCAGTTTGCCAAGGATCTCTACAACGAATCGGTGACGGTCTACCGCCGTGGACCGCTCGATGTACCGGCACTACGGCGCAGTCTCGCCGAGATCATCCGCCGCCATGAGGCTTGGCGGACGACGTTCAAGGTGATCGATGGACAGCCGATGCAGGTCGTAGCGCCGCCTTTCGAGCCGAGTGTGGCTGTGGTAGACCTGAGACATCTCGCGCCAGAACAACGAGATGCAGAGGCGCTCGCCGCCGCACGCAAAGAGGCAAGAACTCCCTTTGACATGGAGCGTGGGCCGCTTCTTCGGGCAATGCTCGTCCGGCTTGGTGAAGAAGAGTACCGTCTGTATCTCTTCCTGCACCACATCATTTTTGATGGATTCTCCATCTACCGCGTTTTTCTGCCGGAACTTGTGGCGCTCTACAACGCATTCCTGGCCGGCCAGCCTTCTCCGCTCCCCGAACTCCGCTTGCAGTACTCCGACTTTGCACGCTGGCAGCGTGAATCGTTGGACAGCACGCAGCAGAACGAATCGCGGGAATACTGGTCGCATCAGTTGGACGGGCCTCTTCCGGTTCTGGAGTTGCCGACCGACCACGCCCGCCCGGCGGTGCAAAGCTTTCGCGGGGCGATTCATCGCTTTGCTTTTCCCAAGAGCCTCTCCAAGGCCCTGCATACTCTGGCAGATCGTGAGAACACCAGTTTCTTCACCACAATTCTCGCCGGCTTTGCCGCCCTACTGGCGCGCTACAGTTCGCAGCAGGAGTTCGTGATCGGCACTGTGACGTCGGGACGCAAGCGTTCAGAATTCGAGACGCTGCTCGGTTGTTTCCAGAATCCGCTGGCGCTGCGTTTGAAGTTTGCGGGCGATCCCAGCTTCCGGGAGTTTCTGGGGCATGCGCGGGAAGTGACCCTGGGCGCGCTCTCCCACGATGACGCGCCGTTTGAGCGGCTGGTGAAGGAACTCGCCGTACGGCGGGACACGAGTCGCAGCCCGGTATTCCCCGTAATGTTTTCGCTGGTGCCGCCGAGGACGGCGGTCGAGCCGGGATGGGACTTGAGCCAGCTTGATCTCGACATCGGCACCGCGAAATTCGACTTTGATCTGGAGTTCGACGATCGGACGGAAGGTTTGTTGGGCCGCTTCGTGTACAGCACAGACCTGTTTGATGCGACCACCATCGAACGCATCACCGGACATTTTCAGACCATGCTGGAAGCAATCGTTGCCGACCCTGAACTCAAAATTTCTCGTCTGCCCATGCTGACGGCGGCAGAGCGGCAACAATTTTCGGAGTGGAACCGGACCCAGGCCGAATTTCCGCGCGAGCTCTGCATGCACGAATTAGTGGAAGCGCAGGCCGCGAAGACTCCGAACGCGATCGCCGTCGAGCACGTCGACCAGTGCCTGACCTATCGCGAACTCGACGAGCGCGCCAACCAACTGGCGCATTCTCTGAAAAGGCGAGGAGTGGGAGCCGAGGCGAAAGTTGGTATCTGCCTGCGGCGCTCTCTCGAATTGCCGGTCGCGTTGCTGGCCGTGCTGAAAGCGGGCGCGGCTTGCCTGCCTTTGGATCCGGCATATCCCAAAGAGCGCCTGGCCTACATGCTCGAGGATTCCCAGACGTCCCTGGTGCTTACGCAGTCTGGTCTGCTCGCCGAAGTGACCGACTTCGACGCCGAAATTATCAATCTTGATACGGACTGGAAAGCCTTCTCCGGAGAGAGCATCAAGGCTCTGCGCAGCGAAGTCCGGCCGGACAATCTGGCATATGTCATCTACACTTCCGGTTCGACGGGTAAGCCGCGTGGAGTCCTGCTGAGCCACGCCGGTTTAGTGAATCACAACACCGCTGTGTCGAAGCTGTTTGGCATCACGCCTCACGACCGCATGGCGCAGTTCGCATCGATTTCGTTCGACATCGCAATCGAGGAAATCTTTCCCACCTGGATTTCAGGCGGCACCCTGGTGGTTCGCGAGGAAGACGCCTCTTTAGCCGCGGGAGACTTCCTGCGCTGGGTGCGCGAGCGGCGGGTCACGGCGCTTGATTTGCCCACAGCCTATTGGCATGAACTTGTCCGCGAGCTTTCGGAATCCGCGCTACGTCTGCCGGAGAGTCTGCGGATTGTCATCGTGGGCGGTGAGAAGGCATCCGCCGCGGCGTTGGCGGCGTGGCGCAAAGTCGCGGGCTCGCGCGTGCGCTGGATCAACACCTACGGCCCGACCGAAACCAGCGTCATTGTCAGCTCGTTTGAGCCGAAGGCTTCGGAAGAGATTCCGCCTGTCCTCCCCATCGGCCGTCCCATTGCGAATACGCGGATTTACATTCTTGATCGCCATCTCCAGATGTTGCCGGTAGGAGTTGCTGGAGACCTGTACGTGGGCGGACCCGGCCTCGCCCGCGGATACCTGAACCGGCCGGAGATCACGGCTGAAAAGTTCATTCGAGATCCTTGTAGCAACGATCCTGAAGCAAGGCTCTACAAGACCGGCGACCTTGCCCGTTACCTCGCAGATGGCAATCTCGAATTTGCCGGACGTACCGATGACCAGGTCAAGATACGCGGCTATCGCATCGAGCTGGAAGAGATCGAGGCGGTACTGGGCTCGCATCCCGGGGTTCGCGAGATGGTCGTCGTGGCGCGCGAGAATGAAGCGGGCGAAAAGAACCTGGTGGCGTACATTGTACCTGCGCGAGACCAGGCGCCCACGGGCAGTGAACTGCGGTCTTATCTGAAGCAGAAGCTTCCACACTACATGGTCCCTTCTGCCTTCGTTTTGCTGGAAGCGATGCCGAAGACGCCGAACGGCAAAGTTGACAAGCGTGCCATGCCGGCTCCGAAATCGGCCGATTTCGCGGAGGCTCAGGAATACGTTGCGCCCTCCGACGAACTGGAAACGCAACTGGTCAAAATCTGGGAAACGATTCTGGATAAGAATCCGATCGGGATACGGCACAATTTTTTCGAACTGGGTGGACATTCCTTGCTGGCGGCGCGCCTTATGCACCGCATCGAGCAGTCACTCGGACAGCGACTTCCCCTGGCGGCATTGTTGCAAGCGCCCACAATCGAGCAACTGGCGGCCCTGCTTCGGCAGGAGGGATGGTCAGCCTCGTGGTCCTCGCTGGTTGCGATTCAGCCCGAAGGTTCACGCCCACCTTTCTTCTGCATACACGGAGTGGGAGGCAACGTGGTCGGATTCCGCGATCTGGCGCGGCATCTTGGACCAGACCAGCCGTTCTACGCGGTGCAGCCGCAAGGCCTGGATGGCAAGCGCCCGTGCCTTACCAGCGTTCCAGAAATGGCCGAGCGCTACATCCGTGAAATTCGCCGGGTACAGCCGGAAGGCCCATATCGCATCGGCGGCTATTCCTTCGGCGGGCTCGTGGCCTATGAGATGGCGCAGCAGTTGGAAGCTCAGCAAGAAGAAGTCGCGCTGCTGGCCCTGTTTGACACTTATCCGGGGAAGATGGAATCCCGAAGCGCACAGCTGAGAAATCTGTTTACTCTTCCGTGGAAAGAGCAGGCGGCGTTCATCCTGAAGAAGGGCAGCTTCGTCGTGATGACTTTGCGAAAACGCCTCGAGCTGCAGATGTTGCCGCGGCCTCTGCGCAACGTACGACAGGCTTGTGCCAAAGCTGCAGCCGGATATTCGGTTCAGCCTTATTCCGGTCAAGTCACGCTGTTTCGTGTGGCCGAAAAATCTGTAGGCAGCCTTAACGATCCCTACGCAATTTGGTGGAAGGTAGCTGCCGGGGGAGTCGACCTGCGGGAGATCAGCGGCGATCACCTCAGCCTGCTCAAGGAACCCCAAGTCAGGTTGCTGGCAGAGGAACTAAACGACTGCCTCGAACGCTCCGTGAGCGCAGTTTCCGTGCCGGAACCTGTAACCTGCTGACAAGCATTCTCTACAAAATAATGCCCTCGCCAAATACAGAAGAGTTGCTCGATCCCGAGTTGTGCACCGCCGCGGCAGTCGTCGCTGAGTCGACCGTCGAGGGCGGCCAGGATGGTAGCCATTTCCGCGACAAGCTCGTGCGCTGGGTGACCAAAGGCGGCCTGGCAATTCTCGATCAAGGACTGATTTCCGGATCCAACTTTCTGATCGGAATTCTTCTGGCTCGCTGGCTGATGCCGGACCAGTACGGCGCTTTCGCGCTCGCCTTCTCGGTTTTCCTGCTGCTCTCCTACGTCTACCAATCGTTTTTGGCAGAGCCTCAGGCGGTATTCAGCGGATCGGCCTATCGCAAGTCTCTGCGCGGTTATTTGAAAACACTTCTGGGAATTCACCTGATTCTGACCTGCTTCGGTGTGGTCCTGCTGGGAGGAGCCGCGGCAATTGCTCTCGTGATAGGGAAGGGAAACGGCCTGCCCGGCGCTCTGGCTGGGGTGGCGATCGCCTCGCCCTGCATTCTTTTTTTCTGGCTGATGCGCCGCGCTTTCTACATGAACCTGGCCCCGGGCCGCGCCGCGGTTGGGGCATTCATCTATTTCGTGCTGGTGACCGGCGGGTTGTTCGTCGCCTACAAGCGGTCGTTAATCTCGCCATTTTCCGCCTATCTCCTGATGGCGATTGGCGCCCTCGTCACGGGATTTTTCCTGCTCTCGCAGATCAAGAAGGTATTGCCGCCGGACACTGCTCCTCCACCGAAAGCACGGGAGGCATGGCGCAAACACTGGGAATACGGACGATGGGCACTCGCCGTCTCCGTCGTGACCTGGATTCCGTATTACATGTATTACCCGCTGGTGAGTATGTTTTCCGGGATGGCGCAGGCTGGGCAGTTGCGGGCGCTGATGAATCTGGCCCTGCCCATGGAGCAAAGCTACACGGCGCTTTCCATTCTGTTCCTGCCCTACGCGGCGCGCATCTGCCGCGAAAAAGGGCTCTCCAGTGCAGGCCCGCTGGTAAGGCGAATCACGCTGCTGTTCGTGGCGGGTTCAATCGGTTACTGGGCCATTCTCATTCCGTTGAAAGTGCCGGTGTTTCGTCTGTTGTATGCCGGCAAGTATATGGAAGTCGCGCATTTCATTCCCTACGTCGCTCTGGGAACAACTCTGTGGAGCGCGGCGTTTGGACCTGCGATTCTGTTGCGTGCGATTGAATCGCCGGATTCAATCTTCTATGCCCGCTTGGTGGCCAGCGCACTCTCCCTTCTGATCGGAGTTCCAGCAACGCGCTCGTTTGGCCTGTGGGGAGTGGTCTGGAGCGTCGTCATCGCCAACCTCGCGGCTTTTCTGATCTCGATGTACATCTTGCAACGCAAGTCAAAGTCGGTTCTGGTATTGAATCCGGCTTTACAAGGTGAAAGCTGATTACGTTATGAACAAACTGAAGGAACTTCGTTTCAAAGCATCGCGAACCAAACTGCGCGCTCCAAAGGGCTGGTGGGAGCACCGGGGTCTCAATCATAAGGACGTATTCTTCGCGTCGTTCGAGCGCTCCGGCAATACGTGGCTGCGTTTCGTCCTCATGGAAATTCTGACCAAAGACAATGCCGGCTTCCTCAATGTAAATCAGGTGTTGCCGGAACTGGGTACGCATATAGGGATGAAGCCGGCGCTACCCAACGGCGGCCGCCTGATCAAGACGCACTACCAATATCGTTCCGCTTACAAACGCGCGATCTATCTGATGCGCGATCTGCGTGACGTAATGCTCTCCAACTGGGCCCGCGACAAGGAAATGGGATTTGCCCAGTATTTCGACAACGGCAAGGACATGGACGGATATGTTGAGTCCTTCCTGCAGGGCAAGGTGACGCGCTTCGGCTCGTGGCAGTCGCACGTGAATTCCTGGCTGAACTGTCCGCTGGCGAAGAACGGAAATTTGCTGGTCGTACGCTACGAAGACCTGCGCCAGGATACGGAGACCGGGCTTCTGGAGATGCTCGAGTTTCTCGGGATCAAACGCGATCGTGACCTGGTTCGCCGTGCAGTCGAGAACAATTCCTTGCGCGCCATGCGCGAGAAGGAAGACAAAGCCAAGAAGTCCGGGGCCACTCTGGGCAAGGGAACACTGCTGCGCAAGCATCGCCTGGATCGCGAAGATGCCCGCTTTGTCCGCAGCGGATCAGTCGGTGGCTGGCGCGAAAAACTGAGTGAGGCGCAAATCGACATGGTAACCCGCTATGCGAGTGAAGCCTTGGTGCGGGCCGGCTATCCTGCTGGCCTTTCCATGGACACGCAGCCTGAAGAACTCGCTTCCGAAGTCCGGGCGTAACCTCGCACCGATGACTTTGGTACTGGAGCAAGTCCTTTCGTTTCTGGCGATGATGCTGCTACTGGTTCCTGTGGCCGCGTCCCAGAAAAAGGCCGCCGAACCTGAGAACGAAACCTTGCGTCAACATGCAGACAAGATGGGCTTCTGGGTAGGCACGACCATTCAGGGCAGGATGTGGAATCGCGACCCGGAATACAAGCCGGTGCTGGGACGGGAATTCAACGCCGCGGTTTCCATCGTGTTTCAGGGCATCACGCAACCGCAACGAGGGCGCTTCAATTTCGATGGGATGGACGAGGCCATGAGCTTCGCCAAAGATCACCATATGAAGCTCATGGGGCATTGCTTGGTTTATAAAAATGCCACCTCGGCGCCCTGGCTGAACTTCAACACTGCGGCGTGCGGCGGCTGGTCGCCAAGGGAACTGGACCCGATATTGAAAGAGCACATTCAAACCGTCGTCCGGCACGGGGGGGACACCTACTACTCGTGGGAAGTCGTGAACGAGCCCACCGAGCCCCATCACAACGGCTGCTGGTCACGCATCCTCGGCGAAGAGCAGTACATGGTGAAAGCCTTTCAATACGCGCACGAAGCCAATCCGAATGCGTTGCTCCTGCTCAATGACACATTCGGGCAAGGTGGAATCGACAAGGAACGTGCCGATGAATTCTTTTCCCTGGTCAAGAGGCTCAAAGCCGCAGGCGCTCCGATAGATGCAGTCGGAACCGAGATGCACTGGGAGATGCCGCAGTTGCGGCCTTCATATCTTGACGAATTCAAATCGTTCCTCGACAGCGCCCGGAAAGCCGGCGTCAAAGTGCATATCACCGAGATGGACGTTTACCAGGGCCCGGGAAATTCCACCGAGACCTTCGCTAAGCAAAAAGACATTTTCTACAACGTGACCCACACCTGTTTGCTGGACTCCAATTGCATCGGCTTCATGACGTGGGGAATTGCCGATCGCTACACCTGGCTTCGCACTTCCGATTGGAAAAATCTGCCCGATGCCAAGCCCGTGTTGTTCGACGATGACTTTAAGAAGAAGCCGGCATACTACGGCGTGCTGCAGGCGCTGAAAGAGGGACGATGAATTACAGCGTTTTAGATCGGACACAGGAACACAGCGCGCTGGATTCGCGACGACGGAATCCAGTGTGGCTACTGCTGCTGTTTGTCCTGGTCGGATTTTCCATCGCGACCCTCGTTTCCCTGTTAGCCGGTGCTAAGCCTTTCGGCGTCCTGGTGGCGGCGGTCGCCATCCTCCTGGCTATTCCTCTCATGGGGCTAGTGATCCAGGCGATTCCTCAAGGACTTTCGAAGGCGCGAGTCCTGGCTCAGAACTGGACCTGGTGGCACCCGTTGTGGTTCTTCATCTTTTTCAGCATGCTGGTCTTCCGCATCCGCGACGTCGGCGCGGCGAAGGCTAATCCGCTGGACGCCTATGCCATGCTGCGAATCCTTCCAGAAGCAGTTGTGGCTTTGAGCCTGGTCGTTCGCCTGATCCTGAAGAAGCCCAATTGGCTTGGTTCTTTGTTCCGCGGCATTCCAGGAGCTATGGCAATTTATTGCCTGGCGTGTCTGGCGTCGACCACGTGGTCGGTGAATGCTTCATGGACCGCTTACAAGTCGCTGGAATTCCTGGCTGACGTCTCGCTGCTTGCGGCGATCGTGGCCAGCGCGGAGTCGTGGTTCACCTATCAGAGCCTTCTCGATTGGACGCTAACGTTCTACGGACTCTCTCTCGTTGTCATCTGGATTAACCTTCCCATCTGGCCGGTGGAAGCGATGGATGGCGGCCGCCTTACCGGCGTGCTGCCGGTCGAGGCTTCCAACAGCGTTGGAACTTCGGGTGGCGTGCTGGCGCTGGTTGCGCTTTGTCGACTGATGCCGGTATTCGGCCGCGGCAAGAATCGCGCCTGGTACATCCTCTTATTCATCTTCGGCATGGTCTCCATGGTGCTGTCACAAACCAGAAACTCGGAGGCCGCGTTTGTCTTCGCGGTGGGGCTGGTAGTGATTTTTTCGCAGAGGCTGCGAAGAATTGCGCTTGCCGGTACTGTAGCCCTGGCTCCCTTCGTAATCGTATCTGTGCTTTTGAGCCAGCGGCTGTGGCAGAAGGCTGGGGATTTGTTGCTGAGTTTTGCCGTGCGCGATCAGTCATCGGGCGCGATTGATTCCTTGAGCGGACGTACCGCCTGGTGGGCCTATGGGATGGCGCAATTGATGCATCATCCCTTCACCGGCATGGGCGCTTATGCGGCGGGCCGCTTCGCAGTGCTCGGCAAGTTGGGTGTCGGATCCGCGGCCATGATGCACAGCGATTGGGTCGAGGTCATCATCGGCACCAGCTTCTGGGGCCTGATCCCATTTACCGCCGCGTTGGTCGCAGCGTGGTGGTACCTGGTGAAATGCATTCGCAGCAATGCTTTCTCCCCGGACCAGCGCCAGCTCGCGCTTGAATTCTTTGCGCTGCTTGGCATGCTCACCTTGCATTCCTTCTTTAACGATGAACTGAGCTGGCACTGCCCTCTGCTTTATTTCGCCATCCTGGGCTATGCCGAGTTCGTGCGGGTTCAGGCTAAAGCTGACCCCAGGCGTGCGCTGAATCGAGCGCCGGAAAGCTTAGTTCGCCACAATTTTTGATCGAAGAAGTATCGCAACAAATTTGTCACCGACCGAAAAGCAAGAAAACAATAAAAATCTTAGGGGGAGTTAAGGACATGGGAAACAAGACTCGGATTCTGGTAACTGGTGCCGGTGGGTTTATTGGTCATCATCTGGTCAAACGTTTGAAGGCCGATGGTCACTGGGTTCGTGGGGTCGATATCAAGCAGCCTGAGTATGAAAAGTCCGCTGCCGACGATTTTCAGATTCTCGACCTGCGGATGTGGGAAAACTGCCTGACCGCCACCCGCGATATCGATCAGGTCTACAACCTCGCCGCCGACATGGGCGGCATCGGCTACATCACCGCGTTCCTCGCCGACATCTCGAAGAACAACATCCTGATCAACGCGCACATGCTCGAAGCCAGCAAGCAGAACGACGTGAAGCGGTACCTGTTCTCGTCCTCGGCCTGCGTCTATGCGCAATACAAGCAAAAGGTTGCAGACCTCGCGCCGCTTAAGGAAGAAGACGCATATCCTGCCGATCCCGAGCCAGGGTATGGTTGGGAAAAGCTTTTCGCCGAAGAGTTGTGCCGCTACTACTACCACGATTACAAGTTTGAAACGCGAATCGTACGCTTCCACAACGTGTACGGGCCGCTCGGCACCTACGATGGCGGCAAGGAGAAGTCTCCCGCAGCCATCTCCCGCAAAGTCGCGCAAGCTGTGGACGGCGGCACGATCGAAATCTGGGGCGACGGTGACCAGACACGTTCCTATATGTACGTCGACGATTGCGTCGAAGGTCTGATCCGGCTGATGGCTTCACAACATCGCGAGCCTCTCAACCTCGGCACCGATGAGATGGTCAGCATCAATCACCTCGTCGACATGATTTGTGGAATTGCCGGGAAGAGACTCGCCAAGGCCCACGATCTTACCAAGCCACAGGGCGTTCGCGGACGCAACAGCGACAACACTCTTCTCCGCAAGGTCCTGGGCTGGGAACCTTCCATGCCGCTGGAGCAAGGGCTCGCGATCACTTATAAGTGGATCGATGGCGAGCTGAAGAAGAAAGAAGTTGGCGAGTTAGCCGAAGTTACAGGCGACTAACTCTAATCAGGCGACGGCTATGTCGAATCTTACTGCTGACAGTTGCGTCAGAATCTTGGGAGTCAAGGTCCATGCCACCAGCATGGACCGCGCACTCTCGCGGATAGAATCGATTCTGGCACACGGTGACAAAGGATATGTCTGCGTCACCGGGGTGCACGGCATCATGGAGTCGCAGGTCGATTCCAGTCTGAAGCGCATCATCAATCACTCAGTCCTCACCACTCCGGACGGCCGCCCCACCGTCTGGGTGGGATGGCTTCGCGGATTCTTCAAGATGCGCCAGGTGACTGGCCCTGACATGATGCTCCGCATATGCGCCCTCTCGGCGGAGAAGGGTTACACCCATTTCTTTTACGGGGGAAACACAGGCGTCGTCGAGCAGCTGAAAGATTCACTGACGCAACGCTTTCCCGGTCTGAACGTTGTTGGCACCTACACTCCTCCATTTCGTCCGCTCTCCGCAGAGGAAGAAGCCGATCTCATCCGGACTGTTGCCCAGCTGAAGCCGGATTTCTTCTGGGTGGGACTGAGCACACCGAAGCAAGAGAAGTTCATGGATCAGTATCTCTCCAAGCTCAACACCAAGCTCATGCTCGGAGTTGGGGCAGCCTTCGATATTCACACTGGCCGAATCAAAGATGCTCCGTATTGGATGAAGCTGATGGGTGTTCAGTGGCTGCATCGTATCTACCAGGATCCGGGCCGCCTCTGGAAACGTTATTTGATTAATAATCCGAAGTTTGTGTACCGCATTACTCTTGAGCTCCTCGGCTTTGTGAGGCAGGAAAGTGCGTAGAATTCGCAGCCGCACACGAAGGGCAGCATGTCGAACCTCTGGGTGCGGGTATGATGAATCTCACGCATGAAAGTTTTACTCGTACACGGGGCCTATCAGCAGTTCGGGGGAGAAGACTCCGTGGTACGGGCCGAGAAGGAATTGCTCGAGCGCCACGGCGACGAGGTGTTGCTCTACTCCCGTCACAACGACGAGATCAAACAATTTAGCGTCGTCCAAAAAGTAAACTTCTTTCCCCAGACGGTTTATTCGCCAAAAACCACTCGCGAAATCGGAGACGCGGTCCGCAGCTTTCGGCCTGACGTTGCCTTCGTACACAATGTCTATCCGCTCATCTCGCCCTCGGCCTATCACGAACTGCACTCGCTCGGCGTGCCAGCGGTGCAGGTGCTCCATAATTTCCGCCCCTTCTGCCCGAACGGGTTGTTCTACACGCAAGGGAAAGTTTGCGAGGACTGCAAGGGCGGCAACTATCTGAACGCAGTTCGAAAACGCTGCTACAAAGATAGTTATCTGCTCAGCGGATTGTATGCGCTCACGTTGGGTGCCAACCGTCTCGCCGGGATGGTGAACAAGATCACCGGGTTCATTTGCCTGACCGAGTTCTTCAAGATCAAGATGCTCGAGGCAGGTGTTCCAGAAAACAAGCTGTTTGTCCGGCCCAATTTTGTATATGCGCCGTCCTTATCTCCCGCAGCAAGCGACGGCAAGTACGCGATCTACATGGGGCGGTTGTCCCCGGAGAAGGGATGCTGGACGTTAATTCGTGCCTTTGAACAGCTACCGCATATTCCTCTGAAGATCCTGGGAACAGGGCCGCTCGAGTCGGAACTGCAGGATTATGTCCGCCAGAAGGGAATCGGCAATATTCAATTCCTGGGTTTCAAAAGCGGCGAAGAGAAGTGGCAATTACTGCGAAATTCCCTCTGCCTGGTAGTGCCCTCGGAGTGGTATGAGAATTTTCCGGTGACGGTGCTGGAAGCGTTTATGGCCGCTAAGCCAGTGATTGCCTCGCGCATGGGCGGCTTGCCTTACATCGTCGAAGACGGACAGTGCGGTCTTCTATTTGAAGCCGGCAAGGTCAACGAACTGATACAGAAAATTCAATACTTGGCAGACGATCCCGCCAGCGCCACACGCATGGGCGCCTGCGGGCGGCGTTTGAGCGAGACTAAGTATGGTCCCGAACAAGGTTACAGCAACCTCATGGCGATTTTTTCCCAGGTCCAGGCAGCATGACTACGGCCCGAATGAACATGAAAAGCCAGAGTTTTGAGTCAATGAGTTCCGGCCCGCTGTTTGTGGTCGGAATGTGGCGTTCGGGAACCTCGCTTCTGTACGCCCTGCTCAACCAGCACCCGCAGATCGGACTCATGTACGAATCGGACCTCCCGTTGCTGTCGTCGCTTTTTCTTTTGCCGCGGAAGAGTTCGTCCTGGGTACCAAAGGTAGATTCCTGGAATGGAGCCTTGACTCGGCACAAGATTGACACGGCCAGCATTCCAGAAAACGTTGTAGATTTGCCCAGCGCTTTTCGCGCGGCTGCCCAGCAGTACGCGAGAAAGAAAGGCGCGGCCGTCTGGGGATGTAAATCGCCCAACTACTACGATTGCATGAACCAGCTGGCCACGTGGTTTCCCAACGCGAAGTTCATCGTGATCTGGCGCGATCCCGCCGATGTCTGTCGAAGCATCGTGCGAGCGGCAAAGAAGTCTCCGTGGTTCGCACGTCCGGGAATGGATCTCCGCGCAATCCTCGGTTATCACCGGATGAAAAAAGAGGCCGACCAACTGGTGCGTCGGGGCGTCGCCATTCATCAGTTGCAATACGACGATCTGGTCCGCGAACCGGCCTCAGCTCTGGCTGCAATCTGCAATTTCATCGGCGTTGATTACGATCCGAGGATGACTTCGTTGGAAGGTGCAGACCGCTCCGCTATTTACAACGGCGATCATCATTCCATGGTGAAGAGCGCCTGCATTGTGGCCGACCGCGAACGCCCGGAAGTGCTCTCTCCACAACTCAAGAATAAGATCGAACGTTACGTAATCTTCTGGCGCGGAAAATATGATGGTGCCTGGCCCGTCAATGTGAACATGAGTGAGGGCACGAAAGCTGCGTCCTTATTCGAGCGCACCTCCGATCGCGCGCTTCACTCACTGTTGCGCACGATGGATTTGGCTACTCCACTCGCCTACTCTTTCGTGCCAGTGCCCATCTGGCTAAAGTACCGCCAGTGGAAATATCGTTCCCAGCAAGTTCCGACGAAGACGCCCGGACCTGAAGTAATCTAGCGGCAGTCTCTCGTAAAACCTTCATTCCAAAGGAATAAGCAAGGTGCGCTCTCCAGTGATATGGAGGCCTAAATGCATCCGTTTATGAGACCCTTTCGTAACTCCAGGTCCAATGAGGAGATCCTCTTGTCCGCACGTGTGACCAAGTGGCTGGTTGTAGTGACCTGTTTCGTCCCGCTGCTGTGCAGTTATGGTCTGGCTCAGATGAGCACATTCCCTGGACTAAACACGGTTCAGAACAGACTGAACGCAACGGCTGCGCCAGATGTCACGATCGCCGTGGGAACCGTTGAATATTGCGAGCATGTGAACAATGCCTACCAGTGCTGGTTCAAGAGCGGTCCCAATGCCAATCAGCCGGTAAGTTTCTTCGGCAATACTTCGCCAAAGTCCGATGCCGGGCCATGGAGCCAGAACATCAACAACGGCGGGAACACTCCCAATTGTCCGACCGCATTCACTCCCAACTCGCAGATGCTGCATGACAACGTTTACAACGTCTGGATTCTGGAGAAGCGAATCACGTCGAAAGTCAACGGTCATCAGTACATGTGCGTCGCCATCAGCAACGTCGAGGATTTTGCATCGACCTCACCCGCGTTCAGTTGGTTCGCCTTCGAATACGATCTGGATATTGTGATTCCGAAGAATCCCCAGGGAAATTTTTACTATCCTGATTATCCTCAGTCAGGTCTCTGGCAAACTTCCACCACCACGACTCCGCCTTACACTCCTGCCAAAGACCAAGCCATGTGGATCAGCTACGATCTGCAGGACGTCAATAACAGCAGCAACATCAACGGAGTCCTGCTCTGCGCGGTCGATTTGGCGGGTCTTCGTGCCAGTACTTCGAGCCCGTGGGTGAATAATTCAAAGACACCTGCATGCACCCTTGCCCATCCGCTGGCCACCTTCAATCAGCGCCGCAGTTGGGTGCCCGCGAACAACTCCGACACCACTCCTCCGATTGCCGCTGACGGAGAAATGCTCACCTACCTGATTGAGCCTCCCAAAGACAGCATGACTTATCTGACGGATCCGAATCATACGCAGGGCGTTGAGCAGTGGACCATTGACTGGACAGCGGCAACTCCGGCTCCCGCCTTCGTCAACGGCTGGGATCTGCCCTCGACGCAAGCAGGTGGAGATCAACTGGGGTGTTTCAACCGGGGCAATTATTACGGCACCATTTGTATCCCGCAGCCTTCGACATCCACAAGCGGCATCATGATCGATTCAGTGGCCGACCGGATGCAGCAGTTCTTCCACTACACTGCGAATGGCGGTCAAGGAAGTGTCTGGACTTCAGCTCACGCCATTCAAATTGTTCCCAATCCCACGAACTTCACGCAGACCGAAGCCGACGTCCGCCTTCTGCAGCGCAACCCTACAGCCCCGAATGCTGTCTACGTTGCCGCAGACTATCGAATCGTGGATCCGACGGACTCGACCGCGTATGTCTTCCTGCCGAGCGTGGTCCGCGATAAAGTGGGCAACCTGCAGGGAATCCTCGGAGTCTCCGGCAGCGGCACCAATCAGCATCCCGGCCTCGACAGCCTGAATTTCAACCCCACGACCCTTCAGGCCGGTACCTACGGATACATTGCCAGTCCAATCACCGACGGAGACGCCCAAAATGTAGGCTCGTTAAGCTATCGCTGGGGCGATTGGTACTCAGCGGTGCTGGACCCCAGCGACTCCTGCACGGTCTGGGTGGCGGGAGAGTATCTTGCCTCCGATCGAGTGACAACGCCATTCTGGTACACACAATTAGCGAAGCTTCCCCCCATGAGCTCTTGCTCGGGCGCGCCAGTGACGCTGTCGAGCGCCAGCCTGAATTTTGGCAGCCAGCCGGTTGGGGTAAGGAGTTCGGCAATCGTCGAGACCGTGACCAATCGTCAAAGCGTCGCTCTCAACATCCTCGGCATCTCTGCCGGTGGTGACTTTACCCAAACCAATACTTGCCAACAACCGTTGGCCCCCAACGGCACATGTACGATCAGCGTCTTCTTTACTCCGTCCACGACGGGCACGCGTACGGGCACGCTCACCGTAACCGACGATGCCAGCAATAGCCCTCAGACTGCATCGCTCACCGGCACCGGTGCAACGTCGGCGATATCTTTGTCCCCGTCGAGTCTTGCCTTTGGCAACCAGGTTCTGAATACCTCGAGCGCCGTCCAGAAAATTACTGTGACCAACAATGGCGCTATCAATCTCACCGTAAACTCCGTAGCCGCGAGCGGGGGATACTCTGAGACCGATTCGTGCTCGGGTGTCACACTTACTCCGGGCCAGAATTGCACGATCAATGTGACGTTCACTCCCATGGTCACTGGGTCCATTGCCGGAGCCATCACCGTGAACGACACGGGTACGGGCGCGCCTCACGTGGTCACTCTCACGGGTTCGGGACAGCTTGCCGTTTCAATGTCGGCGAACCTTACCTTCGCGGCCGTGAATGTGGGCAGCTCCAGTGCTCCCCAGACAATGACACTTACCAACAACCAGAACCAAAGCCTCAGCTTCACCGCCACGACCAGTGGTGACTTCTCGGCTGTCGGCGGTGGCACAACTCCCTGTAACGGCACACTCGCTGCAAAGGCCAAGTGCACTTACTCCGTGACGTTCACTCCGACCATGAATGGGCTCATCAAGGGCGCGCTGACGGTTACCCATAACGCTGCCGGAAGCCCTGTTGTCGGCGGTCTTACCGGAACCGGCCAGAACGGTCCCGCGTCGCCTTTGACCTTCACTCCATCCAACTTGAGTTTTGGAAATGTTGCTTTGAGTACCTCGAGCTCAAAAACTGTCACCATCAAGAACGTGGGAACGACCACGCTGAACATCAGCAGCACCACAGGCAGCGGCTACTACGTCGTGACGCCCAGCGGCACTACTCCCTGCGGAGGCGCGCTGAACGCGGGCAAGCAATGTACGGTTACGGCGACTTTCACTCCGCTGGCAACCGGTTCCAGCATCGGCGGCCTGAGTGTCGTGGATGACTCCGCAGTCAGTCCGCAGATTCAGAACATTACCGGCACCGGCGTGTTGCCCATCACGCTGTCGCCCAGTTCGATTAATTTCGGAACCGTGGCAGTCGGAAATACCAGTGCCGTCAATGTAATTACCGTGACCAACAATCTGAGCACTGCGGTGCCCATCAATAGTGTGGTCGCAAGCGGTGGATTCATTTCCACTACCGGTGGAAGCATTCCCTGCAGTGGCAGCGTCCAGGCCAACAGCACTTGTACTCTGGGGGTACAGTTCAGCCCGACCGTACCGGGGGCGATCACCGGCGCGCTTACCTTCAGCTATGGCGCCGGTTCTTCACCGCAGGTGGCGAGTTTGTCAGGAACCGGCCAGTAGAGCAGGCACGATCAGTGTCCGCCTACGACTTTCGCCGCGGCCTCATAGGCCTGCTGATATTCCTGGTGGTGGCGGGGATAGTCCGGATTTTCAGGATCGTAGGCCACGAACCAGTCCGGCATGTAGATTTCGAAAATCTGCGTTTGCAGCTTCAGGGCGAAAGGCAGCAACTCTACCATCGAGCCGACGCGTCCATCTCCGTCAGGATTGCTGGCCTTCACGGTCTGTAATTCCAGAGGTACCTTCCCGCTGGCTTCGCGCCAGATGTGGCACCAGTCCACCGCACACGGAGCCCCAGACTGATCGGCGCGCACGTCCTCGATGGCCAAACCCTGGCTGCCGACCGCAATCTTTAGCTGGATGGCACGCCGCGCCACGGCGTCGGCAAATTCAAGATTCGGCGGATTGCCAAAGCTGTTGATTCCCACCATCAGTTGCTTCGGTGAATGAAGCGACGCCTCATAGTCCAGCATGTCGAAGATGTATTTGCGCCACCTCTCCGGTGAGAAGCCTTTGTTCTTCAGCGCATACATGCACGCAGGGTAGGTTTCACCTCCCTGTCCCAACCCAAAGCGGATGTACCCGACGGCGGTATTGTTTCCGAAGTGCTGAACTACGGCAGCCATGAACTGCTGATAGTTTTCCATGAAGTCTTTTTCCCAGAAGACCGGAACCTCGCCGGCGTTCGGGCAACTCACCGACGGCACTTTTCGGAAAACATAATCCGGCGTAGCTCGAGATCCTCCTCCATAGTGCGTGGCCCAGACGATGAGGTTCACCTCTTTCCCCGCCTTCACCCAAGGCTCCATCTCGTGCTCGACATGCGAGAAATCGTAGCGGGGACTGGCCCCAGGCCCACGGTCGATTTCGTTCCACACCAGGTAGAAGTTGGCCCCGCAGACCACTGGATTGTGCAGCAGGAACTGGTTGGCCCGGGCGTTGATTCTGACAGCCCCGGGAAAGAAGATAGCAAACAGCCCGTGGGGCCCATCGGGTACTGCCACACTGGACAAGCTATCGGTACAGCTGGGAAATCCAGCGGCCTTGGATGCCTTGGGCGCGGGCTGGTCCTGCCCCTCCGCAATAGCAGCCAGCAGGATCGAGAAGGCAATCAGGCAGGCGATCTTAGTTTTCATTGTGACTGTGCTCCACGTTATTGTGCTCCCCTTGAATCGTTTGTGCATGATTGACCACCGGCGCCTTTCTCAGCAGGTCCAGTAGCGGCCGCTGACTGGGCAACAGGCGCGGTTCCAACTCGTCCACCGTCATCCAGCGGGGCGATCCTTCCCAGGAATTTCTCAGCTCTCCCGTGGCCTGCACCTCGAATACTGAAGTGTTGCAGGGCACATCCGCCGTGCTGTAATACCTCAGTTGTAACTCCTCGCCGCTGACCTTCAATCCAGTTTCTTCCCTGACCTCGCGGTGCAGAGTCTCCAGCTCCGTTTCTCTCCAGCTTGCGAGGCCTCCAGGCAGAGAAACGCCACGTCCGTCGTTGCGGACGATCATCAGGATTCTGTCCTGGCGGCGAATGATAGCGAGGGACGCGCGCAACTTCCCGAAAACCGGGAACCAACGATAGAGCGTGAAGCAGGTCCGCGCGAAAATCCAAAAGATTCGCCGCTTGATGTCATCGAGCACAGTCTGCAAGGGCTAAGTCTAGCATGCAAATTTCTGACATTTCGGTCGACAATGTGGGGAACCC
>WNEZ01001719.1_pt1 | contig 18430 bp, 18 predicted proteins | sample 5400521 | NCBI WGS metagenome assembly WNEZ01 (sample SAMN13153339, study PRJNA577476) | soil metagenome | isolation source: 120 cm saprolite under Douglas fir tree site 2 hole 1 replicate 1 | place: USA:California | collected 2015-04-18
AGTACAGTGCCATCAGCGCTTCCGCCGCAGCCTCAGCCGCCGGCCCGTCCGTCTCAACGTAGACCATCGTCGAGCTGATCGCCTTGTGTCCGAACGTTTGCTTCCTAGACTTGCCGACCGTTCTTAGATCATCTGTTTGCCAGCAGGCGATCCAGGAGTTTCAGGCTAACGGAATCATCGCCGCGAAGACCTCGAACAGGCTCTGCGCGGACGTGGAATTGATCCCGCGAATTTCGAGAATCATCTAAGGATGTTCGATCTCGGAATGCCGCTTCACGGAGGCTTCGCGATTGGGCTGGAGCGACTGACTGCCCAGATCCTGAACCTTCCTAACGTACGACAGGCAACGCTCTATCTGCGGGATAGAACCAAATTGACTCCTTGATGATCGCTTCTTGATATTCCAGTTCGAAAAGCGATCCCGCCGGAATTACGTGGCCCGCGCGAGCTCTCGCGCGCCATAAGTCCCGTTCTGGGAAGTTGCGATGGGCCTAGCTCTCTTCACTTGGAAGTGTACTCGGGTTACCGGACGACTGGTTCATGGACACCCGGATCCACAAACGGGGTGCGGGAAATAGCTCCTCCTTGTCGCCTAGCGTGAAGCTATCCAGGGTCTTGGGTTCACTTGGTCGGATCACGGACTACTCGAAGAAGCGCCTTGGTCTGCGTGAGATTGGTGGGATACTCACCTAGCCGCTCTTGTTATCCTACCATCTTTTCATCAACATGCAGGGAAACCGCATGGATATTGCCGATTTCTACGATCTCGCCTGTTTCAACCGCCTCTCCTATTTCAGCGGTTTGGGTCCAATTTTCGCCCGAAACAGACACCAAAGACACCAAACCTTCGCCGTCCGTACCTACTCCCAATATTTCTTAGCAATTAACTCACGGCTGGTTTCCACCTGTTTGCCTCTCCCTTCCAGTATGTCCTTGAGAAAGTCCACGTGCATGTCTCCGCACAGAATCAAAATGCTCTTTGCGTTCGTTCTGTTCACGGCTTCAAGAACCTCCTTCGCAAAGAACTCTTCGCGGATCGAATCTTCCGCGATCCGGTGATCCACGCTGCGGTAGAGGCCCTCCGCTTCTTCGATGGTGTGCGCCGGACGATGCAGAAGTGCCTCCCAAATCCCAGCCTCTAACCTCTCCTCCGCCGACATGTTAATGTTCTTCCAAGATATCCGCGGATTATGCTCGTACGCGATTTTTTGCGCAATGGAGAGGCGACACGGGTCAGACTCCTCACAGATAAGATCGACGCCTCTCGCGTTTATCGTCCGCACAAGGACATCTTTGAATCTTGCTTTGGCTGCTTCGCTTTCCCGGGTCTCGACGCCGTGGGGTACCAATTGCCACCCATGATCAACCGCGAAAATGAAGAAGTTCATCCGTTTGAATATCCATCCAGGCAGGCGCCAGAAAAACAAAAAGGCTTCCTCGATTCGCTGCCATCGTTAGGACTGTATCGTACACGAACTCAAGCCGAGGAGTTTGAGATACTCTATGCATCGACGGGTCGGAGGTGCACGTTGCGTTCCGGTAGCAACGCGCCGAGGCGCTATCTCCAAACGCAGGTACGGATCATCGGGGATGGCATTCCTGGCAATGCAATGCCCAGACTCCCAGAGATAGTCGCTGCGGCCGATTGGAGCGTCCGAGTGGGCGGCCGAAGCCTGGCAATCGCCGGACTTCGTCCTGACGGCAAGTCCTACGAGATAGAGAATCGACCGGAAGCCATTTCCTCCCCTTCTTGCGTAATGGAAAGACTCTCTCCGCGGCGATCGTCCCAGGGCGTCACGTTGGTGGGTTTTGATTTCCCGATTGGGCTGCCCCGAGCCTACGCTCTCGCAGCCGGAATTAAGGGCTTTCGCGAAGGCCTTGCACTCTTCGATAGCGCACCAGAGTGGAATCAATTCTACGTGCCAACTGATGAACCTGGTCCGCACCAGCCATTCGCGCCGGCGAATTCGAACTCGCGCCTCAAACGAGCGGAGCTATCTGAGGCCATCGGCCTTTCCTCAGAATCCGATCTACTTCGTCAATGCGACCGCAGAACTGCTACGCGATATCAGGCAGAGTCGGTTTTCTATCTACGATTCGCCAAGCAGGTGGGGCGGTCTGCTATTCAAGGATGGCGTGACGTTCTTGGACCCATCCGTTCCCAGATTCGGATTTGGCCCTTTGACGGTGCGCTCGATAAACTCCTCTCGGTGCCCGGAATCGTTGTTGTCGAGATTTATCCAGCGGAAGCGGCAACTCATCTCGCTTTGCCACTGGGGCCTGGAACTGGACGGAGCAAGCGACGACGAGAAGACCGCGCGCAAACCTGCCAAGTGCTGCTCGCCAAGGTCGAATCAGCCCGGATTACACTCAGCCCGGATGTAAGAGCGCTACTGACATCCGGTTGCGACTCTGAGCACGACTTTGATTCACTTGTATCCCTCGTTTCGATGATTCAAGTTCTGCAAGGAACGCGAACTGCCGATACGCCCAACGATGACTTGGTCCGAAACACCGAGGGATGGATTCTGGGACAAGACCCGAGTCCTTATGTTCCACCGAAAGCAGCTAGGGCGCATATTCCCAAATTCGAGTCATCCCGCCCCGGTCAAGACCCCTACGTCATCCATAGGGTATGGTGTGGTCCCGTCAGTGCCAAACACTTGATGGAACTCGCTTACCCAATCGGCGATGGCAAGGGGACAGTCAACGTCGTCTGTGGTCCCAACAACAGCGGAAAGAGCTTCCTGCTCGGACAAATCTATCGGATCGTCAAGAGAAAAAAAGATCGGGGAGTGATCCGAGTCGAACCGATTCCTTCACGCCAACCGCGAGTGCTATTCCTTGGAAAGACGTGGACCGATAAAGACAAGATCGGCACAGTGAATTTGGATCAAACTGCAGGCGCCCTCTCGGTTGGCGGACAACACGGAGACTACCTGCGGAGCGGTTTGAGCTTCCTGCTGAAACAGATGGCTCCACATCTCGCAGGCGTCCACGCTGAGGATTTAGCAGAAAGCGTTATCGAACCTGACGTGCGTGACCAGATCAAAAAAGTCTTTGAGGTCGAGCACCAAGTGTACTCGTGCAATGCTAATGACCCACTTGTACAACGCCTTGAGCGAGTGCTGGGCGGCAATCTGTATTTCCGGTGTGTTAAACGGGAAGAAAATGCCTACGCTTGGCAGTTTGAATTTGTGCTCGTATATGGCAACGGAACCACGCTTCCCTATGAAATGTGGAGTGATGGTCAGCGCGCTTTTTTCTATGTATCGGTTTCTCTGGAGTACTTTCAACCGGAAATTGTCCTCTACGACGAAGCTGAGAATCATCTTCACCCAGCGTTCATGTCTCAAATTCTTGAAGAACTGCGTGCGTTTCCCGCGCAATCCCTAATCGCAACCCATCATCCCCACCTCATTTTTAGTCGGTTCGCCGACCGCGTCTACTACATTGAAACTACTCGTCCTAAGCCCCATCCGACACCCCCAGCCCGCCTTCCCTTTTCGGCCCAGTACATCGATTTTGAGCGTCGCGTCGAGGAACTAAGAGGGAGTTTTGAAAAGATCTCCAGCTCCTACAAGCTCTTCACCCACCAAGATGCCCAACTCCTTGCTCAAGCGGAATATGTTCTGACAAGATCCACACTCATTCTGGTGGAGGCTCTCTCTTCAATATTTTCGTATCCTCCCGTTCCCGAGGGTGCGAAGCCTCTCCCCGACAGCCAGACCCAACAGCTTGCCGACAGAATTCGCACATTTGCAAGAACTCGCGAGAAGAAAGCCATCGAGATCTTGGACCTGGGAGCGGGACTTGGCCGTCAAATCGCCGAGCTTGCAAAGCTTTCCAACTGGCAATTGGGGACGGGAGTCAATTGGACTTGTTTTGAGCCCATGGAACCAAGCCGGTCGATGTTGCAGGCTCGGTTCAGTCGCGCCCGCAATGTTAGTGTGATTGGTGACCTGTCCACACTCTCTGCCACAAAGTTTGATTTTTGCGTTTTAGCGAATGTCCTTCACGAGCTGACACCGCCCGAGTTTGCCAACTACCTCACCAAGGCCGACCAACATGCGCGTTACGATTCCGGTGGAATAGTAATACTAGAGTTATTCCCATTGTTGCATCCCGAGAGCCACGCTGTTCCCTATCCTCCTGCAAGCCTTCAGGGCATTCTGAACAAGGCTGACTTTTCAGTAGACCTCGCACAAATCTCCTTGGCTCAGTCTGGAGCGACGGCTTACTGTCTTCTGGCGCGAAGAGGAGCGTCAGCGATTAAGCGCGGGCGCGTGCAGGCCATTGTTGAGCGAGCATGGCAGCAACTTCTTGACCTATCTTTATCCGCTTATTCGCTTCGTTCAATTCAGAATGATCTTGCCGGCTACCAGACGTTACTCTCTCACTTGACCACAATAGCCAGCATTACCAGCTGGACAGCCGGCAAATGGCACCCCTTGTGGTCTGAAGCAACTAGCCGGCCAAGGAAGAAGCGCTCCAGCATTTGAGTTGCACTCAACTACGGCGGAGAATGCTGCCACTCTCACCCCGATAGGACTGTGCTTTGAAGGAGATGCGAGAGAAACAAACTGAAAGAACCAACGAGCCGCCCTCAACGAATTCAACTGCTTCAACTCAATAGAACAAATTTCCCGACCAAACCGACACCACAGACACCAAGCCCTACGCCGCAACCGACTGACGCCGCGCACCTCCTTGCACCAGTGACTGGTTCTCTTTTGTCTTCAGCCAGTTCACCAGATCCTGCGGATCGAACCGAATCGCCCCGGCAATCCGCAAGGACGGCAACGCACCTCGGGCAGCCATCTTGTAAATGTGCTGCGGAGTGACGCAAAACAAATTCGCAACCTCGTTCACTCGCAAGGCCTGTCTTCTTCCTTCCAAAATTTCTACGAGTCGCATGGTTGTCCCTCTCGTAAATCACTTCCATCTATTCAACAGATTTAACGCTTTCTCGACACCAACCTCGTTCGCACCTTATGCGTGACTTCCAAATCTGTCCAATACTTCGCGAAATCTCCCTCATAACCCGCCGATATTGACTCCATTTGTCGAAAAAACAGCGCTTGCGTCCGCGCCGCTGTCGCTGGCGGCGGTCGTTTTTGCGATCTGCCAAATCGTGTGATTAATATTGTGGCCATGACCAGTCCCACAACCCTACAGACGATTTTGACATTCTCCGAAAAAGTGAATCGGCTGCAAAGTTCGAGTCTGCTTCAATTCATGACCTCCAAGGGCTGGAAAGTGGACTGGAATTTTGAGGCCGAACGACCTAGCGACCAGGCGCTAATGCCGCAAGTAGAACACCTGGAGGCCTATATTCTGAACCTTCGCTTTTTCGTTCAGGACAACGAACCGACCTCACTGAGGAACATCGCCGCCCTCTATAAGAGGGAATGCAAAGACGCCAAACTCTTGGAGCAATTCATGGAAGTGCGAGAAGCCATCAACCGCGAGCTCGACCGAGATTTATGGTTCAAATTCAATGGCCAAACCGTGACCTACCGGACAATCTTCGAGGGCATGATCTATTCGCGCTTCGCTCACGCGAACAAGGGCGGGCACGAATTGTTCGAAAAAATGGCAACTCATCCCTTCGGGTACATGCTCGCCATGGACGAATTCCTGAGATGCATCCGCGTCGTCCATACAGGATTGCTTTTCGTGAATAGGTTGAATACTGCTGCGTTTCCTCAGATGGGCGCATAACCTCCAAACTTGAATCGCCTGCCCTAACTCACAACCGCGGCCTCCACTTGCGCCGAGGTCTCGCCACCGACACACCACAGTGGCAAGCCCCGCGCCATCCGCTCCGACCGCCTCCAGACCACGAACGTCCTCGGGTGAATGCGTTGCGCTTGCGTCCCCCTGTCCTGTGCGAAGGGACGCAATCCCAACTCACCGAAAGGACAAAAAAATGAAAGTAGACGAAGTAAAACAACTCACAAACAAGGCCCTCGAAGAGCTTGTTGCGGCGCTTGAAAGCGGCCGCAGCGAAGCGCTTACCGCCTATCTCAAAACAATGTCGTTGTTCTCGAAATACTCGCTGAACAATCTCTTTTTGATTGCGAGGCAACGGCCCGATGCTCGCCGCGTGGCAGGTTTTCACACCTGGCGGAAACTAGGGCGCCATGTCCGCAAGGGCGAAAAAGGAATCGCCATCATTGCACCGCTAGTCCGCCGTAAGTCGGACGAGGAATCTGAGCACGCAGACGATGAACGCGTTATCGCCGGGTTCAAGGTCGCCCACATCTTCTCTGAAGAACAAACCGATGGCGAACCATTGCCCGAGCTAGGAACCGTGACCGGCGACCCGTCAGCCTACTTCGAGCGGCTAACGAAATACATCGCCGAGGGAAACATCGCTCTCGACTACTCCGACGAAATCACGCCGGCCAAGGGCACCGCTGTAGCGGGGAAAATCACTCTGCTACCCGGCCAAGCACCTGCCGAACTGTTTTCGACGTGCGTCCATGAACTCGCGCACTGCTGCCTGCACCAAACCGCTCGACGCGCCGAAACCACCAAGCGCATTCGGGAAACCGAAGCCGAAGCAGTTGCCTTCGTGGTGTGCAACGCAATTGGACTCGGGACGGGAACGGCGTCACAGGACTACGTTGGCCTCTACGGCGGAGACGCGAAGCTGCTCGTCGAAAGCCTCGAATACGTACAGCAAACCGCCAGCCGCATCCTCACCGCAATTGCGCCAGAAAATTCGGCCACTCCCGCTTAGCGGGAGTGGCTGCTAAATGACCGGTTGTCGGATTCCGCTTTGGTGTTTGCTGTCAGGATTGGAGTCCGAGACCCCATAAGAGAATGACGCACCCCGTTTACTCTTAGGCTTAAATTTTGCGATGAACCATCGTGCCACGAGCGAAGTACCTAGAAAGCATAAGACGCCGCAAAACACGGCCACGGGACTTAGCCAAGCACCGAGAAGTTCCCTAACAGGTCCATCCGTTGGTCCAAGGGTGCCGAGTACGAAGTCAGCCGGTGGACGCACTGAGATTCCATAGAGTGCTGTCCCCGAAAGGTGGCCGTTCCAATAGCCGAAGCAGAGTGTGTGCTGCGGTGCCAACCAAAGCCCAATCCGTGATGGGAAGATGGGTTTTAAAAACCCGGAGAGAAAAAAGACCGCGCCGCATCCATACCCAATCACCGCAACGAGGAGGGCAAGAACACCCACTACACTTGTCGTTGCCCAATGCAGGCTGGCTCGCAGCAGCACCCACGGCGACCTGCTATGTGTGGCTTGACGAAGCACTGCCTGCGCTTTGTACTCGGATGCCAGCGCCTTTGGATCGCCGACCGCCCGAAGTATTTCAGTCAAAACTTGTTCCGTCACTTTAGGTTCGGCTTCTACTCGTTCGACAATGTGGCTACGTACTTCCCGGACAATCTCTCCTCTTTCAGAACCAGGCAGTTTGTGCAGCGCTTTCCAGAGGCGATTGCAGTAGCCATCCACTGCTTTCATTACGTCATCGGCTGGCATTGACTCTCTCCTTTCGATCCACGACAGGCTCAAGCAAGACGTTCAGATCAGCGGAGAACTGAATCCAGAATCGCGCCATTGCGCGTAGCCGCTCTCTGCCCTCGGCGGTCAGCCAGTAATACTTCCGAGGATGACCGGTTCCGGCATCCACCCACTCGGATTCAACCATCTCGTCGTTCTTCAAGCGGTTCAATATTAGGTAGAGCGTGCCTTCTGCGAGCGCCAGACTTGTCCTCCCGTCGAGGGCATGAAGGATTTCCAATCCGTAGCGCTTGCTCTTCCAAAGGCTGGCCAAAATAGCCATCTCCAAAGACCCCTTACGAAGTTGTGCTTCCCACGGTTCCGGGGAGCGTTCGGTAGAACCTCCACTGCGCTTCGCAATATACGCTGCCATGCAATGTATGCTGCCATGCTTTGCTAGTTCGCGTCAAGGGCGTTTTTCAGGAGAGTCAGGACAGCGTTTCGAGAAGTTTGGCGGGTCTTACTCGCAGTGCATGTGCCAGCGCAACGATATTGATGATCGCAGTATTCCGTTCGCCCTCTCGATGCCTCCTACGTAGTTGCGATGCAGATTCGCTAGTTCAGCCAGCTTCTCTTGCGAGAGGCCGCGCTCCAGGCGCAACTTGCGCACCTGCTTTCCGAGAGTAGCTCTAGGGTCGCCGCTTGGCACGCGGCCATCATTTGATTGATGACCACGATGAGTCTACACACGATGAGTGTCATACATCGTCGGCTGTCCGCGCGGGCAAACTGCTCGTAGGTGAATTGCAGTCAAAAGAGGGTCATCTGGTGCCCTCGGCGTTCGAGCGCCTCAGACTCCGGCGACAAGGGCTGGAACGTATCCATTAGGAATTTCCGCAAGGACTTCAAGATCGGAGAGCCATCGTCCCGGAGATAGGCGAGTCCCACCTCCGCGGTCAAAAACTCGTCCACTAACCTGCGAAACACAATTCCTTCCCGTGCTGGACGCTGACCCCAAGGCATGATCAAGCCGGCCAGGAAACCGCTTTCCAGAACGAGTTCGAGCACTTCTGCTTGTGTCGTTGCTTGTTGGGCCATTCGCCGGCGCACGCGGGCCACGCCAAAAATCCGATTCAGGTCTTCGCCGAACCGTGGTTCGATGTCCCCGCGGATGGTCGCGAGCGGAATGTCGTCGAGGTCAGTGATCTGGACCGTATCTTTCGTCGCCAGCGGATGTCCCGTTGGCAACGCCAGGACCAACGGCTCCCGATACAGTCCCTCAGAGGTCACTGCCTGCTCACGAATTGGCAAGATGACGAGTCCCGCCTGTAGCGTACCGCGCACCAGCCCATCTGCTTGCTCTGAGGTATGTGCGCTAACCAAACGCACGTCGGCCGCGGGATGAGTTGACGACAAGTGGTGCCGCACCTTCGACAGAATCCGCAAGTCGATCAGCGGCGAACAGCCGATGCTCCAAGGCCCGCGATACTGGCCTTTTGCGGCCCGCGCCCCTTGGACGGCACGGTCGGCATGGAACAGGGTCAGCCGGGCCTCCGCTGTGAATGCTTCTCCAGCCGCTGTCAATCGCACTTCTCGTTTGGTTCGTTCGAAGAGTTTAGCGCCCAGATATTCTTCTAATTGTCGAATCTGCCTGCTCAAAGCAGGCTGGGCAACATGGAGTCGCGCTGCAGCACGCGTGAAATTCAATTCGTCGGCAAGTACAACCACATATCGATGGAGTCGAAGCTCTACTCCAGGATACATAGAACCTCACGAGTGACGCGACTGTCTTAAGGTCGCCGAATGCGCCGCCAGAGATCTCCTCGCCCTAATCCCGATTCGTGTTCCAGTATCCTGCGATAGCAGCGTGGGAACCCGCGAGGCCTCGCTTCGCGGAGTCACAGAGGATCTGATCCACTCTTCAGGAGAGCAAGATCGGAAAGAATAGCGAGGCGTTGTACTTCCCGAGCTGTGTGCCATCATGGTGCCGAGACACGCGTGGAGCGCTACCTCCATGTAGTCGCCTTCTAGCTTCGCGTCCGGTGCGTCGTCTCTCCGCCGTCCAAGACACTGGCGGTCCACACTTGTGATTCGGGTCCGCAAAGCTCTCGGGGGAAAATTCGGCGAGAACTCCCCTCACTTACTAGGGAACATCGAAAAGGGAAAAAGTAAGAAAAAATCTTCGAGGCTGGGGTAGTTATATCCCGTATCATTGACCCACCCCGCAATCTAATGGCAGGCTGTTTGTGAGCCAGGTCGAGGCCCCGACCCGTAAACCCAATGGACCCAATGGATAAACCGGACCCGTACGGCGAATGGGTGTTACTTGGGACCAAGCAGGGGCCAGGTGGACCGCGGCTTGCTAATGACGAAGCATTGTTGACTGCGGCACGAGCAGCTTGGCCGCGCGTCCTGGCTCACGTCCGTGGAGAACTGTTCGACAAAGAACTGGGCCCTGAGAGGACCGCTACGGCGGCGGACATCTGGGACCGGGTGCTCCAATCGGTTGCAAAAACCCGCCAACGGAACAAAGATCACCGGCCACCGATATCTGACCTGGAATCCTACCTGATTGGAGTCTTCCATCACCGCTTCAATAGGTTGCTGAGGCAAGAACAGCGAAGGGCTGAAACAATCGAGTTGGTTTCGTCAGTCCTCGACCTTGAGCGGTTCGAGGCTGCTCTGGACACAGAGTGGGCCGAACAACTTGAACGCTCTATTACCGTCAGGCAGATAACTGACCGCATGGATGCCTGGACCAAGAAGGTTTGGGAAGCGCGCCAGTATGAGTACACATGGAAAGAAATTGCGAGCTGGCTAGGCATCACCGAGCAACAAGCAAAAATGAAATTCCGCTACAATCTCGAAAAGATCCGCCAGAACATTGGTCGATTGCTGAAAAGAACGACGCTGACGAAGTCCGGATGAGGTTGACCGGATGTATAGTCGCTGTGTGGTGCACAAAGTGAGGCGAACCTGAACGCAAAGGGATATTCGACCGCAGACGAAAAGCGCATTCTGGATGCGCTAGGGCGTGGTTTACTCAAGGAGTTCCCAAATCCCCAGCGAATCGGGTGCCCAGGCGCCGAGGTGCTCAAGAAAATCGCCTTGCACGAGATGCCGCTCTCGGAAGCCGAGAAGTGGCTCGATCACCTGGGCTCCTGCAGCCCTTGCTACGGAGATTTGTCCCAGTTCCGAGAGGCGCATGAGCGTAGCCGTCGACGGACCCTGCTTGCCATCGCCGCCGGCATTCTTCTCGTGGTCACTGTCGCAGGCTGGGCTTTGCTCCGTAATCGGAACGAGAATCTGGCAACGCAGACGGCCATCCTTGATTTGAGGAATCGCTCTGTAGCCCGAGGCACAGAGACGAATCAAGACGAACCACCGTTGGAGCTCACGCGGACATCCACAAATCTAAAAATCTTGCTCCCGCTTGGCAGTAGCGAGGGACCTTACGACGTGCGCATTGTGACACTTTCAGGTGAAGAACTCGCGGCAAGTAGTGGTACAGCCGAGTTGAATGAACACATCACTTCGCTCGAAGTAGTGCTGCCCCGCGACTCTCTACGGTCTGGAAAATACCTTCTACAGCTTCGAAGACCCCAGCTGAGTTGGGAGTCTTACAGCCTGATATTGCGCTAGAGACATCTTGCGACTTCACATGCCGCGCGCGATCTCCAGCGCTTTTTGCATCTGCGAATCTTCGCCCGCCAACAGCTGTTCAGGCGGCAGCTCCACCTGAACGGTCGGTGATACGCCTCTTCCCTCTATGAGCTTCCCCTCCCAAGTTAGGTAGGCGGCGACCGGCACACCGACAATGTAGCCGAAGCCCGCCTTGAATGCACTTCCACTTAGCAGTCGACCTGGAGTTTTTGCGCCAATAATTGTGGCCAGTTTGTTCTCTTCGGCAAATGCGGCCACCATTTCTCCGGCACTCGCGGTGTGTTCATTTACGAGAATTATCACTCGACCATGGAATCGCTGTGGGCCGAGACCTTCCGTGACAACGAGAATCGACTTGTCGATAAAACCGTAACGGAGAGCCAACCAAAGAAGAGTGGCTTTGTGCGAAGGTATTCGACCAAATCTCGGCAATTTCTCCCTTGAATAACCTCTCTCTTTTCGCGCCCGTGTGAGGCTATATCCGACTTCGGTCTTGCCGGGAGTTAAATAACTCATCAACCGTAAGCCGCCGATGCCACCTCCGGTATTTCCACGAAGGTCCACGATAAGCCGGCTCGAATCTTTCAAATGTGCGAAGGCGGTGTCCAGCATGTGAGCGAGATCAATTCCGACTGCTCCAGGAAACATAGTCACTTTTAGCCAACCGATTCCCTCGGGCAACTGTGAGCACACAACGGCTTTGGGAACAATAACAGGATGGTTTTTCGATCTTGGATTGGGAACTTCTAGCGTTCCCATGACCCGTTTGCCGTCCGGCTTTTGGACTACATACTGGGACTCGTCTCCCACCGGGAAAATCGGTGGATCGGGAGGTTTCAATTCTCGGTTGCGAACCTGAAGGAGGATGTCGCCTGGGCGCAAGCCCGCGACGTGTGCTGGTCCTCCCTCGTGAACGTCCTGGAACATCCAGCGCTGCTCGCCATCGAAGTTACAGCGCATGAAGGTGGCACTAATCGCGTGGCGCCCTGGCACATTCGGGCTCTTGGAGTGACGGAATCCCGTGTGGCTCGTTTTTAGCTCATTCAGAACGCCCTGTATCTGTTTTTCGAACTCTTCGTCGCTGGTGCTTTGCAGAATCTTGTCCTTACCAGCTTTGGACAACTCTTCCCAATTCGCACCGTTCATTCCGGGATCGAAATGCTTGCGCGTCACGACCTCGCAGACACGGGAATAGACCTTCTTTCGCGATTGGATATTGAGGCTCATTGGACCCTCAAAGGAATCGGCGATCCGCCGTCTCCGACCAAGACAAAAGCTCCCCAGTAATAGGGTGGTACCTGTCTGCCATATTTCGCGAGCAAGTCAAGTTTCGCCTGTCGCAGCGCCGAGGCCTTGTCTTGCCCTTCCGCGATGTGAGTATAAAACCGCTCCATCAGATCGAGCGTGTACGTGTCGTCGGCGCTCCAGAGGCTAGCGACGACAGCCTTTGCGCCACTCACAAGGAATGCCTCGACTAGGCTCGTGACTCCCTCCTCGCCTTGGAGCTTCCCGACCCCTGTGTTGCAAGCAGAGAGCGTCACGACATCCGCGTTAAAACGAAGACGGATAATTTCGCGAACTTGTAATAAGCCGTCATCGTGAGAATTGGAGTCCACGCCCAATACGATCCCTGACCGCTCAGGAAACTGGGTGTCCGCAAACCCATGCGCGGCGATATGAATAATTTTGAAATCCTGTAGAGGCTGAGTTTTGAAAGCCGTCTCCGTCGCATTAGTACCCAACAAAACAATTCCGTCATTGCCAACAAGTTTGTTCACCTCGGTGACTTCTTCGCGGGTATGCGGCAAATCATAGAGAGACGCGCCGAAGTTGTCGGACAACCCACGCATGAGCCTCTGCTTAAGTGCCGTCGGCTTATCGAGCTTACGCGAAACGCCACCCTGATTCTGATAGGGCACGTCGCCTACTCCAAGAAAGGTGCGTCGGGCGGACTGCGTTTCTTTCGTATTTCGAAGAACGCTCAATACTGTGGACGCCGGTATATAACTAATTGCTTGCGTCTCCAGCAAGAAAGAGCCTCCCGGTTCGCGGAGAGTGTCGAAAGGTAAGAGATGCAGTATTCCATCTGGTACCACTATCAAGCGGTCTCCGATGGCCTCCTGGGGGAGCGAACTCAGGAGGAGGCCGTAGAGTTGTTTCGCAATATCAATGTCATCGCTTTTCCCTCGTGTTTCGGCCAAGAATTTTCGTGTCAGGTCCTCAATCCGTTGCCGTCCCGCGAGCAAGACTTGCAGGCCAGCGCGTTTCTTGGATATCCAAACGCAATAAGAGCGCGGCTCGCTGAGCACGTATTCCAGCACGACCTCGTTGGGCAGTAGGATCGCCTGGATTGCTTTCAGCGTTGCTGGTTTCTCAAACCATCCGGGCTTCGTTTCTTTCCGTTCAGTTCGTGTCCACTCCAGGCGACGCTCGTACTCAACCAGTTGATCGAGTAGGCCAGCTCGTTCCTTGGCGTTCTCCGAGCGCATCAATCGAAGTTGCACGTCAGAAACATTCTCTTCGAGCGCTCGCACATTTTCGGACTCGTTTTTACTGAACGTAACCCTGTTTTCTAGAAGCGCCGCGGCGGTTCGCCCTCTGACGCGCTCCAATACGTTGAGGGCGCGCTCGACCTTCCCCTCCCGCGCCTCCAGCTCGAAGTGTTGCAGGTACGTGTCACTCATCGCCCCGGCCAGCGAGCTGCTCCAGTACGCTTCATGCGAGTTGACCAGCATCCCGTCAATGACATCCTCGGCATTTTGATAGAGTGCCTCTGCTTCCGCGGTCGATCCGCGCCGGGCTTTGAGGTCCGCCAAAATCGTGAGATCTCGCGGCAGGTAATACCTGTCTCCGACGCGCCTGCTGGCATCAACCCCAGCGGAAGCACGTTCCTCAGCGGATTTTAGATCGCCTGCATCTCGATAAAGCCCCGCCAGATCGATCATTGATTGACCCACCGTCCGATAAAACTTGTACTTTTCCGCGAGATCAGCTGATTGCTGAAGATACTTCACCGCCGATTGGCGGTCTCCGGTTTGGATCGCGAGTTCTCCCAACAGTTGAAGAATCATGGTTTCATGGCCGAGCTTTTGATTTTCTGTTGCTACGATTAAGGCCCGTTCCAATTTGCTCTTCGCTTCTAATACTTTGCCCTGGCTGACAAGCGTCGCGGATTCGCCTTCATATGCCATGAAGGGAAAACCTGCGTCGGAGTTCGCCCCGCTTACCTTTATAGCCCGCTCGAAGAAGGCGAGAGCCTCTCCATATCGCTTCGCTTCGTTGAAGCCATTCCCGAGCATTTCAAGATATCGAACTTGGCCGCCCACATCGCCACTCGCCATCGCAGACAAAACTGCGTCGCCGACCATAGTTGCCGCACGCCGGCTATCACCCTCCAGAAAAGCAATGATCCCGAGTTCTCCGTTCGCTCTGGCTTCCCATTGCGTCTCTCCCAACTGGTGAGCGATTGTTCGAGCCTCCGTCCACGCGCGCTTCGCCGAAACTGGATTGATCTCCAAATCCGTATATCCCTTGGCTGCAAGACACCACAGCCGCAGTTTCAGGTCGCTCTTCGCAATTGGAAGCTCTAACTGCTGGCCAAGCATCTCCGACACGTCAACCCACGACATCGTCTCAGACTGGGCTCGTATCCTGCCCACACGTGCATATGTTTCGTTTCGGTTATCGCTTTTCTCCTTGAAGAGTTCCTCCGCGCGAACGTAGAGAGGTCCTGCCTTGGGCCAATTGAAAAGCCAAGCGAGGCGGTTCGCTTCCGTAAGCAGAATTTCCGGATTCTTGGATGCTTGTGGGTCCAGAAGGAGATTAGCGATTGCCGGGGGTGGATCAAGGTTTCGTGTGGCGTAAAGCCACACGTACTTCCGAGAAAGCACAGCGACGATGATAAGAGTCACCAACGCCGAAAGGAAAACAGCAAGCCACCCCTTCGAGACACGCACCCGCAGTGACATCAACATTTGGCCTTAGGGTTCGGTGCTTCGCCCCAGCTCCCGCGCCTCAAAAAAGCAAATAAGATGCGGCGATGTAGGACTAACCAAGCTAAGGGACCTGTGCGTTTCCCGGGACTTGTCCGCATAAGTGCTCGGTGGACCGAGCGGATTACAGGACTCTCAGAAGTGCTAGCAAGGCCTCGCTATTCTGGTTTCACGGGCCCAACCCAACTTCAGAAAAGGAGAATTCATGAAAACTCGTAAGCTCATTTGGTTGGTATCACTTGCGGTGTTCAGTGGTTTGGTTTCCCTAGGAGGGCCACACTCTTCCACGGCCGTGGCACGTCCGCAACTGAGAGCCGATGGTGGTGACCCCGTGCCACCACCACCACGTCCGTTTCCACTCAAACCGACCGCCACGGGTATTCCTGGCTAATCTCCATACGCGGGGGGAAAACTTTCGCAAGTTTTCCCCCCATTTCTGTTAGTATTCGCCTAAAGCTTTTAGGGAACAGCACACAGCATGTTCGCGGAAATTCTGCGGTGGACAGCCAACTCAGCGGTAATCCTTCTCCTGGTGCGTTCGACCCAAGGAAAGTTCTACAGAAGATTTCCGACTTTCTATTTCTATCTCGGCAGCGTTCTCATCGTCTCGCTACTCCGCTTTGCGGTCTTTACTTTCCGCCCTAGCGCTTATCCGGCTTTCTACTGGTACACGCAATACTTCGCAGCGACAATCGGCTATGCAGTCATACTGGAAATCTATTCACAGGCTTTCAAGAAGTATCGGGGCGCTGTGCGCGTTGCGAACGGCTTGCTTCTTTGCATTCTGGCCGCGGTCGTACTAAAAATTATCGCGGGTGCGGTAAGCGGCTCTGGTTGGTCCTCAGGGGAGACGATGGCCGCACTGGAGCGCGATATGCGCGCGCTCCAGGCAGCGCTACTGCTCGTGATCATCGCTCTGCTTGCCTACTATAAGATCCCCACCGGCAGAAATCTGATGGGAATTGTGGTGGGTTACAGCTTCTATGTGGCTACCAGCGTGGTGTCCGTCGGCTTTGGATCGCTGCCTGGATTTGGCCCGCGGCCGGGGTGGCGGTCTGTGTTGCCCATAACCTATCTGGCCGCACTATCGATTTGGTGTTTCACCCTCTGGTCGTACCACCCCGATCCCGAGCCAAGCTCGGGATCAAAGATCGAGCGCGACTACAATGTCCTTTCCGAGCAGACCAAGCGAATCCTCGCCAGAGCACGTTCCTACTTGAAGATGGGCGGCGAACTATGAGCCAGTGGCTACCTTATCTCTTTCTAGGGCTGCTGCTTTCGGCAGTTTTGGCCTGGTGGGTTTGGGACGCAATTGTCCATAGGAGTACGGCAGAAGTTTTGGGACCGCGACAGCGTCGCTCAAGCGTGAGAAGCGTCGCTTCACACAGAGATCTTGGTGAAAGGGTTTTTGGCCCGGAGGATTGGGATTTCGTATTAAGCGAAACGACTTGGGAAATTCACCGAATGTTTCAGCGCGAACGCACAGTTCTTGCCATTGCCTGGCTTCGGCGTACGCGTTTCCAAGTCTCACAAGTCATGCGTGCACATTTGGCTGTCGCGCAGCGGAGCGAGGATCTGCAGCTTGCAACGGAGATGAGGATTGCTCTGAGCTACTTTCTTTTCCTCATTCTGTGCAATTCTTTGATCGGATGGGTCTGGCTTCACGGTCCTGTCCGGACTCGCAAGATTGTCGGACAAACTCTTCAATGGGCGTCGCAGTTGCGTGGCGCATTTGAGCAACTCATGGCAAGAGTTGACCCTGCAAGTTGCAGAGTGGTTGGAACAAATTGCAATCACGGAACGGTTCGGAGCTAAGTAAGGCGAAGATATGGGCTTAGAGCGGAGAAACATCGACATTGAGCCGGCGGTAACTGACCTCAGAAATCGCACTCTCTCAAGACTCCCGGGCGACTTCAGTCGCCTCGTCTATTTGGCGTCTTCGCGCGATTGCAACACCGGAAAGTACTATCACGACGGCCTAGCATTTCACTTCAGCCAAAATGTTACATCCAAAGCAATGGCACTGTGCCACAGAGAAATCTTCGATCGACTTGTGTACGCCTCTTTGGAAGAATTGATCGAAGAACTGCGCAACTATATCTCCTCGACTGATGAGCGACCGGAAGATCTTTTGAAGAGTTGGAAACACCTTGGATCGTATCGGGTCACGATTCCTTCGGAGTGCGATGAACTGGAGGCTGACGTTTTCTTGTCCAACGTCAAGATGGCTTTGGCGATCTTACAGACACGTCAGAAGCCGGCTTCTCAGGACGAACAATCCGCATAGCGATACCGGTCACTCTGCCGATGATTTCTGCTTCCCGGGAATAAGCAAAGTGCCGAAGGCGGCTGCGTGACAGTGGATGGGGCACCAGGGTCAACTGATTCCTCTTCAGTTCACACCAAGAACACGCATACCCACCTGGAATTTTTACAAAATAGATTGGCCGATCCAATTCTGTCCGCCACGAAGATGGGCGAAGGACTTCGCGCACTTGGTTGTCTATCTGCACGAAAGAGCCCGGTGGGACAAGAGGATCCATCGTATGGTCTCGAAGGCCAACATAGCCGTACTCAGAATTCCTGATATCCAGGTGCCGAATGACGGAAATCGGTACCTCGCCCCAAATTTTCACCATGCGTGAGAGCACAGTAGTCTTCTCTACCTTGAACCCTTCATGGAAGCGCACGGGAAAAGTGGCGGTCCCGTCTTCATTGTAGACTTCCAGCTTTGCAGGGTGTGTTTTCGGCAAGCGAATTTCTAGTTGATGGAGACCGATTCTCTCCAGGTCGATCCCAAACAGAGACAACAAGTCGACAAAATTGAGCCGGTAGATGACGCTTAGGCTGAAGAGCTTCTGAACACCCGGTACTGGCCCCGTCGCCTCTATCTGGCTGAGCCAAGCGTTGGAAATATAGAACTTCGCACTGCCTTCGGCCTTTGCAATCTGCCGGCTGTATTTTTCGACTGCGCGCGTGGAAATCCCAAGATGTTTCCGAATCGCCTTAAGTCTTTCTCCAGAGTGCAATTCATCATCGCCTATTTACTTCTTTGGTACAGTCCCAAGGAGAACAGGCACAGTTGGCGAGAGCAATAGAACTTCGGTTTAGATCAGTACCAATTTAGGAAGGCGTTGAATCAGTTGAGCCCCTTTCGGAACCAGCATGGACATCCTCGGCGGTCTATTGAATTCTCTTGGTGTCAGCGGCAGACAAAGATGACCGGGCCGGTTTCCGCCGGAGCGGCATCGCCACAGCAACTACCCGGCCCACAACATCTATTTCGTCCGGATGGTTGAATTGGCGT
>WNEZ01001721.1_pt1 | contig 18425 bp, 15 predicted proteins | sample 5400521 | NCBI WGS metagenome assembly WNEZ01 (sample SAMN13153339, study PRJNA577476) | soil metagenome | isolation source: 120 cm saprolite under Douglas fir tree site 2 hole 1 replicate 1 | place: USA:California | collected 2015-04-18
ATGTCAACCTGCAAGTACCTATTGTGCGCAAGCTGTGAAGGGGACATGGTGAGAGAAAAACAAGGGAAGCTGAAAATTGCTGTCAAAGGATACTTGACAGGAGGAGCAATGATCTGGTATCATCCTACCTGCACCTAACAAGGTGCAGCAATCAATGAGGAGCCGTGGTGTAGTGGCCTAACATGTCTGCCTGTCACGCAGAAGATCGCGGGTTCGAATCCCGTCGGTTCCGTCTGAGCAACACCATTGGGACACGCCGACACTCTCGTGAGCGTGTCCTTTGATTATTACGATGCGTGGCGCTTCAGCAGCCGCCGGACCGACTCCGGGTTCACACCGAAGCGCTTGGCGACCCCTCTTAACGACATCCCGCCCTCCAATAAGAGGAACGCTTCTTCCCGCTGTTCTGCTGTCAGCTTCTGACTCGTCTGCAAGATGAGCCCTTCTTGCTGGGCCAGGCGGTGTATCGTCTCCCTCGACGTTCCCAGGATGCCAGCGACCTTGCGCAGGGACATACCCGGTTGCTCCAGCAGCTTGATCGCCTCCTCTCGTTGCGCGGGCGACAGGCTGGGCTGTGGGGGCGGCGGCACGTGCCGCTTGTCCAGGTCCCGCTTGGGAGGCCAGTATTCAGGGCACAGCCAGAGACCGCTGTCGCGCTGCTCCCACACTCCGGTCTTTTCCAATCCCAGGGCCAAGACGGGTAGCACGCTCGGGCGCGGGAGCACTCCCACGATCACCTGCCGTTCCAGATCGTAAATCAACCCCTCGATCATGAGCAGTCCCCCTACCATGTCGCGCCGTTCTTCCGGTGCCGCTTCGCCCCAGTAACCGGCCATGTCCGCCAGCGTTTCTCCCGCCGAAATGGCCGCCCGCGTCATGGTCTCAGCGTCCTGCTTAACAGGAATCGGCAGGGTAAAAAGCTCCGAGCGGATACGCTCCATCTGGGTGTCCAGGTCTCCCTCGGCGAGGTAGCCCTTCGTGAATGCCGTGACCAGTCGCTTTTGCTCTGCGTCAAGCTCAGCGCGGCGACGCTTCACGCGTTCAGCATCCCCATCCTTTTTCACCTCCTGCGAACAGCGCTCTGCAATAGCTTCTCGCCAGCTCTCAGGCAACTCGACACTCCTGAGAATATCTCCGAACTGGTAGATGACGGTCGAGGCTCTAACCGAGAGGGATTCTTGGAGAGGGCAGTCCAGCTTTCTTACTTTGCTGGTATCTTTGTAGTAGGGGATGCCCTTGGGAAGCATCACACGCAGCGGACGACGACAAGCAGCGCACACAATAATACGGCTAAACTCGTGAGGACGCCGCTGCGCGTCCTTCGTTGGGCGGCGGAACTGGCTCATCTTTACCTCGTTCATGCGGTTCCAGAGTTCATACGACCAGGCTGCCGGGTGCTTGCCCTCTACCAACTCACCCTCAGGGGTGTGGATTGTACCATGGCCACAACCTGGAGCGAACTCTCGCGGAAAGTCAAGCCGACGAATAGCGGCGATCGTATCTTTCGTCAGCAGGCGTTCCCCAAAACGGGCTGTCTTCGAGAGATAGCCTTCTAGTTCGTCAGCAATGGCCCTGTCCGTCCACCCCAGAGCCGTTAACTCTCCGATGCGCACCAGCGCGGGGAACGTCACGGGATTGGGGCGGGCAGGCATACGGGGAGGCCGCCAGGTAGAGGGAGCACCATCGGGAGCCTTCGGGTATTGCGGTTCGAGGTAGCCGAAAGGAACATTTCCATTGTGGTATCCTTCGCGAGCACGGTCCTCCTTGCCATCGATGGTACGCCTGGAGAGTTGTCGAATGTACACCTCGTTCATCTGCGTATCGATGAGAAATCCCATCTCAATTCCATCCTGCTGAGTTTTACCGAGATCCCATAACCCATCAGCAGTTGCCCACCAGACATGTGTCTTGCGCAAACGAGAGAGAGATACCAACGTTAAAGTGGTATTACGCGACCACCGATTATTGGCATAACACAGCGCAACTTGAAACTGTCCAGCTTCCGCATCCCTCAGAAGCTGAGCGAAAACAGGGCGTTGCTCAACATCCTCGTACTTTGCGCTTTGTTCTGGCTCTTCGTACCAGCGAACGATTTTCCAGCCCTTCTTTGCGGCAAACTCAGAGATTACTCGTTTCTGCGTTACAATCGTAGCTGGGTCTTGCATCTCGGAACTGTAACGGACATATCCTACAGCGATACTGCCGGGACCAGGTTCACCCATCATCTGATAGATTCGGTTGCGATGATACTTTTGACGAGGCATGCGTCACCATCCTTTCGCGAAGCATCTTCTCTGCTTCTCTATTCTGAACAGCGCTGAACAACGTGGAAGTTGAACTGCTCAACATTGCGCCCTATTTCAGGACTGGCTATAACGACGTCGATCGTGTAAATCGGCCTCTTCCCAATTCAATGATGGCCACATACACATTGGCCAGGCGATATTTATAAGGGGAGCATGTCGGATACCCGCTTTTGAGGGATATCTCACGCAAGACTTAACTTTTCTTCGAAATGGAATAGATATCAATCGATGCACTTCAAGGCCAGTGAATGCCAGAGAACGTACTTTTGGTGAAGAAGCACTTGCCTGTTCGCAGCTAACAAAGACAGCTTTATTTCCCCGCCAAGGAAGAGGAATATCAGCGGAAAGGTCTGTTTGTAGGCTGCTGGAGCCTGAAACCGCACTCCCTGTGCATCTGAGCGCACCTCCTTCCTGCACATGCCTGGCCTCGGTTCGCCCGCATTATCAACAGGTGTAATACCAGTGAGGGCTCATGAGCCCTTCGCGTAAGTTCACGATCACCTCACGAGGTTGCCCGGTCGAGGTAAGCGCCATGCGGGCATCAGAAGGTCAAACCTGAGAGACAAGTTGTTATAGGTAGAGGGCGAACCTGGCGGTAGCACAGCATTCTTGCACCTCTTACCTCAACTCTATATATAAGGATGCGAATCGGCTATTGTTGAGAGATCAAGCAGAGATGTTAGGTGTTCCACGATCTTGAGGCAGAGTGTCCCCTAAAGAGGATCGCGCTGGCTTCGGGGGTCGTTCTCTTTTCTACTCACCTGCTCGATATAGCCCCACTGGAGCAGGCGAACAAGCGTATGGGCGACATCCAGTTCGCTGCGGTGCGTCAGGCGTGCCAGGGTGCGTTTGCCGTCCAAGATCAGCAGCACCCAGCGCTCCTTTCGCCCGGTCCGCGATTTCCGCAGGTCGCGACGCACTGCATGGACGCATTTAAGAACACATACCATGTCAAAGCCCTCCTGCCATACGATATTGATGTCCCATCGTCCATCGGCAGTAGCCCACCAGACCTCCAGTTGACGTAAGAGATCCAGCGAGGCATAGGCACTCCCGACAAACCACGACCAGTACATACTTGCAGAACAGAGCACCACTTGAAAACGTGTGCTTGCATCATTCAACAATCGAGCAAAAACAGGGCGCTGCTGTGGAACATCGTACACCGCACTTTGCTCAGGCTCCTCATACCACTCGGCAAGGTTCCACCCTTTCTTCTCGGCAAATTCAGCAATCAGTCGCTTCTGATCGGAAAGATTGGTTGAATTCTCAAGATCTAGACGAGCACACACGTATCCTGCCGCCAGACTTCCCGGTCCGGGCTCACTCATCACCTTGAACACCCGATTGTAATCACGTCTTTAACTATGCATGTCCATACATACCATCCTTTCAAATCTGCCTCATAACAAGGCTTTCTTCATACAGAAGTAGCACCAGAGTAAACATTGGAAAAGATTTCATGAGAATGTTCTTGCGAACAGATGTCTTTTGGGCCTAAAGCCCCAAGACTGTAGAGAGGAGTTTTATTCGAGAAGCGCCTCGTCAGGAAACCTGGACCTGGATAACTTACATAAAGCACCTTGCTTTCTTTGCGCAGCAAAGCAGTATGGGACCACCGCACCTCACCCATTGGCATTGAACTGATAATAGGTAAACAGCTTGCACTGTTCTCCTGCCGAAGTGTGCGGGCTCAGACAATAGCAACAGCGCTTTTCCCCTTCCCTGCATACCCATGCGTACCCATCAAGCATGATACCAATGGAACCTCACCGGCACATCGAAGCGACTCACGGCGCAGAATCTCATCCTCACGATTTCCTCACGACCACCTCATTGATCTAAACGGCAGGGCATTCAATGGCTTTTTCCACCAGCTATATAGTTCGCTGTCCCCTCAATGCATCTTTGTTTTAGGTCGGAAACGGGGAGCTTTTAACCGCTCGATGACTCGACTTAACAGGATCAGCTGTGCGTTATACGCAGAGTGTTTTCATGTTTTGTCGCGCACCGATTTGACAACCTTCCGTTTGTTCTGCTGCCTGACAGTTACGATCTCGTCAATCTTTGCTTTGCGGTGTGCTCGCCATGAACTGTATTTGTCCCTCGTGCTTCAGAAGTGTCATATACCGTCGCGAATGCATCCTTATGACAGGTAGCACTGGAGTGTTTGACCGAGTATGACTACGGCCTTTCCACCGGGCGTTCTTTTGAGGAACTCCCACTCCCCTTTAGAAGTGTAGTGAGACGATATTGGGGTACCGACGATGGCGCTCGTGCTCGAGAAGCCTATGAATAGCATGTGAGTTACCTTGTTGACGCAAGGTCCTCCGCATCGCAACTGTAGCGGGTTAGACAGGCCTGTAGAGGACCAGGATGCGAATTTTGCCCGGATCCGCTGGTAAGGTTACGCTGCCAGTTCCTGACAAAGTAATAGCAACCTGGCTCACTCCCGGGATGCGCAGTAGCGTATTTGCCGCTTGTTGTTTACTCTTACCCACAATCGTTCCTGCCATGTTTTGTACCTGCTTGTCACTAAATCGGTAGACCCATACCCCCATGGCTTTCAATTTGAGCGCTACAGTCCCCTGCTTTGCATTCATGATGGTGACCTGTTGAATGGTCGCCTGCACCTCACCCGACAGACAGTATCCTGGCCCAAGTTGGTCCTTCGCCTGCTGTGCCAGGCGCCGGACGATTTGCGTGCGTAATGCACTCTTGTCGTAGGCTTCCCCCGTACATACCTCGTCCACGGTAACGGTAACCTGTGTTGCTTCTTCGCCTGTGCGGTGAGTGCTGGTGACGGTCGGTACACAGGGAACAGGAATGACCAGGGCTTCTGCTGGTGTAAGTTGGTACCCGAGAGCTGCTTGCATACTCTGCGCCAGGAAGGATTTGAGCGACGAGGCCGCACCATCAATATCGTGAAGCTTTACCATGGGATAACTTCTCGCATCCTGTCCCCCGGTGAACGCTGTTGTGTTCTGAGCCAGGATATATTCACGGCAACAGGGCCTATTGATATCATGTGCTCCAATGTTTCCGCCTGGTCCCACATGCACCGCACGGGCTGCTACCGTTACCTGCCCATCAATCGGTGGTGTTGCGAGTGTTGCAGCGGGTATGATAGCATCACGGTCGGTCACCACCTGAACCCCATCTGCCCCAGTGAGCAATGTCCCTTTTACAATGGTTTGCATGGAGGGCAAACCATTGTAAAAGGTGATCGTGCCGTGGGCTGAGCTAGCCGCCTGATGACCCGTCCCTGTGGTAGGAACTGTGCGGGTCTGCTCGAGGGTTAAGGACGGCAAGAGGCGCCCTGGTATCTGTAACTGTGCTGCATTGGTGGACCCGGTGGTCGTGGTGAGCATGATGGTCGAAGTGATCGCCATCTGCGCCGGAATGATCGTCACTGATGCCGTGGGGGTGAGCCTTGTGAAGAGCACGAGTGTACTTACGGCGGCAAGGCAGAGCATACACAGCACAGGTAGTAGGGAAAATGCTTTACTCTTGCGGAAAGGGTGCACACGCACGCTCTCATGCTCTATTGCCTGTTCTTCCTTGGGGACAGATTCACCATCAACAATGGTTTCCTCCACATCAGGGATGGGTGCCTCCAGGGCTCCGGAAAGCCTTTCCATCAGCAAAAGGAAAAGGAGCGCCGCTTGCAAGTCGAAAAGAGTGGGAGCTTCCTGCGCATCGGCTGATTCTCCTTCTCGGGCGGCTGAGGACACATTCGCGTCGTCGGTCGGGCTTTGACCTTTTTCGTGGACGTTGCCTTTTCTGCTCAAGGGGATCCTGGAGCGCCTTGCGCGACGTGGTCGATGATAGTGATACATGTGGTACTCCCCTTTGCCTAGAGTTGGATCACTTCGCCAGGACGCGCCGGACGAAAGCTTCCACCGTCGTTGATGAACACGAAATGGCTGTCTTGCACCCACACGATCATATCAGGCTTGCCATCTCCGTTGACATCTTTGAAACTCAGCGTCACGGGGGTGAGATCCTTCCCCTGCCCAAACAGCATGGGGCCACCGTAGATTCTGGCTTTGGAAGGGTCGCCCGCTGGAAGTTCAATGATCTCAATGTGGCCGTTCAGGTTGAGCGCGATGAAGTGACTGGGGTTGGTCCCCGAGTCGTTGTTCTGTCCGACTACAGCGTCGACTTGGAATGTGCGGGGGCGCCCGTAATGCCAGTCATCCTGCGTCGTCTGCCACCAGTTGCCCACGGCGCCCAACGCCACCCAACCGAGGATCATGATGAACATACCCAGGCCCAGAAACACTGACCAGTGAAAGCGGGGCCGCCCCCCTCGCCTGGATGGGGAGAGTGTTTCTCGCTCGAACTCTACTGGTGGTGGCCACCGCTGCAGGGCAGCGGTACGCCGTGGCGGGATGGGAGACCGATGAAGAGGCACACCTCTCATGGGTTGTCCAGCCGTAGTATTGCGTATCAGTGCTGTTCCGTGAGCGCTCTGAGGTGTGAGCTGGTAGCGCCGCGCGCTGCTGGGCAGGCGCGGCGGCCACTCGTCTTCGATCAGCTCATCCTCACCATCATTCGCCTCATATCCCCCCTCCCACTCATCTTCCTGGAGAGGTTGCTGCCTCGGTGGCGGTCGTCGTCGGACGGTCATAACCGTTCACTCCTTACTACTGCCTGCATCGATGCTACATCAGCATGCGCCTGGCATGCCACGACACACGCTCCCCGCGGAGGAATCACCTCGCACCACAGGCAGGCGCCAACCGTGAAGCAATATGGACACACCACAACACCAGGGCTTCGGGTGGCCTGCATGGCATGCTCCCCACGCTCACACCGTCTGACCTGTATAAGGTCCGCCTCGATGCGATGGCGCAAGGCCGTATTTGTACGTGACGATGAAAAGCTTGTGGTGGTTCGCCGCTTATGAGTCATGGAAATAGTCCTTTCAACAGAGGTCACAGGCTGTACTCGCAAATACCAGCACGGCCAGCTCTCCTGCTTATTACTAGATAGTCTTGCCCCCTACGACAAGCGTAGCTTCGTACTCGGTCAACAATCCTTGTTCCACGGCATCGGCGACGGGAGCGATCAGCACCGGGTCTTTATGACACGGGCAAGTGTCATAAAGACAAAAGGGATGTTCATTGGTATGCACAATGACATCCACGGGGACGACGATAGAAGACGTAGGATCCTCCATGCAATGCTCCATTTCTCGACAGTCTGGCTTTTACGTATGCGCAATGTGCACGAGTGTACAGCAGTCGAACAACTTACTCACGCTTGCTTTAGCGTTCAAGATAAGCCAGGTTGATCCCCTACGAGGGAACGCACTATATGCTCCCATTACATCCATGAACCGACTCGTCAGCGTGGGAGGTGCCTTTTTTCACCTCAGTATGAGTGTAGCGGGAATAGACCCGATCATGTCGGTACATATGAGCCAAAAATGGTCACTGCAATGGCACATGCGTGTGCCAGATTGAGCCTTGAGCGAATCAAGGCTTGAGAAGAAGCCAGTGCTTATGTACATTTTTATCCATAGCGTTAGAGTTCGCGGTCGGGGCGCTCTTCCCAGGCTAATCGAAGAGAAAAGGCAAAAATCTGCTATACTACAGGCTGTGGGTGGAATTGGGGATGACAGGCATCTTGAACCGGGGTTTGAACCTGTTTATTAAATCCCGGGAGAGAAGTTCCCAATCGAAAATGGCTTTTTCTCTTCCCTCGTTCCAGGCTGAAAGGGAAGGGATTATTTCGTGGAAAACCTACAAACTATTATATGTTTGGAGAAATAGGTGCATGCAGCAGACAGAAGAAATGCAGCCGGAAGAAGTGCGGTTGCCCAAATTGCATGATGACATGTCTGAAGCGAAGATCGTATTCTGGTTCTTTCAAAAGGGTGAAGTCGTCTATCCCAAGCAACTTTTAGTGCGAGTCGAGACAAACCGGGCGTTCGTTGATATTACGTCTCCGGCTTCGACTCCACGACGGATTTTACGCGTCGAGGCAAAGGTTGGCCAGGTCCTCAACGTAGGTGGTCTCCTGGCCGTTTTAGGATCTGCCGATTCCTGACGCTCTTCCCCATGCAATGCTCTTGTAGTAAGAGTTTCCTGCTTTATCGCAATGCGCTTACAAGTGCTTTTCGCTTATCCCTGTTGATAATCCCAAGGGGGAGGCTTACAACCTCATAGCTCAAGTAAGGGAAGTTACTACCGCTATCGCAATAAACCTGACTTGTCATGTTGTAAGCCCGAGGATCCGTCCATCCGTCTCACCTGCCACGAACCCGCATCACTATGGCCTATGGCAGTGGGGTGTTTGCGAGCAGCGCATATGGGTCAGGACTTATCCTGTCCTTCATCGTCGTCGTCTTCTGTTCCTCTCCCATCGTCATCTTCCCTCTCAATGATAGGGAAAAGTTTCAAGAGGATATCATCAGCACTCTTCATTTTTTCCTCCCGGATTGTCGAATTAGTCAAAACAGCTACTCAACTACGAGGAAGCATACATCAGAACGAACATTTTTTCAACAATACCTGGCACCAAACTCCCTGCTTTTATATTTAAAGACCACGCATGCTCACTCAGCGCATCTCCTGTGAGATGCATTCAAGGCGATTCACTAAATCGTGCCTGAGGGCCAGACGCTGATTGGAAATGAGCGGTGTTTCAATGCCCAGTTGGACCAGATCCGTGAATTGCTCTACCGCACAGGCTCCAATCAACAGCCGTTCGACATCTACTCCTTGTTGCAGTGCACGTAGCACCTTGAGGTAGCCCCGCAAATATATGCTATCTTTCGTCGAGCAGATGCCGGGAGTTTCGAGTTGGGGTACGCCGCGGTAGGTACGCAGGCACCGGGTTAAGGACTTTTGCTTTGCCTCCGCTGCTGCCTTTCCTCGCTCTTTGCCGTCCAGGAGCGCATTGAGGAGAAAGACCGATTCAAAGAAATGGAACGAAGCCCTAAATGTGTGTGCGGGAATAGCGATGCCAGGGGAGAGCTCTACGCCGCAGGCGATTCCTGTTGCGAGTGTCCCTGTCCATGAAGGTTCTCTTTCTGGCCTCTCCTCCAGTTGAGCCACTTCATTGGCAACTTGTTGTGCATAGTACAGGGCCAACCCTTCTTCTGTATCGAGAAAGCGAGCAGTGCCCGAACCAAGCAATGCCAGGGGTGATCGCCTACCATTTGCAGCCCGGAGTACATGGCACTCGATTTCGTGCGCCAGCAACTGCCGAATCTTCCCAAGCGTCATCTGCATCTCAGCGGGTAAAAAGATGGTGCGAAGGTCCAGTTCGACGCGAGCACTGGTCGACATGGTATCAAGCTCTACGCACCAGTCGTCGAGGCCGTATTCTCGCAGAATATCTTCGAAAAATCTTCTCGCTACCTGGGGAGAGAACAGGTGATCACCAGAGACGGGACGTTGGTTAGGGGCTGGCTCCTGACCATTCCCATCCTGCTCGTCTAATTTCAGGTCTTGAGGACCCATGCAGTGCCATTGTTGTAGTCGGTGGAAAAGGGAGAGACTGACCTGTGCGGCTCCCTGTCTTGGCAACCCACGGCGAATCTGCTTCGTCAGCTGCCGCATGGCTATTTCAATTTCCTCTGCGGTTGGTTGCTCGTACAACAGCCGGTTGTATCTCCAGAAGGCATCCAAGTCTTGCCGGTGAATAGCTTTGATGTGGGAGAGAGTGGCAATCTGCTCATCGATGGTATCGATGTACAAACGCCGAACGGTGACGTTCGGTTCACTTTCTCCGATCTCCGCTCTCAGTTGCGAGAGCCCCTGTATACGCCACTCCACATCAACGATGGGTATTTTCGGATAGTGGAGGCGTGGCTCGCGGTTTTCTTCAAGTGCAGCGGTTAGTTCTCTCTTTCTCGAGTGTGTGATGAGCGACGCCTTCGCTGTCAATGCTTCTTCGCTGTCTTGACCGTTAAGCGCATCCCACTCCCGCCTCTCTTCGAGGGTAAAAGGTCCGGCCGCAGCAAGCCACCCGATGGAATCGAACTCGACGAGGTCCTGATAGCGCTTGAACCACTGCCAATCCAACTTGTGATCTGGATTTGCACTGTTCTGTACCTCGATGCGTCGCAGCCCCTGCTGCACCATATCCAAGTGGGCGCGCCGGGATTCATTGAGGTCGGGAAGTGCCTGCTCAAAGAGGGGCTTCGACTCCTTGATACGACCTAACAACAACAATATCTGTGCGCGTTCAGCCAGGAGCATGGCTCGCGTTTTTCTGGCCGAGGGGTAATTGCGGTCACAAAGCTTTTGTATCTCTTCCAGCGCGAGGTCGCTTTGCACCAGCGCGTCCTGGAAACGACCAGAGGCCGCGAGTAGCTGGGCGTACTCCCCTATGCTGACAGCCAGCGACGCAGAGAGTGTGAATCCCTGCCGCTTGATGGCAAGACTCTCCTCTAAAGCGGTTCTGGCCTCCTCCAGGCGACCGAGGGCTCGCTGGTAATAGGCAATGTCATTGAGAAAGCGCGCGAGCCGAAAACGTATCGTACTCTTCTCTACGGGTGAGGCGGGTTGCTCGCCCCCGCGCAAAAGGACAATGCCCTGTCCATACACTTCCACACATGCTTCTTTGAGACGTTTTGCTTCTTCCTCTGGTATAGATGGGCTCTCACTCCATTTACCATAGAGGTATGCGCGAATTGCGAGAACAACTGCATGCATCAGGGGATCAAGTGCATTCGCTTCCACATACTGCTCTTGCGCCCTATCCAGCAGAGCCTGCGCGTCCTCGAAGCGTCGGTGGGCGACGTGGTAACGTACGAGGTGATGAATGAGATGCGCTATAGTCGTCAATTGAAGAGTTATCTGGCCTTTGCTCAAGAGATCGTAGATGCGGTTGTATGCGGCTTCTCTTGCCGGATCATCAAGGTTTTTCCCTAAAAACCTCCCCACGTAGTAATCCAATAGCAAGCCACCTGCTTCACTATCTGGTGCGTTTCGCCAGCCGAAGGTTTTAATGGATTCATCCACTGCTCGCGCAATGCGTAATCCATATCCAAAAGTAAAGCTGAGCCATCCCAGATGGATAAGTAGCTGTGCTGCATCCAGCAAACGCCTGTGCTTGAGCAGTAATATCGCGAGTTCGGCAACCACCGCACCTTTTTCATGCTCGTCTCGAAACGTCCCCGTATCCAGCCAGCACTGGTACGCTGCAATCACATGTTGTTCCACTTCGCCGGTTCGTCCTACCAGGGCCATTTGGTGAAGTGCCGCTTCCTGAACTAACGGTAACAGTTGCAGGCGATTGGACTGAGCAAGAAGTGAGGCATATCGCAACTCGGCGAGGATGAAAGTTGGATACTGGCAGAACGTATGGAGTAATGGCCTTGCTAATGGCACCAGGGCCACTGCTAAAACATCGAGGATGCGCCGGGCTTCTGTTGATATCCTCGTGCTGATAACCTGTCTAAGCAGATCTCGGATATCCCTATCTACGTCGTTAAATAAGCGTGGCTCTGCCAGGAAGCGTTCGAGCGCCCGCAATACTTCATCATCTTCGTTTCCTCTCGGTGGAGGCGCGAGCATCTCTTCTTCCCAGGTGAAGGAAATCACTGGCTTTTGCACTATCCTCGCCCACAATTCAAGAAGGAGCGGATTTCCACCACATTTTAGGGAAACTTTCAGCAGGAGATCATCGGGTACTTTATCAAATCCCAGGCGTTGCAGAACGATCGCGCCAATCTCTGGTGGTAATGGGGGCATGGTGGTTTCTGCAACGTAGCTTCGATCTCTCCCTGACCACGACGGCCACTCGCGAGTAGCGAGGAAAATGGTCGCGCGATGCTGGTTATGGACGAACGCGGTCAAGAAATGCTGCCAGCAGGACGCAAGACTTCCATCGGCTGCTAACATTGACTCGGCGTTATCAATCAGCAGAACGGTCTGCTGCTCTATAGCAGCCAGGTGTGCTAAGACCGTCTCTACCCTCTGTTCCAAAGGTGATGTCCTGGATACTTCGGGTTGCACCATGCCCAGGTTTGAAAGTAGAGCTGCAAGGCATTGGTCAAGGCATTCCTCGGCAGTTACACCCACTCCCGGCGCAGGGCAGGAGAAAACAATCATCTGGAACTTTCCCGTGTCCACAAGCCATCTGAGCAGCAGGCTGAACCCGCTTGACTTCCCAATGCCCATGGGCCCATGCACCACAACCAGCTTTTTCGGGAGGTCGGTCTGGAGATAGGCATGCATGGTTTGAAGCCAACCTTCTCGCCCCATTAGGTGCCGGACATCTCCCGTTAGGAGACGTGGGGACGAGACGCGAACATGACCGGCTAAGCTTTCGTCATGAACCTCAACTTGTTCGTGCGAATCCTCCTCGAACTGAGCAAGTTGCATTTGAAGGAGCTTCCACTCTGTTTCCGTATGAGGTCGGGCTCGCCGGCTCTGCTTGCCGTCAATTTTTTGTCGGGCGAGTTCGAGAAACTGATAGCGTTCTTCTAGTTTAAAATGCACACCCGAGGTCACCAGAGCCTGATAGAGCGGAACCAGTTCCTCAAACCGGGGAGCACGTCTCCCGCTCTCAAGACGGCCATACGTGAAGCGATCCCACCCAACAAGATAGCCTGGCAGATACTCTACCACCTCGAGTATCTGAATGCGCGAGCGACGACGAATGCGTTCGAGGAACGTACCAAAGTCTTCATCTGCGGGCGAGAGCAATTTCGTATTCTCGGCTGGCCAGTCGTGCTGCTTCACCTATGCGCTGTGCGCCCTACTCTTTATGTAGAACGCACACTCCCCTTTCTTATGTATCTTGGACTTTCGTCTACGCCTGTATGTAAGTAACACGATTAGTATACATGTTCTTTGTTGTATATGCCAGTGCATACGCAGAATAGAATGGAGCATTAGGTTCAAAATATGTAGTTGGACTCTCAAGATATTTTGAATCCAGGCTAATCTCTGACAAATGTATTAGACAAGTGCATATTCCTTCCAATCTTTTTAACTGAATGGCAATCTTGCCTGTTTTGAAAGCTCCGTCACTCTCGCTACAACCTGAGCTTCTCAGACACCTCCGCCAGGAACTCGTTCATCTTCATTATCGTTTCCTCCGATACCTGCGAAGCCGGTCCAAGGGTTGTGTTGCAAAAGCTCGTCACGGAATGCAACGGGCGTGGAGGCTTGCATCTTGCTCAGCTTAGGCGACCACTCCAAACAGGCTGGCGATGAATGTCACCTGACACCTGATGTCTCCTTTCTCCACGCCCTGTATTTGCCCTTTCCGCATCATATTTATCGCTTCGTATCCCTGGAGTGTTCGCCATGCCGTTTCAAACGAGAAGAAGCCCAGTCCTGGCTTGACCAGCCGTTTGATGAACCGATGATCTTGTTCGACGATGTTGTTGAGATATTTGATCTACCGCAGTTCCACGCTTTCAGGCAAGACTCAACTCGCTTTGAGGTCGGCAATGGCTTTGGGATAGACCGCATTCATATCGACAGTGATCACACGAGGAGCCGATGTTGTGGTGTTGGGGTCAGCCGCAGCAGTCGGCTGTGCTACCTGCTCCTCGATCGGACGAGCCTGAGGAGCTGAACAAGCAGAGGAATGCAGCGCTTTCACCAAGAAGCATTTGGCGGTCTCGGCATCCCGCGTCGGACTCAAGAGAAACTCCAGGGTGTTCCCTTCGGAATCGACTGCCCGGTAGAGATAGATCCAGGCTTTCTTCACCTGGACTCGAGAATCAGAGGAGGTTACAAGCTATTCTCACCCCACTTGCACCTATCCTAAAAATTGTGTCAGTCCAATAATAACTGCGCAACGTTTGGTAGATTGTGGGCCAGTTCGTAGTCACTGAACAACCGTACCTGTCTTTCTGGCAGCGCATTGAGTGGATGTTTCACTTTTGGCAACTCCTGTTGGATGGGATAGGTGCCGACAGCATATGTGCCGCGCATAGCTTTTACCAGAAGGGGTACCTGTATCCCATGAAGCATACCTTCACATTCGCATGGTAGACCAGCGAGTTCCAGAAATTGCCGGAGCATATCCAATTGCGCCGCTTGCTGAGCAATGGACAGTGTTGCGGGTGCTTGCCCGTTGAGAATGGATCGAAGAAGCATACCACTGAGGTGGCGATCTAGATGAGAGTGTATTATGCGATTCGTATAGGTGCGCAGGCACCGATAGCAAGACCGCTCGCATTGTTCTGGACAACTGGTTAGGATGTTCTGAGTACTCGATAGCAGCAATTCAATGTGCTGGCCAACCTGCGTTGCGTACCCGGCTCCTCCTGAAAGCGTGTCAAATACGAAAAAGTCTGCCATGCGTGGAGGGACACGTTGAGCTGCGTTGGCTCCCGGTGCAGCGACGGTATAGCTCCATCCCACCTGCAGGTCACTCGTAGCGATATCGAGCAGACGTGTTGCCGCCAGGAGAATAGCCTGGGCAAGTGTGTCGAGTGCGTCTCGCATCCAGGGACGCCCGACATGATAGGCGACTTCATCCGGCCACCGGAAACGCAGTAGTAGCAGGTCGCTGTGAAACGTGTGTCCCAGGTAGCCGCGCCAGATACCATCCGAACCATAACATTTGCGCGACGCGGTCATCCAGCCTGGCACGAGGAAAGGTCTATCATGCGCCTGCTCGAGCCATGTCGGATTTCCGGGAGCTGCGGCCCCGCACGAGCGACAGACGGAAAAGCCTTCCCCGGCGATGCCACTGTTGGCAATAAGTAGCTCGCGGTGTTCTGCATAACTCCATGCCACACGACTACCTGCGGTGACATGCATAAAATCTTCTGCATCCGTCAGTGGAAGCACCAGTTTTACCTGCGTCATCGTCCCACCCTGCGTGGGAGAAGCGTTTTGAAGCTGCCCTGGTTCCTGACGCTTCGCCCCGATTGGCGCAAAACCGGGAGGATCGAGCATGTCCTGAATGGCAAGTGACGCCTGGCATAAAGGACACGATCGCTGTCGGGTCGCCTCGTCTCGCATCTTCTCGCGCTGCGTATAGCCACAATTGGCGCAGAACGCGAAAGAACTCTGCCCCCGCTTGAACAGGGAAGGGACGCGATTTGCGAGGGTAGCGCCCGGAAAGGGATCAACGTAGATACCGCCTACACGATAGGTTTCTTTGTCTACGATCAGTTCACGTCCTGGAACGTACTCAGACAAAGCGATATCGACACTCTGTTGAGGTCGCTGCTTTATCCCAATGCGCCAGGCCCCATTACTGGCCTGCTTCCGTTCTTCAATCACGAAACTGCGAACATCGCGAGGAAAAGCGTATGTTGGGAGAAATCCGTGTTCAAACAGAAGGTCGAGCAGCATGAGTTCCTCTGAACTCGGACCGAACTGTTTATCCTGCTCTCCAGAATTCTTGTTGGTTTGACGGGGAAAGAGTAGTTCACCCACACGGCGCAGGTCAGCGACGAAGTCGTCAGCAACGGTGCGTACAAAATCGCGCTTCTGGGACGCGCTCCTCGGCCTGCTGCCGAGCATATCGGGAAGCCAGGCGATAATTTGCTGTGCAAGGCGTGGTATATGACCCTCGAGCATATCCTTGAGCCAGCGCTCAAAACCTGCGAGGCCATACGACTCGGGGGCAGTAAAAAATGTGCGCGCTGTTCCAAGCGCCTCGGTAAGATAGCCATACTGCCTCGTACTGATTCTACCGGTGTCCTGCAGGTACTCAAGAAAAAATGTCTGGATGAGAGCCGCCTGGACATGTCGCCGCGCCAGTCGCTCATTCACTTGAGATATTTTGGGGCTGGGGAGCGCTCCCGAAATCATCTCGTCGGGGTGTTCAAAATAGTGGGCATCGTGCGATCCATTCTCACTGTAAGCAAGTACCGTGGACAAAGCCGCGCTGCGCCGGCCTGCCCGACCGGCACGCTGCTGATAATTCGCGCGGCGTGGCGGCATTGTGCGCAGGCCGATGCCGAGAAGCGAACCAATATCGACTCCGACTTCCATGGTTGTCGTACAGCTCAGGATATCAACGGCTGGCCGCTCAGCAGAGATGCCGATATCTTGGAAGCGCAGTTCGTACTGCTCGGTTGTGGATGAAACCTGCTGCGTGTCACGGTAAGAAAGTTGTGCCGTATGCTCCTCGGCTGTCAAATGCATGGGTGAACGAAGACCGAGGATCACCTGGCGAATTGGCTCACGATAGAAATCCGTGCGAGCGCGTAAACCTGGATCATCGCCTGGTAGTTGTATGAGCTGCGAACTGCCGCAGTGCGAATTTGGGCATTTACCTCCTAACGGGAGCCAGATCAACTGCGCGCAATCACTACATTGGTGCCAGGAATCTTCCAGGGTGAGCCGGAGCGCCAGTTTCTCCGGCTTAAGAAATGCCACCCCTTCTTTGACCTCGCAGAACTCATCTACCAATGCCATACGAAGCTGCTGCAGCTCGCTCCTGACATAACCCAGCAGCATCTCTGCCGCTTTTTCTGCATCATTCCAACCTTCAACCTGATTGCCGCCAGCTACTACCAAACCATCCCCAGGCACCGTTTCTTTGCGATCCCATGAAGAGATGCTACAATCGAACGCGCTCTCATCAAAGAGCGCATCAAACCAGTTGACGATGAGCGCGCGCAGATTGCTCTCTTCCAGCCGGGCAACTATGGGCTTCTTCTTGAGTAAGCGCAGGCTGGTAGCCGTCGGCTCGACCACCGCAGCACACATGCGCTGCATCGAATAGAAACGGTCGGCAACCTGGCGTAATAATGCCAGGCGATATCCTTGCGGGATGTGCAAATGGAAGACGAAGTTTGCCACAGTGGCAACTTTCACCTTCCGAATTCATGCGCCCTGGACCATTTTCTGGCATCATGACTCAAGTCCTCGTTCGCGACAGAGGGCTTGCCACGCGGCTTTCCCTTCTGGTCTCCGTAAAATATTTGGATTAGAAAGCAGGGTGACGACCTGAGAACGGCTGAGAGGGATTCCGTGCTCGTCTAAGGTACGTACAGCTTGTTCCACCTCAGCACACTCACGCACCACTCTTTGTTTTGCGCGCTCAGCACGAGAGGCTTGATATTGAGCGAGGATTTGGGCACATTCGTGAGGGAAACGACCTGTCAGAAATTTTTCTCCCACACCGAGTTGATGGGCAACATGACGTAAGGGAAGGGGAGCAACCTCTCCCTCAAGCATGGTTTGTAGGAACGCTTGAATCCTGTCCAGGTCTCCTTTCGATGCGGGTGCTGGTAATCCAACACGCGGGGGAGATCGATACACCATCTTCGCTCGGAGCGTGTTCTTTAGCCGCTCTGGTTCTACAGTCATTAATTGAAGCGGAGAGAAGCTCAGCGCATAACTGACTTTTAACAGATAGGTAAAGGAGGGAGTACGTTTCTGCTTTCGCCAATTGCAAAACAGCACATTTGGAACACCCGTAATACGGCCAAGTTGCCTTGTTCCCCCAACCGCTTCAACACACGCATTGATGCCAGCCGGTAACAGATGCCAGGGAAGCGAGCCGAACAGCATATTTGCAAGGATAAGTTCTTCCACAATTTCCTTCATCCACTTTTGCCAATCGATGAGGTCTTCTTCACATGATTGTTCGCTTCTCGGCTGGCCCCCTAGCCAGGCTCCACATTGCGTACAGCATCCAAGTCCTCGCTTCGACGCAATTGCCGACTGGGATTGCCGACAAACAGGGCAGCGATCAACTAATGGCTGCGCGTGCCGTAGGCATATTGTTACCGCCTGGATGGCCCAAAGGAGCGGTTGATACACTGGTTGCTTTTGTTCTCGCCATTCGTCGTAGCAAACGGGGCACCACTGAGGCTTTTGGCGCAGAAGTCCCCAGGCAGGAAGGCCATCAGCCCACGGATGGAGGGTAAGAAGCCGGAGATCTGATCTCATGGTTAAGTGCTCAAGAGTCCTGGCCCAATCCTGTGCTACCTCGCCGACGCCGTTGATGCTCATGGAACGCGTTCGGCTAAAGCTTCCCAGACGGGTGAGATCAGCGTAATACGTGTTGCTCAGATGGGGAAGAATGACTTCTGCTACTAACACCCGTGGGTTAACTCGATAGGCCCAGGCCAACCGCTGGATGTAACTGGTGAGACTCTCAATCTCGACGGTTCCCATCCCCAAGGGGGCCAGGCAGTACAATTCGCTGCGAGGTGGCATCTCGATCATT
>WNEZ01001724.1_pt1 | contig 18420 bp, 16 predicted proteins | sample 5400521 | NCBI WGS metagenome assembly WNEZ01 (sample SAMN13153339, study PRJNA577476) | soil metagenome | isolation source: 120 cm saprolite under Douglas fir tree site 2 hole 1 replicate 1 | place: USA:California | collected 2015-04-18
TCGGCGCGAACCACTGCAGTGGCGAATTGCCGCGCACGCGGCGTGCGGTCCACACTTCCAGAGCGGCGCGGTCGCCGGCCGGCGGGACGACGCCCAGGAGTCGCAGCGATCCTTCACCGCTGCCGACGATCCGGCGCGCGCGGCACCGGAGCAGTTTCTCAATCCCGAGCTCTCGTGGATCGAATTCAACGCGCGGGTGCTCGCGTTGGCCGAAGACCCGCGCCTCCCGCCTGCCGCGCGCATTCGCTTCCTCGGCATCTTCTCGACCAATCTGGACGACTTCGTCGCGACGAAGATCGGCGCGCTGAAGCAGCTCGCCGCGCTGAAGCGTGCCGGGCCCTCCGCGGACCAGCTGCGTCCCCAGGAAACGCTCGATGCGATCGGCATCAGGCTGCGTCCCTTGATCGCCCGGCAGTACCGGTTGTTTGACGCTCTGCTGCGGACCCGTATGGATGCCGGCGCCGTGACCGTCGCGCACTGGTCGGAGCTGACGCAAGCGGAGCAGGCGGAGCAACGCGCCCAGTTCACCGATCGCGCGTTGCCGTTTCTCAGTCCCAAAGCGCTGACGCGCGCCCCCGGTCACCCGTTTCCCGTCGTGACCGATCGTCGCGTCGCGCTGCTCGCGGTGTTGCGCGACCAGGCCGGCGCGCCGCCGCACTACGCGCTCGTCGAAATCCCGGAGCCGCTCGAGCCGTTCATAAGCCTCGCAGGCAGTCGCCTCCTGCCGATCGAGGATGTCCTTCGAGCAAATCTCGACCTCCTGTATCCAGGGCGCATCGTCGTCGGTGCGCACGCCTTTCGCGTCACGCGCAGCGGGGACTTGCAGCTCGACGAAACGTCCGCCGGCAACTTCCTCCAGGCGATCGAAGAGGAGCTGGCGCGCCGCACGCTTCAGCCCGTCATCAGGCTTGAGATCGAGGCGGGCACGCCGGCGCCGCTCCAGGATTTGCTGCAGCGCGAGCTCCATTTCGAGGAGAGCGAGCGCGACGGCGCGATCGGCGCCGCCGACGTGTACGTCGCCGGCGGGCCCGTCCATCTTGGCGCGCTGCGCGACGTGGCGATGTCGCTGCCAGACTATGCGCCGCACGACGCGCGTGAGCCATTTGTGCCAGGCCGGTCAGTAGCCGATCAGCTCGACGAGCATGATGTGCTGGTCCACCACCCGTACGACTCCTTCATCGCGAGCTTCGAGCGGTTCATCGTCGAGGCCGCAGACGACCCGGAAGTGCAGGCCATCAAGCTCACGCTGTACCGTCCCGGCGGGCGTTCGGCGATCGGGGACGCGCTGAGTCGTGCGGCCGCGGCAGGCAAGGACGTGTCTGTGATGGTTGAGCTGAAGGCGCGCTTCGATGAAGCGCGGAACATCGCGTGGGCCAGGAGCCTCGAGCGCGACGGGATCCATGTAGTAACCGGCCTGGTGAGCCTCAAGACACACGCGAAGCTCGCCCTCGTCGTTCGCCGTGACACGGGCGGCAGCGCCCGACGCTACGCGCACATCGGCAGCGGCAACTACAATCCCGATACGTCGCTCATCTACGCCGACGTGGGGCTGTTCACCGCCGATCAGCGGATCACTGCGGACGTGCACGCCCTCTTCAATGAGCTCACCGGCTCGAGCCGGCCGCCGCGCGGAGGGCTGCGCCATCTGCTCGTCGCGCCCGCGGATCTGCTCGACCGCCTGCTCGCGAAGATCGAGCGGGAAACCGCGCACGCTCGCGCCGGACGACCGGCGCGGATTCGCGCCAAACTCAACGGCCTCGCCGATTCGACGGTGGCGCAGGCGCTCTACAAGGCATCGCAGGCGGGCGTCGACGTCGATCTCGTGGTGCGTGGGATCTGTACGCTGCGACCGGGTGTGCCGGGACTGTCTGAGCGGATTCGCGTGGTGAGCATCCTCGGTCGCTTTCTCGAGCACGCCCGGATCTATCACTTCGCCAATGGGGAGGAGGGCGGCGACGCCGAGGAGTACTACATCGGCTCAGCGGATTGGCGGCCGCGCAATCTGCGGCGCCGGGTGGAAGTCGTCGCCCCGGTGTTCGATCCGGCCGCCCGGCGGACGTTGGACAAGATCCTGACAGAGGAGTTGAGGGCTCCGACAGCCTGGGTGCTGAGTCCGGATGGACGGTATGACCGGCCGGACAGCTAGAAAGTGCCGCAAAACACCCCCGTAAGGGTCCGCTGACATGCAACACGTTGTGACTCGTGACCTTGCAATGCCAGTCTCACTCTTTAATCGTGGATATATGAGCACGGCCCGCGCCGAGCGACTGCGCACCCGAGCTGCGGTCCTGGCCGCAGTCGTCGTCGCCGCGCACGCCGGGGTCGTCCTCATCGGTTGGGCTGCCGGTTGGTCGCTCTTCCTCGTTCCCTCACCGAGCTTCATTCCGATGGCGCCAACCACGGCGCTCGCGTTTCTCGCGCTGAGTCTCGCGCTCATCGCGCGGCTTCTGGCGCCCGCGAGTTCCCCGCTGCGCAACAGCGGCACCGTGCTCTCGTGCGTCGTGGCGACGCTCGCCCTCGTCAACCTCGCCGTGCCGTCGCTCCTCGATCAATTGCTTGGCGGTTCGACCGGTCAGTTCGGACGCGTGCGGCTGGGGGTGATGTCGCCCGTGACCGCCGCGGCGATCGTTCCGCTCGCACTCGCGATCGCCGCCACAGGGTCGCGGTCGCAGTACGTCGGAGCGCTGGCGACCATCGCCGCGATCGTGGGCGCGACCGTCGCCCTCGGATACGCGTTCGGGACGCCGCTCCTCTACGGCGGCGGCACCATTCCCGTCGCGCTGCCGACCGGTCTGAGCCTCCTCGTCCTCGGCGTCGCCACGGTGCTCGCCGCCGGTCCCGACGTGTGGCCGCTCGACCGGTTGGTCGGCGACGAGCCACGCGCACGGATGCTGCGCGCCTTCCTCCCGGCGACTGCCGGGCTGGTCGTGCTAATCGGTTTGCTCGATGCGCGACTGGGCGAGCTGTTCGGCGGGGATCGCGTCCTGATCGCGGCCTGGTTTGCCGTGATTGGGGTCGCGCTCGTCGCCCTGCTCGTCTCGCGGCTCTCGCGGCACATCGCGTCGGAGATCGATCGGGCCAACACGGAGCAACATCGGGCCGAGCACCGCTATCGCGACATGTTCGAACAGTCCCTGGCCGGCGTATCCACGACGCGGGTCAGTGATGGACGCATCCTGCTGTGCAACGAAAGGCTGGCCACGATCTTTGGATATGATTCCGCCGCTGAGTTCATGGAGCACACGGCCCGAGACCTCTGGTGGGATCCGGCCGATCGCGACCGCATGGTTGCAGCTCTGCGAGAGTCCTCCACGCTACGCAATTACGAAGTGCACATGCGGCGCAAAGATGGGAAACCTCTTTGGCTATTGTGCAACATCACGCTGCGAGAGGGGGAGAACGGGGAGGCGCTGCTCGAGAACCTCACGGTTGATGTCAGCGAGCGGAAGTCACTCGAGCAACAACTCTGGCAAGCCCAGAAACTCGACGCGCTCGGCAGTCTCGCGGGTGGGGTCGCGCACGATTTCAACAACCTGTTGACGGCGATCATGGGTTATGCCGACATCCTGCGTGACGACCTGGGGACGAATTCCCAACACGCGGAAGACCTCAACGAGATCATCAAGGCGAGCGATCGCGCCACGGCACTGACCAGGCAGCTGCTCGCATTCTCCCGCCGGCAACCGTTCGAGCCCAAGTCGATGCGGATCGATGAGCGCGTGACGGACATGGAGAAGATGCTGCGCCGGTTGTTGGGACCGCCGGTGCGGCTCATCACGGCGACCGACGCCGATCTCGCCGCAATCATGGCGGACCCCAACCAGCTCGAGCAAGTCATCTTGAACCTCGCGGTGAACAGCCGCGACGCGATGCCGCAGGGCGGCACGCTGACCATCGAAACGCGCAACGTCCGGTTGCACGAGCCGTACGCCCAGGGTGCGTCGGCCGTCCCGCCAGGCGCCTATGTCATGCTGGCGGTCAGTGACACCGGCTCCGGCATGAGTCAGGAAACGCTGGCCCGCCTGTTCGAGCCGTTCTTTACGACCAAAGAAAAGGGGAAAGGCACGGGACTCGGGCTGTCCACTGTCTACGGGATCGTGAAGCAGAGCCAGGGCCACGTGATCGTCTACAGCGAGCCCGGGGTGGGCACGACGTTCAAATGCTACTTCCCGGTCAGCGACGTGAAGGCCCGGATTTCCCGGCCCTCGCAGGCGCCAGTCGAGGTCAGAGGCACCGAAACGATCCTCCTCGTCGAAGACGAGGAGCCGATTCGGCTGCTGGCGGCGACGGCACTCGAGCGCTACGGCTACAAGATCCTCGCGGCTGGCGACGGGGATGCCGCCATGACGCTCGCCGCCGAGCATCATGGCCCGATCCATCTGCTCCTTTCCGACGGGGTCCTGTCGGGCGTGCGCGTTCCGGAGCTGCTACGCCGCTTTGTCGCGCAACGGCCCGAGACCCGGATCCTGCTCATGTCGGGCTATTCGCAGGAAGCGGTTTTCCAAAACGACATCGTCGCGCCGAATACGGCCTTCCTGCCCAAGCCATTCACGATCCGCCAGCTCACCGAGCGGGTGCGTGAGGTGCTCGACTCCTAGGGTTGCACGGCGTCGCGCTGCGGCGGGATCGGTAACGCCAGCGTGAACGTCGTCCCGAATCCGACACGCGACTCGACGCCGATCGTTCCGCCGAACATCGCTTCCGTAATTTCCTTCACGATAGCAAGTCCGATTCCGGATCCCTTCCCCGGCGGCTTGGTCGTGAACCCGCGATCGAAAATCCGGGACAGATGTTCAGGGGCGATTCCCTGTCCGGCATCACGGACCGCGAGACTCAGGCTGTCGCCAATCCGACCGAGCGCGATAAACACAGTGCTCTTCTCACCTGGCGATGCGTCCACCGCGTTGCGAATCAGATTCGTCAGCACTTGATACAATGCCCCGGAGTCCCCGTAGAGGTACAACGACTCGACGGACGTCTGCCACTTCAGCGCGACGCCGTGCTTGCGCGCGAGCGGCCGTTCGAGGGTGACGCACGACCGTATGACGGGAGTGACGTCAAAGCGCGCCATCCGCCCCGCAGCCCCGAAGGGCCGATCCTGGATCGAGCGCAGATACTCTGCCGCCTGTTCGATGCCTTCGGAAACGTGCGCGAGATCCTCGAGCACTGCGCTCCGAAACGCCGCGTCGAGTTCGTCGGGGGTGGCACTACGAATCGCGTCGATGCCGAGATCCAGGTTTCCCAGAGCCACGGCCAGCGGATTTCCGACCTCGTGCGCGATGACGCTGGGCTGGCGGGCGAGCTCCCACAGAGCCTCAGCGGGCGCGAGCCGGCGACGCGCACCGTCCTCGGCGGCCGCAATGGCACCGAGGGACAGTCCGGCAAGCTCGAGCACCAACCGCTCGCGGCTGCGGCGTTCCAGACCGGAAGGCGGCGGGGCCGCCGGGCGCGAGCGAACCGGTGCGACAACCCACAGACCTCCTGCGAGGAGTCGGCACCCCACCCAGCGGGTCTTCTGCACGATCGGCGCGCCCCAGCGCCGGAGCGTGGTCTCGAGATCGAGCTCGACATCCCTGGGGTTCGGATTCGGAACGCCACTGAGGACCGGCACGGCGGTCGTGGTCGGGGAGATCTCCCACAACGTCACAGTGCGACCGCCTAGAGCGATACCGGCCTGCCGTAGTACTTCGCGTTCGTGTGCCGACGGCACGCCGACCTCGGTTCGTTCGAACAGCATGGGGCGAATTGCAACTTACCATACGCCCGAACGAGGGTTTAGGGCGTTTTTGCGGCATCAAAGGGCGGAATTGCGGCAATTTCGCCTAAAGGAAGCGGACTGATCAGGATTTGCGTGCCGCTAATGTAGGCGAGGCGGCCGCCGTCGGGGGCAAAAGCGATCGTTCCGACTGGATCGCGGCCATCGGTGGCCCGCAGGACGTGAGCCTCCTGCGCGCTGGCGAGCACCAGCATCGCGGGAAGTGGCCCGGCGCCTCCGGGCTCGACCCAATACCCGACCCGCTGGCCGTCTGGCGACACGTTCCAACGCCATACAAACGCGGGAACCGGACAGGCCATTTTCGTCGAGGTGTTTGTCGTGAAATTCCGGATGTAGAGATCGTTGTACAAAGGGGAGCTGTCGGCCACGACCAGAGCGCGAATGCCATCCGGGTCCCAGCGCACGATCAACGGACGCGTTAGACCGGGGACCGGCTCGGTCGCGCCGTTTCCCACTGTGACGACGAAATACGATTCCGCCGCCCCAACTGGCTGACTCGACATGAGGAGCTCCAGCCCGTCAGGCGAGAATGCGACAAGGTTGCCGCGCGTCACGAACGTGCGGGCTTTCGTGACCAGGTCGAGTAGGAGGGCGGAGTCCGGACTTTCCTCCGGCGCATATGCCACGTGAACGCCGTCTGGAGACAAGAGGAAACCGGCGTCGACACTGTCCACCAGACGTTCTGGCGACCCCCCGGCTACAGGAGTCCGGTAGATCGTATAGCTCGGTCGCTGAAGGTCGAGGGCGGCGGCGTAGAACACACTCTGACCATCCGGCGACAGCACGAGCGATTTGTAATACGCGTTCCGACCATCGAGCACGCGCACGACCTGGGAAACCACGTCGAAGGCCTTGAGCGCAAACGGTCCGGAAATCGGTTCCGAGGTATAGAGGATCTCGTTGCCGCTCGAAGCCCAGAGCAGCTCGTCGAGGAAGTTCACTTCGTCGACTGGTGTGGCGGCGATGACTTGCGCGGTTGCCGTGGATGCGCATGGGGGCGGCGGGGGCGGTGGGGCCGGAGCCGGACCGCTCGCATTTCCACTACAGGCCCAGACGAGCGCGGGTAGGGCAACCCGTGCCACCAGTACACCAAAGGTCCCACCAAGCCGAACCATGACCCCTACTCCCTCACCATAAGGACGGTGAGGACTCTGCCGAGTAGGGGTCAAGGCACCGTCAAGTGGCGCTTTAGCGGGCATTGAGCTAACCGGGCATGAAAAAGCCGCCTCTGTCGGAGGCGGCTTTTGCATGCCCTTCAGAATCCGATCATCTCACGGCAGAAATCCGCGCGCCACACCGCCCGGGCAGTTGTCCGAATGGAAATTCACATAGAAGCTGCTCGGGTTCGCGAGGAGCTCGGCGAGCGCCGCTGCGCCAGTCGAGAAGTGTGGGTTGGCAACAAAGATCCCGGTTTGCCGAATGTCGATGTGCCGGTCGGTGAGATTCAGATCGACTCCGACGGGACTCGAGAGCCACCAGATCACGGGTCCCGTGGCCGCGCCGGCGTTCAGATGGTGAATGTGTCCAAACCGGACGCTCTCGTCCCCCTTGTTGTTGAGGATGACAATGGACTCGATCGTCCCATCCTGGAAGATCTTGATCTGCGCGTGCCCCTGGGACTCCGATGCGCACGCCGGTACCTCGATATCGGAGCGCATTTGTGTTTCGAAAACGATGGGAGGGGCTTGATCACTGGCGACGCTGCTGGCGAGAATGCGCTCGGCATTGGGAGCTGATCCACTGCATCCGGCGACGGCGAGTGCGGCGACGACCCTACCCCAGTAACGCATACGGCCTCCTCGGTTGGGGACGACGAATACGGCCGGTAAGAGACAAGCTACCCCGAGGAATAGAGGCAGGCCACCGCTGCGACCTGCCACGGAGCTTACCTAGCCGACGCGGCATCCCGGGCCACCGCGGCCTTCACGAGCGCCTTGAACGCGCCCGCGTCGACCTTCTCCCCTTCGTGGATGTCGATCGCCCTGCGCGTGCTGCCTTCCAGGCTGGAATTGAAGAGACGCGATGGGTCCGGGAGGCTGGCCCCTGGGCGAAGGTGAGCTTGACGACCTTCGTGTACGTCTCCCCGGTGCAGACGATCCCTTGATGCGACCAGACTGGGACTCCCGCCATCGCATTCGACGGCTTCCTCCATTTCCGCTCCTCGATCATCTCGGGGTCGGCTTCCAGGATCAGCGCCCGCAGGCGGGTGAGAGTCTCCTCGCGCCAATCCTCCTTGGCCTTCGGCTTCAGCGCCACGGTTGATCCTCCAATCAGAGGGTTGCAATTCATGGGATTCTCGCGAGCAGGTCGACCAGCTTGCCGCCCATCATCTTCCAGCCGTAACGCGCACCGCCGAATTCCTTCTTCTGGTCCGGCTTGAAGCCGGATTGCACGATGGACAGGCGCGTGCCCAGCGCCGTGGGCGTGAGCGTGAACGTCACGACGGTGTCGAGGAAGGGGACGCTCCACGCGTAGCGGAGCTTGCGCTGCGCTTCGATCTCCAGTATCCGGCAGTTCACGGTGCCGTCCCACCCGGGATAGGCTTGAGTCTTGAACGTGAACGCGGCCCCCGGTTCGAGCTTGAGATCGACGACGGGCAGGAGCCACTCCACGAGCAGTGCGGGGTCGGTGAGCGCGCGCCACACCTTCTCCGGCGCATGACGCAAATCGACTTCGAACGAAATCGATTCGGTTTGCGATCGGGCGGTCGTGTCGGTGACAGTCATTGGTCCATTTTCTCGAGCAGTTGTTCGAGGCGATCGACGTGCTCCGTCCAGAAGGCGCGGTAGTGCGCGATCCAGTCGATGAGCGGCTTCATGCCGCGCGGCGCCACCCGGTAGTAGACGCGGCGCCCCTCGCGCCGGCCGTTCACCAGGCCCGCGCCTTTCAACGTGGCGAGATGCTGCGAGACTGCCGGCTGCGAGATGTCGAAGCGCGCCGTGAGGTCCTTCACCGCCACTTCGCCACGCGTGAGCGATTCGAAGATCGCCCGGCGGCTGGGGTCCGCCAGCGCCTGGAAAATCCTGTCTTTGGCCACGGCCGCGCTGTGCACCGCTAACATATAAGCGAATGCTTATTGGTTGTCAAGCGCGCGGATGGGCGAAAAAAAACCGCCCCGACTCGCGAGAGCCGGAACGGCTAGCGTTTGCTACCTAAGCAGGCCCGGCAGGAATCGAACCTGCAACCCCCGGTTTTGGAGACCGGTGCTCTACCAATTGAGCTACGGACCTAGACTGTTGCCCGACGACGGTTACCCGCGGTGCGTCTGCTACCGTTCCCCGTTTCCGGAGGACCAGCCTGTCAGGGGTGGCTGACGGGGATTGAACCCGCAACCTCCGGAGCCACAGTCCGGCGCTCTAACCAATTGAGCTACAGCCACCACGCCTTGGGGAAACAAACCTAATCGCGCGAAAACCTGAATGAAAGCTCATACTTGGTCGCGTGAAAGGCGAGTTTCTAGCCCTGCTCAGTGGCGGCGACCGACGCTCCATCGCCGATTCGGACCGGGTTCGGGCGCTCATCGACCGCCGACCCTCCCGCCTCAAGGAGCTGATTGCCCTCACGACCCACGACGACTGGCTCGTGACGCAGCGCGCCCTCGACCTGCTCGAGAAGTTCGCGCATGAGCACCCGGACTGGGTCGAACCCTACAAGAAGGTGTTCATCGGTCCGCTGTCGGGCAGCGACAAGTGGGAAATCCGGCTGCAGATCGTACGCGCGCTGCCGCTGTTTCGCTGGACCGCGGCGCAGCGCCGGCGCGTCGAAGCGATCCTCCTCGACAACATCGCGTACCCGCAAACCTTCGTTCGCGCCTGGGCACTCGACAGTCTCACCACGGTCGCCGAACACAACACGAAACTGATGCCGATCGTGCTGCAGACCATCGAGGCGTTCGAGCAGTCGCCAAAGAAAGCCCTGCAAGCGCGAGCACGCGCGACTCGCGCCCGGCTCGCCGCGCGCCTCTAGGACGCCCAGAAGGCGGACGCGAGCTCCGCGGTTCTCGAATCGCGCGGCACCGGCGCGCCGTCAAACACGCCGACTTCGACAATCCCGCGTACCGCATTCACGATGAACAGACTCCGGCCTGCGATCGCCCCAACCGGCACGCGCTCCTCGTTCACATCGGTCAGCTCCATGATGCGCCTGCGTCCCAACCCGGACAGGATGCCGACGTCAGCGGCCGGCGTGCATAACGTGCCCCCGCCGTCCCACCAGAACAGATTCCACGCCGTCCCCTCGGCGACAATTCCGTCAGCCGTGAGAAGGACGGCGTCGTTGGCACCAATCCGGCGCGCGTTCGCCAACGCACGGCCGAATTGCTCTCGCTGCGTCGTCTTGTGGGGATAGGGGTGATGCACCTCGGCGGCGACGACCACATTGATCGCCGGCTCGACTTTCACCTCACGAGTGGTGATCTCGGCATGGCCGTCGGTCAGCTGGAGACGTACCACGCGGTCACCGTGACCTACCGCGAAGCGCACCAGCTCGGCAAGGTCATCCGCGGGCTCCCGCGCACCCAGCGCCGCCACTGAGGCTCGCAGCCGCGTCAAATGACGCCCGAGCCACGGAACCCGCCCGTCTTTGGCTCGCATGGTCTCGACTAGCCCGACCTGGACCGGCGCCCCTACGCGCGGCATCACGCCAAATACTACATTTGGTCCGACCTTTTCGGAGGATGGCCCTTGAGCAGCCGCGCGTTCGCAGCCGTACTTGCCGGCCTCCTAAGTGCCGGTGCCTGCACCCACACCACCACGCGAACAATCCTCTTGGAACCTCCTTCCCCCAACGCGGACGTTCGAGGGGTCGAGTCGAACCGCGGCCCGAGCACCGCCGCGAGGCTGGGCGTCCCGCCCGGCCATCTGCCCGATCCAGGCGAATGCCGGGTCTGGATTCCGGGAACGCCTCCCGGCCACCAGCCGAAGCCAAAGTCGCGGCCCTGCCCCGGCATCGCTACCGTCGCCCCGGCCGGCAGCTGGATCATCTATCGGCCGAGCGACAACAAGAAGGTCGTGCACGTCCGCGAGGTCGATGCGCGCCGCCCGGGCACCGTGGTCAGGATCCGCATTTTCGATATTGAAACCAGCCGGTTGCTGCAGGAGGACACTCCATGAAGCGGGCAGTCGTCGGAGCGCTGATCGTCACGGTAGGATGCGGGCCGAAACGGCCGCCGCCGTCGTTCGCGCCTGACCCGGGACTCGTCGAGCAAATCCGCGAGATCCGGATGTCCACGAGCACGAGCGCCTGCCCCGGGGAGTCGTTCGGTGCGGTCTACACCGCCGTCTTGAACGACGGGTCGCTCGTTCCCTTCGAGACGCGCTACGACAAGGACAATCCGCCGAGGCTGCACGTCGTGTTTTTGGCGCGCTCGAGCCCGGAGGCAACGCCGCTCGAAGGCGGCGGCTGGAGCGCTTACCGCGATCCGCTCGCCACCGCAATGACCGGCTTCCGTCTCTCGGCGGCGCTCAAAGCCAAACCGACGATCTCGACGTCGACCGTCGTGACTCCCGAGTACAGCTGCCTGCAGCACGCGTTCGGCTTCCGCGGCGCGGGCTCGGGGGCGAGTGGTCCGCAGGTAACCGTCCGCCTGGGCATCCTGCAGTCGCCCTTCTACGATCGCTTGCTGGTGTCCGGCGTCGAAGTCGAGGCCGCGCCGCCGTTCTACGTGCTCGCGGACGCGCGGGCCGTGCCTCCGTCTGACTGGCTCATCATCGAAGGCCGCGGCTCACGCGGATCTCGTGGCGCCGACGGGCAGACAGGCGTTGCCGGCACGGATGGTCGAGCCGGCTGCCCCGGGGGCGCTGGCGGCCCGGGCGGGGCCGGCGGTAACGGCAGCGCCGGCGGACCGGGCGGACGCGGTGGACAGATTACGCTCATCGCACCGGCCGAAGAGCCGTTCCTCGCCGGACTCGTCGATGCCCAAGTCCCCGGTGGCGAGGGCGGCGACGGCGGCGCTGGTGGCAAAGGTGGCGCGGGCGGAAAGGGCGGCGCGGCTGCGCCGGCCAACGATCCACGCTGCGTCGCCGGCACGGCCGGTGCGTCTGGGCCATCTGGTGCGAAGGGTCAGGATGGGCGCGACGGACTGCCGGGGACCCGGCCGCAGATCGTCACCGTACCGATGCGCGATGTGTGGGGCCAGCGGATTCCGCCGTCATTGGCGGAGCTGATCAACTACCGGGGGCGGGCACCCTCTCGCCGCCAGTAGTAGTACCCAGGCAGCCCGAGCAGAATAATTCCGGCGCCGATCGCGGAGTCTTTCGGCGTTTCGACGATCGTGTTGGCGACGAGCCAAATTGCGAACGCGATGAACACGATCGGTGTGACGGGATAGCCCCACGTTCGGTACGGCCGCTCGAGGTGCGGCGCCTGGCGGCGTAAGCGGATGACCGCCCCTGCCGACAGGGCGTAGAACACGAACTGCGCGAACACGACATACGTGGCCAGCTGATCGTAGAGCGGACGCGGCGAGCAAATACCAAAGACGCACCTCGGCACCAACGTCAAAACGCTGGCGATCACGCCCTGGGTGACCAGGGCAACAATCGGCGTGCCGTAGCGAGGATGCACCAACCCCTGCGCGCGGAAGAACAGTGCTTGCCGCGCCATGGCGTATGGAATGCGTGCCGCGGTCAGGATAATCCCGTTATTCGCTCCCAGCGTCGAGATCAGAATCGCGACGACCACCAGCGTGGCGCCGAGCGAGCCCATGGTCACCTTGGCCGCGTCGGAAGCGACGAGTGCCGACCCCGCCATGCCGCCGGGTCCGAGCACATACGCGAACGCCACGCTCGCGAGCACGAACAGCACCATCACCATGACTGTGGAGAGAATGATCGAGCGCGGCAGGTTGCGACCGGGATTCACGATCTCGCTTCCGACATACGTCGTCTCGATCCAGCCGTCGTACGCCCACAGCACCGCCACCATCGCGACGCCGAACGCCCCGATCCAGTGGCCCACCGACTCGGACGGCCACAGCGGTTGGAAATGCGACACCGATCCGCCAGGAATGACGAACGAGGTCACAATCAAGGCGATCAGTGCGCCGATCTTCAGCGTCGTCAGCACGTTCTGCGTGGTGGCGCCGAGCCGCACCCCGCGGCAGTTCAGTAGCGTCAGGCCAATGATCGAAGCAATCGCGACGATGCGGATACCAGACTCGGACAACGGCGTAAAGAACCCGACGTACTTCGCGAATCCCACGGCGATCGCGGTGATCGACGCCGTATTGATGACCGAGAAGTTCGACCAGCCGTACAGAAACGCCCACACCTTGCCGTAGGCCTCGCGCAGGTATGCGTACTGCCCGCCCGCCTCCGGGTACATGGCCGCGAGCTCGGCCACTGACAGCGCGCCCAGGAGCGATACGATGCCACCAATCACCCACACCAGCGTCATCACCGCCGTGCCCTGAACCGCGGCGGCCACGCTGGCGGGAACGATGAAGATCGCGGACGCGATCATCGTCCCCGCATTGATCATCACGGCATCGAAGAGGCCGAGCTCGCGCTTGAGATCGGAAGTGGGTGCAGCAGCGGAAGTCATGGGGCGACAACGATGGCGCGCGCCGTTCGGCGGCGCAAATCAGAGTGCGGCGTCGGTATAGAAATCCAGACGCCAACCGGTCGGCGTTCTGATCGCGCGCGTGAGATCGAGCCGGATCAATCCGTCCATGAAGCTCGCGCCGACGCCCACTCCGGCGAGGGGCCTCGCCAGCGAAAGCTGTTCGCGCGGACCGGCGCGCCCGACGTCGGCGAACAGCACGACGCGCGCCGCAGGCCAGCGGTTCGCGAGCTCGAGGCGGGCGCGCCAAAACGCGTCGCCGCTGGACGCGTTACCGCCGTAGCCCCGCAGGGTCCCTGGCCCGCCGAGGTACCAGTAGCTCTGCACCGGCACGCGTTCATCCGCTGCGCCGCCCGCTAACTCGACCGCGGTCGCCAGCTTGGGACCGAGCGGCGCCGCGACGCGCACCGTGCTGCTCACGCGCCCGAACCGATAGGTCCCGACGCTGCCGTCGAGCGTCACATCGGCGGTCCACTGCGGCCGCTCGGGATCGATCCCCCGCTGCGTGCGCACCGTCAACGACGCGCCGAGCTGGTCGGCGGAGTCGGCGGTGATATTCGGACGGAAGACGTGAACGTCATGGAGCGCGTGCGGCAGAGAGAAATCGGTGCGCTTCAGCGCGCGCCGCTGGCGCTCGGCGTAAAGACGAATCGTGAAGCGCTGCGGCAGCGTCACCGGCGGCGCGATGGTCAGCTCCGCACCGGTGGCGCGGAAGTAGTCACCGTCGTCGCGGCCCAGCACGAGCGCGCCGAGAGAATTCCCGATCGACAGCGGTCGGGCGGTCGGATCGACCGCGGCGAGCCGCCGGTAGCCCGCAAGTCGGAAGCGTGCCGTGCCGGTCTCGCGCAGGACGCCCGCCACGAGGTCGGGCTCAGCGTCCGACGTGGCGATCCGCACCGCCCCATCCAGCTGCAGGCGACCGAGATCGAGGTCCCCGCGCGCGCCGAGGGATAGGCCCTCGACACGGTTGTATCGTGCCAGGCCCCAGCGGGGCGGCCGGGCGCGCAGCTGCCACGGCGCCTGCGGCAGATCACCGAGCCCGTGCGTGAGCTCCTGCATCTCCCCTTCGGAAATGAGGGTGTCGTTGGCGGCTCCGAACGGCGATGGCAGCGCGCTGCTCGCGAGGAGTGCGGCGGCATCGATGGGAATGTGCACCGTGAACGCCGCGCAGTGACCGTTGGCGCAGTTGCACGAGATCTGCTCGCGCGCCTCGCGTGCGTGACACGCCGCGCGCGCGATCGAGTCCTCGGCTGCCGTAGCCCTGGGTGGGCGGCGGGCACGCGGCGCCGCGGTATCGCCGCTCACCTCGTATTCATCGTAGACGCGCTCATAGCGCATCGGCATCTGCAGGAACGATCCGGCGGTCGCGACCGCGTCCATCGCGATCAGGCGGGGCAACCACCAGCGCCCGGCCCACAAGCCGTAATCGATCGTGAGAAATCGTACCTCAACGCGGATCGGCTTGACGAAGCCGGGGATGTCTTTGTCGTCTTGGTCGCCGAGATCCTGCTCGAAATCGAACGGCCTGGCCGGACGGATCAGCGCCCGCACAACCCCGTGAGAATCCTCGTCGATCCAGAACGAACCCGACATGAGGCGGAAGTCGAGGCGGCGCGGAATGATTCTGAGCTCACGCAATCTGATCGTGCGGCCGTTCGGAAACACGACGACGCTCGAATCGCCGGACGCGAAACGGTAGTCGGCCTCACTGCCGGGTGCGAGCGGGTGACGAAAGTCGACGTCGCGATGCCTTGTGGAGTCCCGCGTGCTGTCCCGCCGTGAGCTCGACCACCCGATCGTCAGGCGGTCATTTGCCGGATCGAAGGCATAATCCCCGGCGTCGCTCTTCAGGTCTTCGGGCAGGGTGGGTTTGGGCACGGCTGCCGGCACCGACTGCCGCGCGCCGATGACGGAGATCTGCGACACGCCATCGCGGCGCCAATCGACGAGCAGCGCGATCTCGCGGCGGTACAGCATGCGATCGCGCCGGAGGGCGCGGACCCCGACACCGATGCGCTCACGCACGCGCGTCCGATACGCAGTGATGGATCGGTCCATCGTCTCCCGGCGCGTGCGCGCCGCCGCGACGAGGCGACGCGCGGCCACATCGAGATAGGCGGAGCTATCTCCGGCGGGCGCCTGGACTGCGAGGACGGCGGTAACGAGGAACGCGAAGCTCACGTAGGCCTCTGTACGGACCCGGGTGAAGGATAAGATTCAGCATGATGCACACCTACTGGCAGGCGAGCCGAGCTCCCCGTTATAGCCTGCTGTTCGCGTTACCCCTGTTGATCATCTATCAGGTCCTGGCGGCGCTCGCACCGCCGGGACCCGGCGGCATGGGCGTCCGGAATGGTGCCGATGTCATTCTCGAATCCGTGTTCGTCTGGCTCGCCGGCGCCTGGGGGCCGCGCTTGTTCATGCTGTGTCTGATCGGCGTCGGCGCCTGGCTCATCGCCCGGGACCTCCGAGCGAATCGCAACCTGTCACCCGCCGTGGTCGCGGGCATGCTGCTCGAATCGGTCTTCCTCGCGCTGGTGTTCGGTGTCGTCGTCGGCAGCCTGACCGCCGCCGTACTGGGCACGCCCCCGCCGCCGATGGTTGTGGGGTTCCATACCCAGCAATTGAGCCGCTGGACGATGCTGATGTTGTCGCTGGGCGCCGGCATCTACGAGGAGCTGCTGTTTCGCGTCGTTCTGGTCGGGCTGCTCGCCTGGGGAGCGAAAAAACTGCTGGGTTGGCGCCCCCTGGTCGCCGGCATCGCGGCCACGGTGCTCGGAGCGCTCATTTTCTCTGCCTTTCACTATATAGGCCCGTTCGGCGATCGTTTTGAGGTCTATTCCTTCGTGTTTCGCACGATCGCGGGCCTGTTTTTCAGTGGTCTCTACCTGCTCCGCGGATTCGGCATAACTGCTTGGACCCACGCACTTTACGACGTGTTCCTGTTGCTTCGCTAAAGCGCCGTTCGCTATGTTAGGCGACCATGAAATCCCATCTCGTGAAGCTGGTCGTACTGGCCTGCCTCGTCGCCTTGGCCGGGTGCAGCAAGAAGCGCACGCGCCGAGCGGAAGTGGTCGAGTGCAGCTCGATCTCGCTCGACTCAAAGGGCACGACGCTCTGTTTGGTCCAGCTGTACAAGTGGAAGCTCCCGGATGCACAGAAGGCCGCCCAAGCCCGGGCGCACGAGCTGGATTCGCTGAAGACCTGGCAGGAAGATTCCGTCTGGAATCTCGGCGCAGCCAAACACAAGCGCGATTTCCAGAACTGCCAGCGCGGGAGCGAGCAGCTCAATAACTGCCTGCTCGTCGCTGGGTGGCCCCTCCGGCGCGTGCACGCGACGACCGACTCCATGTGGAATGCCGAGCTGCCCAAGCATCGCCGCGAGCTGCAGGAGTGCATGGCCAAGCGCGACTTCAATCTGTCGTCTTGTCTGACGCTCTACCACAAGTGGGATTCGGAGCGGGCGCTGGCGACGGCGGACTCCGTCACGCGAGCCCGGCTCGGGCGTTAGGGCTGACTCAGGATCCTGAAGACCGCTCCCTGTCCCTGGTCCGAAGCGACGAATAGCGAGCCGTCCGGACCGACCGCCACACCGGTCGGCCGATACCGTGCGCCGTTCGGTGTCTTCTCCTTGCCCGCAAAGCCGTCGGCGAAGACCTCGGCCGGACCCGTCGCAACCCCACGCGCTATCGGCACGAACATCACCCGGTAGCCGTCCTGCGGCTCGGGCGCGCGATTCCACGACCCGTGAAACGCGATGAACAAACCACCGCGATACTTGAGCGGGAACTGGCGGCTGTTGTAGAACGTCATGCCGTCCGGCGCCCAATGCCCTGGAAAGGCGACGACGGGTCGAGGCGCTGACTCGCAGCGTCCCACCGTCTTGCCGTCGCCGCCGTACTCCGGCTGCATCACAGTCTGGCGCCGCCGCCAGTCGTAGTAGCAGTACGGCCAGCCGTAGTCGCCACCCGCCTCCAGCTTGAACACCACCTCGGCCGGCAGCTGCGCACTCAGCGCGTCGGTGTAGAGCTTGGGCCAGTTGGCCGCCAGCTGGTCGCGCCCATGTTGCGCGGCAAAGACGGAACCGGTTCCCGGATCTACTGCGAGCGCCACCGCATTGCGCAGCCCGGTGGCGTAGCGCTGGCCGTCCGACTGCGTCTGGCCGCCGCGCCGGGGATCGAAGCGCCAGATGCCGCCCGCAATGTCGAGCAGAGGGCACGGATCCTGGCCGGGCGATTCGGGGATGCGGTCCTGCACCTGACAGGAGTTGGACGGCGCACCGATGTTCACGTACAGCTGCCCGTCCGCGCCGATCACGATGCTCTTCGCCGCATGCTGGCGGCGGTTCGTGAGGCCGCTGACCACGGTATCGGGAGCGCCGTTCGGCGTGAGTTGACCGATCTGCCAGTGCCAACGCACGACCGCATCGTTGGTGGCGAAGTAGAGGTATTCCCCGGCGAACGCGATGCCGTTCCCGCCGCCGATGCCAAACGAGCTGACGACGTCGGCCTTGCCATCACCCGTCGTATCGCGCAGCAACCGCACCCCGCCGCGTGCTCCCGACACGGCAACCAACAGATCCCCGTTTTCCAGGGCGACCATATGCCGGGACGGACCGATCGATTCGGCCACCACCAATGCACAAAAGCCCGGCTGCAGCGTCAGTCCCGCATTGTCGGGAGCGCAGACCGGTTTCCGGACCTGTGGCGTAGAGGCGACAACCATGACGGCGAGGGCAGCAATGAGAAGGCGCGACATACGAGAGTATCCTGCTGGACGTGAGTTGCGAGAATATACAGCTTTCCCGCTCACGCCAATGCTCGGGGGTTCGTCGTGCCGTCCCTCAACACACTACTGCTCGTTTTGCAGGCTGCAACGTCTCCAGCCCAGCCGCCCCAGCTTGCCGCGCTCAAACAGGAAGTCGTGCGCGACGTTGCGAGCCGCGCCCAGTTCACGCAGCAGATGGTAGATCAGATCTTCAGCTACGCCGAGCTGGGGTTTCAGGAGACGGAGACGTCGCGGTATCTGGTCGACCTGCTCCGCAAGAACGGCTTCACCGTGCGCGAAGGGATCGCCGGGATTCC
>WNEZ01002418.1_pt1 | contig 18411 bp, 15 predicted proteins | sample 5400521 | NCBI WGS metagenome assembly WNEZ01 (sample SAMN13153339, study PRJNA577476) | soil metagenome | isolation source: 120 cm saprolite under Douglas fir tree site 2 hole 1 replicate 1 | place: USA:California | collected 2015-04-18
GGCGAACCATACACGCCGTCGCGATCAAGCAATGCTATGGCCGGCATTCCCAGCGTCGCGCATGCTCCGACAAGCACCTCGGGGGTGGAAGAGCCTTCAAGGAAGCTGAAGGCGGAGCGGGAGTGGAGTTCGATGTACATCAGAATCAGTTGCGAGTTACCAGTAATCAGTTGCCAGTGCCCAGTCCTTACTGGCTACTGGCAACTGACTACTGGGAACTGCTCTAGTCGTATGTTCCTTCCAGCCACCAGTTGCGGCTCAACTTGTCTTCCACCAGCCGATAAAGGATGACTTCGCTTTCGATGGACACGGCGATGTCCCACTCTTCGCGGGACCAGCCTTCCTGCTCGGACCAGTCGCCGGATGATCGCCAGGGGCCGGCAGTCCAGACGATTTCACCGGCAATGCCTTTGCGCTGAAGACATTTCAACCGTACCGGCTTGCCTTCGCGCACGTTCACGATCGCGCGCAGCGGCGGACGAAACAAACGCAGCGCAATCACCGCGCTCATTTTTTCTTGTGCCTTTTCTTCGGCGGGGGTAGTGCTGTCGTTTTGCTGTACGGACATGGGATTCTTCTTCTTGCTCGACTGTTTTGTTTCGATCTGGATGGGAGCGAAAGGCTGCATCTGGAAAGCGCCTTCGCAGTGGGTATCGAGCAACTCGGCGGCGCCTACTCTTCCTTCGCCGACGATTCCGGCGATTCGCGCCAGCGTGAGTTCCAACTTCTCTGGTTCAGGAAACACGGGCAGGAACAATCCGCTCTGCGTGGACCGTGGGTGCGCGGGCTCGGCGACAAGATGAATCTTAAGAATCGGCGCGCCCGGCGGATGCGACTGCAAATCGAGTTGTAATAGCTTGAGAAAAACTTTCGCATCCAGCATCGGAACCGGCAGCCGCAAGGTGCGCGTGAAGGTCGAGGTTTGTTCGGGATCGCAATCCTCGGACTTCTCAACGAGTTCCAATCTCAAGCGCAGCTCTTGCGCTGCCAGCGCACGCGCGGCCAGTCGCGCGCACACCTGTTCCAGCATGCGGTTCAACAAAAACGCCAATGGCTCCAGCAGGACAATCGGATATTCGAGTTCGATGTCTTCTCCAAATACCGGTGCCGACTCAAACAACCGCAGGCTACGAGAAGTAGCGCCCCGCGCCAACTTTCGCAGACGAATTCCCTGCTGTCCCAGGCGCTCGCCCACGGGGATTTCGGGAAGGGCCGTTAACGCGCGCAGATTGCGGATCCCCCAGCGATCGAACATCTCCAGCCAGCGCAGCGCACGGAATCGTCCGCATCGGAAGAAAAACTTTCCAGCAAAACATCCACCGGCAGATCACCGAGGCGTTCCGCTTCGCGTCCTTTGGAAATCAGAGTCACTCCCGGGAAGCCGTGGGCGGCGAGCAGGGCGGCGTCGGGATTGGCGGCCGCGGCGACATTCGCTTCCAGTTCCATTCGCGATGCGCGGCGCGCAAGCTCATGGGCAATCTTTGACAACGGACCAAACAGCGGCTCCAGCCCTGCGAGATTTAGCAGCACGGTGCCGGGCGCAGTATCTTCCACTTCGGGAGAAAACGACTGTGCACAGTCGAGCAGAGCGGCATGCGCCGAGGCTTCCTGCAATTCTGAGCGCACTCGCAACACGAGGTCCTCCCACGCTTCTAACTGCGATTTGGTCGCGCCTGTCTCAACGCCCATCTGACGCGCTTTTTCGTTCAGGGCTACGACCTTTTCCAGGGGAGGTCGTCCGGCAAGCACGGCTACGGGACGGCCGCGCAGTTCGGGCTCGAAGCGGATGATGGCCTCGACGGGAAAATCGGGAATGAAGAGGCATGCAAACATGGGAAAGCAGGTCTCAGGTGTCGGCTTTCCAGCTCTTAGCTATCAGCTCTCAGCTTTCAGCTGCATGAGTTGCCGGTCTTAACTTGCCCAGGCGGCTCGGCTCTTAAAGTTCACAACCGACTTCGGCGGCTTGCGATCGAGTCGCGACCGTAGCAGTTCTGCCGTGATTTCGAACTGATCCAGCAATTCCGCATGTCCCGGCTGATTTACTGAATGCTGAGTGCTGAATGCTGAGGGCTTCTTTTCTGCGACCTGGGACCTCTGACTTGTGACCTTCACCAGCACCGACGAGCAACTCCCTGCGATCGGCTGCTGTTCGAGGACGAGCAGCACGGTCGGCGTATTCTCGATGGCGCGCCGGAAGCGAAACCAGGAGGCCAGCGGAATCCGGCGCGCGCTGCATACCGGAATATCTGCCAGATCGAGTGCGATCATTCCGAAACCATTGCTCTGCAGAAGCAGGTCGGTGATTTTCATTACCTGTTCCAGCTGCGATTCCCAACCTCGACGTTCGTTGCTGAGTTCCAGGTGATTTGAATTTTTAAAATTGTGTTCTGCCAATGAACTGAGAACTGGGAACCGGGAACTGGGAGCTGTCTTTTTGCATCGCACCCAGAGCAAATGCCCCATCTCCACTCCGGTTGCAACGGCCGATGCCGGATCGAGCGCGTCGCTGGCATCCACCAGCGCGCAAACTTCTCCACGCTGGGTAGCGCGGGCTAGCGCAGCCAGCAGGATGCTGGTTCTGCCGGAAGAAGCGGCGCGAATGCCGCTCGAAACCATTTCCGGCGCGGGACGCACGTCCAGGCGCGAAGCAGGCGTGATCGACGACGCCAGCTTCGGCATCGCGTCCAGACGGGCCAAAAGCGCAGCGCTCGACCGCACAGGCAAAATAAAAGGGCGGCCCAGAGCCGCCGATGAAAACACCGGAGATGCAGACATACGTCCTCAAGATTTCAGGGAACACGAAGGGCAAAACGCTCGGGCGAGAGACTAAGTATTCGCTTTCTATTCGCCTATAAAGATAGTGGGCCTCAGTTGTGAAGTTGTCAAGCGGCAAGCGGTCAGATATCACGATATTTTTGTAAGCCGTAGTTTCTATTATGTTTATTGGTACAAATGTATCTCTCATGACTTTCATATTATTAAAGTCATCTTTACTTTTATTTGGATCCGCCCTAATCTCATCTCATGATTGCCTCTGAGAGTAGGCGTGACAACAAATCGGGATGGCAACATCCACTGCTCGCGCTGAACGAAGAGGAACTGGATCTGGTGCTGCAACTGGTACTGGCTTCGGGGTCGCTGAAAGATCTGGCGCGGGTTTACCAGGTGAGTTATCCGACTATCCGACTGCGCGTGGACCGCTTGATCGAGCGCGTGCGGCAGCTGGCGAACGGGGCCAAGCCGGATCCGATGATTCAATTGCTGGCGGAACTGGTCGAGCGCGGAGAAATTTCCGTGCCCGCAGCGCGATCGGTGCGCGATCTTTACCGCCAGCAGAAGGAGAATTCCAATGATGGTGGAACCGTGGTTTGATCCGATGAAGTTCGGCGCATTTTATGGAGGAGTCGGCGGTGGACTGCTCGGCTCGCTCGGCGGCGTGCTCGGAGCCGTAGCCGGCAAGCTCGCTCCGCAAGGCAAAGGACGGGGCTTGGTGATGGGCGCGTTCACCGCGTTCATACTGATTGGGATTGTGAACCTCGTGTTTGGGATCTATGCCGTGGCAACAGGGCAACCATACGGCATCTGGTATCCGCTGGTGCTGATCGGATTCCTGCTGACGGTGCTGTTCACCGCGCTGAAGCCGGTAGTCCGCAAACGCTACGACGAAGCGGAAGCGCGCCGGATGGAAGCGGCTGCTTTTCGGCGCGGGTGATTGCCGAAAGCGAATCGGCAATTCGTGAAACCAACAGCCGAGCGCTTCGGGCCGCTTGGCGGCACCGGTCTGGGTCCTTCAGCGCTTTGTTATAATCACCCCTGTATTGCCGATGGCGCTATCGTCTAGGGGTTAGGACGGAAGATTCTCAATCTTCAAACCCGGGTTCGATTCCCGGTAGCGCTACCAAATCTTCAGTTTAGCTAAAATCTCCAGTATTTATGCGGTATTTCTGAACTTCTCGCGGCATTCTTTTAGGTCTCGCCTGTTCCCGGATGTCGCTCTGGTTCCTTCGGTTCATGGACAGTAAATGGACAGTATGGAGGGATGGGGATGGCAGGTTCTCGACCTACGGCGCCTGCCGCCGGGTCACGGATTTTGAGTCATTTGAAGTGAAGGAGGAGCGGCATGGACGGGCAGCCTACCGCTCAGCTTGAACTGCTCGCATTGCTGCCGCGTGAACTGCAGCGGCAGTGACATCTCTATGAACTTGGGCGCGAGCCGCTGCCGTCCCATGGCTCTTGCATGTGCGGCGGAACGTTTCCAAGAAAATGTCCGCATCTTCAGGTTGGATCTTTTGTGCCAGCAGCGCCAGAAAGTTTTCGCTATTGCTGGCGTTGTCCAGTCGCCGCAACGCGTCGAGAATCGCCGACCGGGTGCCGAGGATGTCCTTTGCAGTCGTCTCATCACCAAAAGTCGAGCCATCTATGAACTGAACATACTGCACACGTATCTCAGCTTTGGGTTCGTTGGCGGGCCCGCGTGACTTACGCAACAGGCCGATGGTCGTCTTCCGGGACGGCCGCGCGCGAGCACGAGTGACTCTCCGGGGGCTATATTGCCCCAGAAGAAATGGTCGCGCTGGATGACCTGTTGAGTTCCGACGCCGTGGGGACCAGTCTTTTCAAAGTGAGCGAGCACCAGGATGATGGCTTTGTCGCCTACATTCCGCGCGTCGACCTTGAAGGTGCTGGACGACTTCACCGAATTGGCAACAATGAGTTCGGTGAATGAGGCTGTGCCGGAGATTTTCAAAGGGCTCCCCGGATCGGACTTGTCCGCAACAGGTATGGTGTAGGTCAGTTGGGACCAGGCGGAGCGGGTGAAACAGCAAGACAGCACCGCCAGAAATCCCATAACAACGAACTGCCGGAATCGCATGAGGACCTCCCCACCGCGCAGAATGGGGACACCTTTGCCGATAGCGTTCGTTTAGACAGGGGGAGTTCGCCTCAGAGGGTGCTGCGCTTCCAAAGCGGGCTGGAACTGCTCTTCGGAGAGGCGAATCTCGGTAATGGTGCTCCCGCTTGGCACGAAAAGTCAAGCAGGGCGAGAAGGCAGGTCACGAATTCTGCGTGGCTAGGTCGCGGATTTTTCGTGAGGTGTACCGAACAACGGCGGAACATGGATGGATGAGCATGAGTGCTATGCGCCGTTACTAGGGCAAAAGCTGTCTATACCAATGCAAGAAGGAGGAATTCTTCTGTTTGATAGTCTGTTGTTTCACGCCGTAGGCGAAAACCGGACAACTGGGACCCGCTTAAGCTTGACGTTTGCGTACCATAGTGTTGACGAACTAATGGACCGAAAGAGGAAGGGCGCGCATCGGGTCTTAGTGCGAGGTGAACGTTTGTATCGAGGAAATGATATCGAGTCCTCCGTCAAGGCGACGGATAGCGAAGCACATCCGAAGCCCCACAGGGCACAGGGCTGAAAATCCCATACTCGACCGCCTTCGCCGCGTACTACTCTCGACTCCGTGTCGCTCAAAGAAGTTCTCGAATACCGCTGTTCCTGCATAGAGCACACTGGGGTTCGAAGGATCAATCGCTAGGGTCCGAATATTTCCTCCGGCACGTCGAGCGCCGGCAGTGGCAAGACGCAATCATCGCTTCTTGACGAGCGTCATCAATGAAAAACGACAGCGTACCGTGGACCCGGACTTGGCGATTTCCCGTACTAGTCGCGCTCGTCGGATTTGCGCTTCTTTACCTGCTCCTTCCCGTGATCGACAAAAGTCTGAAACCCAACCGGCCGGGACCGACCGTTGATCGGAAGCAGACCACTGTGACCGACTCGTCGCAAGAATCGGCTCAGGAGTCAGGTGAGATTGCTCGGATCGAACCAGTCGAGGTGACAGCATGGGACCTAACGAGATTTCCCAGAGTTTACGAACAGCGCAAGCGGGTGCACATCATCCGTTGGGACCACGCCAGGGTGCTGGGTGTGGATGACTTGAGGGCAGGTCGCAGCGGTGATATCGACACGACGAACGTTGACTATGCGCGACTCCCCTCTGACTGCAAGTTCATGATCGTGATCGTTGGATTGCTGCCCAATTGCCTTTCCAAAATGCCTGAGATTTATGCTCCGGGACCGAACCTAACCAAGTCCATCACTGGCGCGGACGGCAGTCGCCCTGAGCGCCGAGCGTTAGAGTTCGTGATATCGGAAGACTTGACGGACCTAGACTGTGAATTTAGGTCGGGTTTTTGGAATTGCGTTCTGAGTCCGAGCGAATACTTCAAGATGAAAGAAAGAGAGAGCGAGCATTACAAAGAAATGGAAGAGCAGGAGAAACAGCTAGAGAAGAGTAGGCCGTAGAAGAGAGAACCCGCTCGATCTTCCGAGCGGCCCGTGGTTCCGGATTGGTTTCGTGCGGGAGCACCTGCTGTGCCGCGAGCAGGTTAGCGCGCGGTCAGCGTCTGCCCGCTTACAGCGCGCCCCCCGGCCCTGCACACATCGTGCCGCGCTTCCCCTCGCCCACCCTCGTGCACGCCCGCGGCCCCCGGCGCACAGTACGCCGGTCCACTCGCGCACGCGAAATTGCATCCCGCAAGCATTTGAATATGCGAAACGCAACGAACCCAATGCTGTATCCTCCGTGCTTTCAATAGCTTCCAAAGACACTGAACTTATCCGCGCCCGGTGTGATTGGCTCTGTGATCCGCACGCACGCGCATGTACATTTCTGGGACGCGACGCGAACCTCAATCCGCAAACTCGAAGGAACTTATACGACGCTTTCACGCATTACTACGCCCCTGTCCCTGCATGCTCCCCTCTCTGCGCACGCATGCTCACACACACGTCCCTCGCGCGGTTACAATCAGGAGCATGAAGACGATTGAAGGCAGCCTAGATATTTTCTGGGTGAATCAGACCGAAGCAGCGGCCACGCCCAAGTACCAGCTTCTTTTTGCGAGGTACAGTGGCTTTCAAAGTGGCGCGCAACCATCAAAGCTGATTGTGGGCGCTGATGGTTTGGAATCCTATCTGACGGAACTCGGATTCACCGCGCAGAATGCGAAGAAGTGGATTGCACAGGTGCATGAAAACCGTAGTGTTTCAATTCCCAACGTGATGCTGCCCGAGCAGTACCTGGCACCATACCTCGCACCCTCCGCTTGAGCGGTCGCCTCGTCCGCCACTCGCTTGCACCTCGCCCCTGGGGGTGTAGCAAAATCCCCTCAATGCGTATAACCCCCCCTAACTGTTTGACGGGGTGAGAACATGACGGGACGGAATATGCACCCCTCTGGGCCTTGCTTGTAGCACCGAACCTGGCGAGTCCTCTCGCAGCTGCGAGCTTCTTCTGTAATTCTTTCGCGAAATTATCCATGCGAGGTGTGTATACGCTATTAGCAGATTTTCCCGCTTTGACTACAGCCTCAGCATCGGCGGTCACAACGAGATCATATAGACCGCGCGGCGTAACTCGGTGGCGTAGAATTTGTGTAGTTTATGACTCAAGACAAACAAGAGCTGGCGTACAACCTTCACGCTTCCACGTTTCAAAAGCCGCTTGTGCAGCTGGCGGAAGTGTTGGCGCAGAAGGTAAAGCGCGAAGCTCCTAAGCTTCTTCGTGCGCCACTGTTCGTCGCCACTGACCTCCACGTGCTGGTCAGGCACCGATTCACTTCCGCATGAAGCCCGCCCCGCGGTGGATGCACAGCACAGTAAAATCCTGTCCTCGCACATCGCGCGTGCAGCCATCGTTTTACTGTGCATGGTTACGGAGCTACAACCGAGCCATGAGTCGCTCGTACGCGACGAAACACCAACCAGTCCCGCGAGGGTCAGCCAATGCCTCGGGTGCGGGCGGTATCGGCCTGCGCGGATGTCGGCGGCATAAGACTCAGAGACTCCGAGCTTGGAAGATAGAGCAGAGATGGGAACCGTCGCGAGCCGAGGTTGAATATCCGTAATGTAGGTGGCTTCATCGGGCCACACTGGCTTTGGCGAAGAACGCCAGGCACGTTTCGCAGCTTCATGTCGACGCTGAGTTGCGGAGTGTTTCTTTCGGGATTCCGGACTTTGCGCGGCTACGCGGCCGATCTTCGCAAGTTCAATCAGCTTTTCCCTGGATATTTCGCGGCCACAATTAGGACAGTGCCGTCCTCTCAGAGTCGAAGCGCCGCAACCGGGACAGATCTTGTCAGGTCGTGGCGCAGGAGTAGTGTCAAGAATGAACTCATGGCCCCTGCCTTCGCTCCTCCGACGTTGGGTAAGACGCGTAGGCAGGGTGTGATCGCCGCGAGCGGGCTTGCGACTGTTAGTCCAAAAACTCTGTGCGACCCACTCGGCAATGGGTGCGACTGCACGGCCCCAGGCCGGAGCAGTTTCAGAAAGCCGAATGGCAAGCGACGGCATCAGGCGACAGTTGCCGTCCCGCTGCTCGAAGAACCATTCACGCTTGAGCGTTTCGCGGGTGATCCAATCGAGCAAGAATCCGTCTACCTGAGGGCGCACGACCTCCATGAGATCGCAGGCAAGGCTATCGCGAGCGGGTGTGTCTACATGGAGAACGCCCATACCGGGATCAAGACCCAGAGCGGCAGCGGCCAGCCTGGATTCGGATTCGAGGACGGCGTAGAGGTAGTTGAGTATGGCATTCGGTGGGTTGGCCGCCAGGCGAGGAGATCCAGTTAGAGGCGAAACCCGTGCACCAAAAGCACGCCAGTGAGCTGGTACGCGTGGCTCGTCTTTCCTTGGAAAATTGATGGGCAGCGTGCGCCATGCAGCCCAATAAGCGCCAGCCGCTTGTGATTCAATTTGGCGAATAGACTCGGGTGAATCAGCCTGGGCCAACTGCACGCGATAGCGAGAAATTGTGTCGGCGGTTTGGGTTGCAAGCAATCTGTGACGCGCAACCCGCTCTTGCCCCGCCAGTTTCTTGTCGATTAAGTCTCTTGCGATGTAGAGCGCAATTCCCGATTGACTCGACAGAGCCTGCGCGCGTCAGCGAGCATGGCCTTGGTCTGTACTACAGGCCCATAGAGGGACGGGATTCAGAATGTGACGTTGCACGATGGATCAAAGAAGGCTGGCAATGGCTCTTGGACAAAGCGCTCGGACTACGCTGCAAGAAACCGCACTGGTTTGGCCTACCCGTAATGCGTCGCATCGCCATCAGCACGCCGAACGTCACGGCTGCGCTGCGTCGGCTCAACCGGAATCAAGCACGCCCTTACAACTTCGCCCTCTCACCAGTGATCGTGAACCTCTCCGGCGAGAAAATTACGCTGCTTGGATCGTTTGAGAAGAATTCAGCGGTCTGGAACGAGATGCCCTACGTCAATATTCATGACGGTACGACTCATACACTGAATCCACCGACATTGTTAGTACTGCCGCAGACGTTTGAGATGGTCTTTTCCCAGTACGATCAGCATCCTGAATACAAAAGCCTCGGACCGGATCGAGCCTTGTGCAAAGGTGACAGCCGAGGATTGCTAAAGCGTTATCCCGTTACTGCATCCGCCTTCCACTTAATAGGCAAGGAAACCGAACGCGGGTGGGAGCAGGCCGACGATATCAGCACGTTGCTGCCAGCCCTGATTCGTTACCAGAAGGCCGTGAATGTTGCGAAGCGATTGCTACAAGAACGCTTAAGGCAAGTGCCGCTCAACGTTTTGGAAGTCCAAACTGGACTGAGCAGGCACACCATCATTCGCGCACGATCAGGAAAACGCGTGCACGCGAGATCGCTCCAGATTCTTGCAAACGCGATCCGCCATTTCTGAGACTCGCAGGGCCTATACAGAAAAACCGCTTGAAGCAGCCACTCAATAAATTTTCACACTATTTTCTCTTGACACGCGACTGTCGCTTGCTCTACGCTCAGCGCTCAATCCCAGCGGGAAAGATTTTCTGATTTCGCAATTGTGCGAAACTTTTCCCGTCCAGGATTCTTCCCTTAGTGAACGTGCAGTAGCGTTCCCGCGTCGCCGCACCCGGCGTTTGTTGGCCCTCGCGCGACGGAAGGCGCGTGTCGCTACCTCGAATTGTCAGACATGGGTCTTTTCACAAGGGGGAGATTCAATGCAGATTCGCGTTCTCCGCTGTTCTCTGCCGCTGCACCTCTTCACGTCAGTGTCACCTACCCTGCACATCGATGCGTGTACTGATCCACGAAAGGCGGCCAGGCTATGACTCGTGATCTGAGAGTGGTTGTTGTGCTAGTTGCGGTTTGGCTGTTCGTAAGCACAGGATCCTCCGCGCTTGGCGGACAGGATCCGCTAGCCGTTGCCGTTTTGAGCAGTTCATACCAGGCAATGGGAGGTGGCGTCGTCTCAACTATTCAAGACACGCATGCCACCGTACAAGTGACTGGCACGGACGACAATGGGAACTCCCTTCAAGAATCAGTCACGATCGAAACTGCTGGCCAAAATATGAATATGACGAACGCGGCGGCCGGCGTAGTCATCGTGGTCAACGACGACCAAATGTCTATCACGACGGAGTCTGGTACCACTTTGATGCCTAGACTTTCGCTGGGAAATGCTGGGATTGTCCATCTGCCTCTCTTTTCCGCATTTGCCGACTGGTCGAATCCGCAAGTGATCCTGCAGTACATTGGCCTGGAGCAAGCTGGAAGTACCAGCGTTCATCATGTACGGATGCAGCGACCGTTTTCTCAAAATCTCGGTCTTGGTACCTACGATGAGCCTTGCGATTTCTACATTGACGCCCAAAGTCTCTTACTCATCAAACTCACCTATGTGCAGCGTGCCCCTTCTGACTTGAGCGTGACGATTCCCGTAGAAGTCGATTATGCTAACTACCAGTTGCTTACCGGAATCATGGTTCCGATGAGCGTTACGTATGTAGTAAACGGGACCGACGTAAACCCACAGGTTGTGACCAGCTTTGCGGTCAATCAAGGAACCCAACCGGCCGATTTCCAACTGAGACACTGAGAGGCGTGATATGCGTTCAGTGAAAATTGTTAGTGTCCTGGTCGTCTTGAGCCTTGCCAGTGGCGCGAGTGCGCAGCAACTGTACGATGGCAATCAGAATTTGCCGCCATTTGGAAGCTTTCATGGCAGCGACTTCGATATTGTTTCTCTTCAAAACGGGAGCCTGCACTTGCGAATTCCCGTTCTTACCGTTCCACAGCGTGGTAAAGCCCTATCGTGGGCGTACATTTATGACACGCACAGTTGGTCAAAGGTATGGGTCCCACAACCGACTCCCACAAACCCAAAGGCGGGGTCATACTTCATTAGAGACGCGGGCCAGGGCTGGTTTCTCTCTACGCCATTCTCCTGGGTAGTCAGTTCCCCTTCGTCTACGGTTCAGTGTCCCACCCAGCAAGTCACTGTCTACCAGAGCTACGTGGCCGCAGACCCGGAAGGTCAAAAGCACCCACTACCGCTATACACTGGCAATCCCGGAGTCACTGTCTGCGGGCAAACCAATAGCGGGCCAGCGCTGGATGGCTCGGGAATATGGGCGAGCTATGACCTCCCTACTGGGAACATCACGCTTACACTCAAGGACGGCACGCAGGTAGGAGCAACCAGAAAGGATCCCAACGGCAACGTCGCCACTTCTTCCGCTGATACGCTCAATCGCAATCTCTTAGTCGTTAGCAATGCCGCTAACGTCACCTATGTAACGCCTTTAGGGAAATCCATAGTTGGACCCCAAAACACTTTGTGGACAACTACAGACACAAATGGGAATCCTGCGATTTATCGGCTCGACTATCAGGCGATTGATGTTCAGACAAGTTTTTGCACGCCCGGTTTCACCTGTCACGAACTCTCCAAGGCGCTGCTTGTACCCAGCACTCTGACGCTTCCGAATGCAAAGACGTATCACTTCGCCTGGATTAACAACGGTGCTGGCGAGTTGCAGCAGGTCACCCTTCCCATCGGAGGCTCCGTCGCCTACACCTACCAAAATTCCTGTATGACCTCACCCGGTCAAGGGGGCAACCCCACCTCCGACTGCCGTCGCGCTGTGCTAACCCGTACGGTCACACAAAACAGTAGCAGTGCCACCTGGACCTATGCCGGAGGTACAGTCACCGATCCTAACGGCAACGACGAAGTACATACGTTCTCCTCAGTGGTGGTCGGGGCTTTCTCCAATCCTGGCAGGGTTGAGAAGCAAGTAAATACGTACTCGGGTTCCTCGACTACCGGAACGCTTCTTCGCACCGTGGTGACGGATTATATAGGTGAGGTCGGACCGATGAGTCCGACAGCCGTAATCAATGTTCGGCCGATTCGCACAACTACTACGCTCGATAACGGTATCGTCCAAAAGACTGAAACCGACTATGAAACCTTTGCGGCGACCGGGCCAAATGGAAACTTTACCGCAACGCGCTTGAATGCCACCGAGAAGCGCGAATTCGACTTCGGCTCGGGCTCGCCGACGTTGCTCCGCAGAACTGACTACACGTATCTGCATAGCGGCAACCAAAACTATATCTCCCGAAATATCGTAGACCGGGTTATGAGCACAACTGTCTTTAACGGCAGTTCCACGCAGGTGGCTAACACGGTAAACGAATATGACAACTATTCCCACGCCAACCAACCCATGCAGGCCAGCAGCGCCATCCGGCATGACGCGACATATGGCACAGCGTTTATTTATCGGGGGAACGTCACTGCTACACAACGGTGGCTGAACACCAACGGTACCTCCCTCACAACCACCAACCAATACGACGATGCGGGAAATCTAATTTCGAGCATTGACCCACTCAGTCACAAAACCACCTTCGACTTCACTGATTCATGGACAAATACCGCTTGCGCTCCAAGCGGGGCAGGAAAGGCATACCCCACAAGGGTGACAAACGCCCTCAACCAAGCCACGAACAATTCATACTATTCCTGTAGTGGTCTTCTTGGTTCGACCACAGACGTGAACAACCAGCAGACGACGTTTCAATACGACGCTGTTTCCCGTCCAACGCGTATCACTTTCCCGCTCCAGGGCACACTGAATGGTGTTACAAACTACATCTACACCGACACGGTCGGGAGCTTGAACGTGGAAAAAACGAAGACGATCGATGCTTCCCGTTCCACGGACGAATTCTTCTATTATGACGGCCTAGGCAGACTGATGAGTCACAGCCTTGCCAATGACCAGGCCACGCCTTGGGACAAGGCGGACACCTGCTACGACAGCGTTGGCCGCAAGAGCTTCTCCTCGCACCCGTATCAATCTTCCAGCGCGAGCGCTGCTCAAGTTTGCTCGGGTCTTGGTGACAGCTTCTCCTACGACGCGCTCAACCGTGTCACGCAGGTAAGCCATTCCGATGGCACTTCAGTCTTAACGACGTACACCGGCAGAGCGACTGACGTGCAGGACGAAGGGAATGGATCGCAACGAGTGGAAAGGGTTGCCCAAACCGATGCGCTGGGCCGGCTTGTTTCTGTTTGTGAAGTCACAAGTGCCGCCCTAGTAGGGCTTGGTGGAACACCCGTAGCCTGCGGCCAAGACATCGCGAAAACCGGCTTTTTAACCACGTACGGATATGACACACTCGGGAACTTAACGGGAGTCACCCAAGCCGGGTTGAACCCACGAAGTTTTACCTACGACAGCCTTTCGCGCTTGTTGAATGATACCAATCCTGAAACCGGGATCACGACATACAGCTATGACAGCGACAGCAATGTCTATCAACGCACCCGACCGGCACCCGACCAGACCAACCCATCGGTGACGGTCACCACCACTTACAGTTATGACGCACTGCATCGCCCCACCCAAAAATTGTACTCCGACACCATTCCTGTTTACGCAAATGGCACACCGACCGCGACGTACGGTTACGACCTGTCAACCCTTTCAATGGGCACCACAAACATTGCGATCACCAACAGCATCGGCCGGATGAGCTGGTCCGGGACGGTGGACCAGAACGCGTTGCCTATTACCAAAGGTGCCTATAGCTACGACTCGATGGGACGAGAGCAACAATTCTGGCAATGTACAACTATCAACTGCCCGGCGGGTCGGCAGACCCAGTACACCTACGACCTCGTCGGCGATCTGACTTCAGCCAGCAATGGAGTAGGGACAACTCTCAGCTACTCCTACAACCGTGCCCAGAGAATCCTTACAAGTTCCAGTAGTCTGACAGACGCCAACCACCCCGGCACCATGCTTTCTGGCCTCCAGTACGACGCTTTTGGCTCGCCGCTTCAATCCACGTTGGGTAATGGAGTAGCCGAAAGTTACACGTACACACCGCGTGGGTGGATGCAATCTATGACTGCAACCAAGTTATCCACTACCGTGTATAGCCTGAACATGACCAATCCCGGCAACGGCCAAACCGGCTACTCGCCGAACGGCAATGTGCTCAACGCTCAGGACAGCGTCAATGGCAGCTGGACGTACTCCTACGATGCCCTGAACCGTCTGGTCACCGCTGGCAAGTCTGGGCAGGCGTTCAGTTATGTTTATGACCGCTTCGGCAACCGCTGGCAGCAGAATGTCACGCTCGGTTCCGGTCCAAATCCCAGCTACGCATTCGACGCCAATAATCGTATCGCGGGGAGCGGTGTGGTTTATGACGCGGCAGGTAACGTCATCAATGATGGTAGCCACTCTTACAGCTACGACGCCGAGAACCGCATTGTCAAAGTGGACGGCGGGGCGACCGCGACCTATACTTACGACGCTGAAGGCAACCGCGTCCATAAGGTGACAGGTTCCACGGCGGTCGATGACGTGTTCGATCTGGCGGGACATCTGGTTGCGGAAGTCAACTCGAGTGGCTCCTGGACGCGAGCGGAAGTCTATGCCGAGGGACATCATTTGGCGACCTATTCGCCCGGCACCACCTATTTTTCCCATGCGGACTGGCTGGGTACCGAGCGCGTGCGGAGCAACGCGACGGGGGTGGCATGCGAAACCGTCACCAGCCTTGCCTACGGCGATGGGCAGACCACCAGCGGCAGTTGCGGCGATCCCAGCCCGCTGCATTTCACGGGCAAGCTGCGTGATTCCGAGACTGGCCTGGACGACTTTCCTGCGCGCTACTATTCCTCGGTGCAAGGGCGCTGGTACAGTCCCGACTGGTCGCCGGTGCCGGTGGCGATCCCCTACGTCAACCTCGGCGATCCCCGAACGCTGAATCTGTACGCCTACGTGGGCGGCGACCCAACCAATCATCCCGACGCTGACGGCCATGCAGAAGGCGCCGGTGTCCCGCCTCCAGTGGTTGATCATAATCCGGGAAACGATGAGTGGATTTTTTCGATGCCATCGTCGCCGCCGCCTTTGTCGCCTGAGGAGCGGAATGCGAAGGCGCAAGAGCAGCAACAGCCAGATCCCGTGCTGTTGGCGCAAAATACCCCTACGCAACAGCAATCATCGCAGACAACGTCTCAAGATCATTGGGTAAACCCGACAGGCGGTGCAGTCCGAGGCTGTGACGCAGGCGGCTGCGGGCAATTCGGAGCTCCGCGGAATGAAGGTCTGGGGGCGACTCATGGCGGGACGGACTACGTTGCTAAACCTGGTCAAGATGTCGTGGCCGTCCATGAGGGGACCGTGACGGGAACCGGATATGCCTACCAGGGGGACTCGCGGCTCCAGATCGTTAAACTAAAGACCGCTAACGGATTTACCGTTGGGGAACTCTACGTTGCGCCGGGTTCCGGGATCAAGGCCGGGGCCAAAGTCTCGGCGGGGCAAGTTATCGGCACCGCACAGGACATCCGGGTGAGGACGGGGCCGAAGGTCACTCCTCATATACATGTTCAGATTCGAGATAGCGGGGGACAGAGGGTAAACCCTGAGACCCTAATACCAACACCCTAGGAGAACCATGAAACGATCTTTCTTGTCGCTAAGCGGCGCACTTCTCGTTGTGCTGTTTCTCCGTGGCCTAGCGCCTGCACAATGCAGCGCGCCGGAACTTGTGAAAGGTGCTGACAAGTATAACGAGCTGGTGTGCAAGGCATCTGCAGCGGCACAGAGCGGAGACGATAGGAAGGCGATCGAACTCTTGCTGGCTGCTTCCCAGCAACCTGTATTGGAATCTCCGAATATCCGACTGTTTGGTCAGATTGCAAAGACTTATGCCAGACTCGGTCGGTTTCACGAGTCTGATCTGTATCTGAAATATGACGATCTATCTCTGCTGTGGATGATCGGCATTGTCCGATGCCGGGAGACAGCGGACTCTAAAGACGAGAGTCTGGTCCAAGACGGGAAGCCATTGATATCGGATGAAGCAAAGCACATGGCCGGTGTTCTCTGCGGGCCTGTCTTTGACGAATTTAGCTACTTCCGCGACCGTGACGCTGAAAGCTTCATCCCCGCCGCAAAGGCAATTCTACGGCATGAAGCAATTCGCAAAGAAATAGACGCTATGCGTCATAGGCAACTTCCAAATCAACAACGAAACAAGGAGTAGGCGCAAAATCAAGGACAAATATCCCTCACTCTGGGTGGTACTTCGGTAAGGTGAATACAGCTTCGGTCAAACGGGGGACGTCGGCGCAAACGGTCGTCCGATGAGCGGCGCGACGATGCTACGCAAACGGCCAAAGGCTGTGCCACGTTGGGTTCAGAGGTAGGGGTGCATATTCCCTCCCGTCATGTTCTCACCCCCCTAACTGTTTGACCCCCTTCTAAGCGCATCCCTGGAATGCAAACTGCTGTGTCCACTTGTGCCGACGATAGAAGGCTGTAGAGAATGAAAAAGCCCCGATCCGCCATCGGGGCCTTCCTGTCTTTCAGATTTGGCGCTCTCGGCGCCCTTGCATTCGGGCTACGCGCGGCGGCTGCCCCCATCTTCTCTGCCGCCGCGGATCGATGGCTTGCATGGAAGCCAGCAGCACTTTCATTCCGTCGAGGTTGACGCCTGAGCAGAAATACCAAAAAGCCCCGATCCGACCATCGGGGCTTTTTTCTGAGTGGATCATGGGCTGCGGCCAGGGCATCTCCCCAGCGGCAGTCGAGGACTCGGTCTGACCGCCGGTAGCGACGCCGAGTCTTCCCTCTTTAACGGCGATTTCCTTCTGGCGGTTTACGTACAGTTGAAGTTCTTCGCGCTGGCGATGTGCGAGCGCTTGGTTTTACGCATTCCATAGATCGGTACAGGCCACGCCTGAAGGGTGGGCCCTTGAACGAGAAAGGCCCCACTTCTGAAAACCGGGGGAAGTGGGGCCTCCGGCTGGCGGCGCTCGGAGATATCCGGACCGCCCGCTCGTTGGCGTTACTTTTGCTCGACGACGATCGACGTGTCCCCGAGCCACCATTGGGTAGAACCGAGCTGGTCGATGAGTACCTGAACGTTGTGTGATCCGGGAGCTACGGTGATCAGAGACTGACGTACCGCACCAACCCAGCTAAAGGTAGTCGTACTTGTCGCAGTACAGAGCGCAAAGTCCGTACCGTTTTTCGGGTTTGCCTCCATGCCATCTACCAGGATGGTTACGCTGATCCACGATCCCGGGGGTCCCAGAACGCCGCATTCAGCGTTGAAAGTGATCTTTATCAGCTTGTTTGCCGTCCCTGCGACCGAGAACCCCAGCGAGGTTGCGCCCGCATCATTGAGCGCCTTGAAGACGTGGGTGGTGAAGTCGCTATCGTTGGATACCCGGGTTGCAAAGGCCTTCAATATTTCCGCGGAAGCGGTTGACCCCACGGCAACGACAACCGCGAGGATAACGATGGATAACGTCAGCTTCTTGATCGAAAAGATTTTCATGGTGGTGTTCTCCTCTGGGGATGGGCTAAGTTGCGTTGTGCTTCCCTGGTAAGGAAGCGTATGTGGGGAAGCCTTGGCTAAAGGCGCTTTTGGACGGCCTTGTAACCGCGCAAGCTCTAACGAGGAAGAGTGTCGAAAAATCTACCCGAGAAAAAACGTCTGGGGAAATTTTGGGGTCTGCGAACTAGACCCGTTCAGATGAGACGGATCATGCTACAGGTTGATTCTACTGTCAAGAGGTCCGAAGCAATTTTCTGAGGAAAAGGCCTGTGGCCCTCGATAACAGGCGGGGCTTCTCGACGCTGGGGCAAAAGCCGGCGAAAAGGACCGCTGGGGAAGGACAGCGTTACAAATCGCCAAAGAATCTGGGGAAACGGATTCTGTCAAATCTTGACAGAAGCGAGACCGCACTGAGTAGCAGAACCACGCGGCGGACAAAGATAACTGTTATAAACAGGCGTTTAGACCAACTATCCTGACCTGCCGCCGTGCCGGAACCATGTGGTTCCGGCACACTCCAATTTCCCCGCGCGTTGCCTGTGAAGCATGTGGTTTAGAAGGTCCGCTGGACTGGGGTTTCTGGCACATCTCCGATCCAGCGGCCTGGCCGCGGTTCTTTCCAGAACCCTCCCCGCGCGGCCGACTGCCCAAGCAATTGATTCTTCAGCGCTGAGGTCATGATTTCCGAGACTTCCGAAAAGACTTGCTTTTG
>WNEZ01001728.1_pt1 | contig 18405 bp, 13 predicted proteins | sample 5400521 | NCBI WGS metagenome assembly WNEZ01 (sample SAMN13153339, study PRJNA577476) | soil metagenome | isolation source: 120 cm saprolite under Douglas fir tree site 2 hole 1 replicate 1 | place: USA:California | collected 2015-04-18
TCTCAGTTCCGGGTCATGCCCGCCGCTGGCGCTTGGGCGTGAGATTCAATGTCCGGATGAGCCGGAACAGGTGGTTGGGATGAACTCCGAGAATCCCGGCTGCCTCCGTATAGTTTCCGTTGGCTTGCTCAATCGCCTGTTCGATGAGTTTTTTCTTCGCCTCGCGGATGCCGTCGTGCAGTGCGCTACCCGGTTCCCCCGAAGATGCGGTTTCTTCCAGAATCGAATCGGGCAGGTCTTCGGGCAGAAGCAGTTCTGTCGAACCTAGAACGACCGCCCGCTCGATAGCGTTTTCCAGTTCGCGCACATTGCCGGGCCAGGAATAACGCAGCAGGCAAGCCCGCGCTTTGGGAGATATGCCAGCCACGCGCCGCTTGACCTTTTCGCTGTAGCGGGCCGCGAAGTAGGCGGCCAGCAATGGAATGTCCTCGGCACGTTTCCTCAAAGGCGGAATTTCGATCGCGACAACGTTGAGCCGATAGAAAAGGTCTTGCCGGAATTTCCCGTTGCGTGAGGCTTCATTCAGATCGACATTGGTCGCGGTAATCAGCCGGATATCGAGTTTGATGGGGCGCTGCCCGCCCACCCGCTCGAACTCACGCTCCTGCAGAACTCGAAGCAGCTTGGCCTGGAGCGGTGCGGCCAGTTCGCCGATCTCATCGAGGAAGACGGTCCCGCCCTCGGCCATTTCCAACTTTCCTTTTTTTTGTCCGACAGCGCCCGTGAAGGCGCCTTTCTCGTGGCCAAAGAGTTCGCTCTCCAGCAGCGTGTCCACGATAGCGGCGCAATTAATCGCCACAAACGGCCGGTCGGCACGGGCGCTGTTGCTATGGATGGCGCGGGCAACCAGCTCCTTCCCGGTGCCGCTCTCGCCCTGGATCAGGACGGTGGATTCGCGTGCGGCCACGCGAGAGACAAACTGATAGACCTCGCGCATGGGCGGGCTTTCGCCGACCATGCTGTGCTGGATGTTAAGTTCCTGGTGCAACCGGCGATTCTCATCCCCAAGCCGTTCCACGTGGCTTGCGTTTTCAATCGCCAGCGCGGCCACGTTCCCTAGCGCCGTCACCAGTTGCAAGAGCGCGGTATCGAAGGCGGCGCCTTTCGAGCTGGTATCCAGGTAGAGGGCGCCCAGGATTTTGTCCTGGACCTCCAGGGGAACAGCCAGCACAGCGCGCACCCGAGGGGCCAACAGGCTTTCCGCCTCGCGAAAGGTCTCGTCTCCCGGTACGTCGTTGCAAAGCACCGCGAGATTCTCTTCCATGACCTGGTTCAGAATCGTCTGGCTGACTTGAATCGGTTGATTCGGGCCCAGCCGGCGATCCCACCCAATGACGGAAGTAAATCCCTCAGCCCCTTCTTCCCTCAATAGTATGGCCGCTCGGTCGGCGGGGGAAATCTCGAGGACCGCTTCCAGCGCTTTCTGCTGAAGAGCAGCCAGACCGTGCACCGAGTTCAGAGATTTGCTGAAGTTGAGGAGTACGTTCAAATCCCGAACCGTGCGCTCCGAGGCGCCCAGTGCGTGGAGTCGCGCAGGCTGCAGGTAAATCGCATCCTGCTTTCGTAATACCACGGTGGCTCCACCCGGCGTTGGCACGGAGTCGAGCTCCACGGAAGCGTTGATGCCGGCAGGCTCCTGGGACAGGCCTTGAAAGACCAAAATTGACTTACCGATCCGGATCTGGTCGCCGTCGACCAAGAGCCGTTCTTTGACCGGCACATTGTTCACGAAAGTATTATTTCGGCTGTCCAGGTCCTCGAGCTGAAATTCCTCACCCTTCCTCCGGATCACGCAATGCCGGCGCGATACCAGCGAGTCCAGCAGCGAAATCTGGTTACAGGGTTCACGACCAATCGATACCTCATCTTCAGCAAGCGGGAAGGTCCTGCCTTCGAGCGGGCCGGCCACCACTTCCAGCCTGGCAGGGCTGGAGGAGACGCCCTCCGGATCGAGATCGTGGCTCACCCGACGAGTATACCAACGCCCCTTTTTGTGCGCTGCCTAACATAAATACGAGGTCACCAAACATGGTTGCTTGGTCGCCTCGCGACCGGTGGCAGCAAGAGCGACAAGCTCCTTGGCCCAACCATCGTTTTCTCCTTTCTTTTCAACGCGAAGCGCGCCAGCCAGATCGCCGGAACCGGCCGGTTACCTTTGGCCTGCCGCTTGCATTACTAAAGTGCGTCAGGCAGGTCGAAAGACAAGCAAATCAGGAAGAAAGGAGCAATCCGATGAAAGTAAAGACGAACACGAAAGCTGGCAGCGCAATGTGGGGCAGCTAGTTCGACTGCTTCCTGAAAGTACAACAATGGCCGAGCTGGTAAGAATCCCAGGAAAGGAGCAATCCAATGAAAGTAAAGACGAACGCGAAAGCTGGCAGCGCAATGTGGGGCAGCTAATCCGAGAGGCTTCCCAAGTAGTCCAGAACCCGGGCCAAAAGTAAGCGAACGGCAAAAATCCCAGAAAAGGAGAAATCCGATGAAAGTAAAGACGAACACGAAGGCCGGCAACGCATTGTGGGGCAGCTAGGTGGAAAAGCTTTCCAGGCAGTCCGAAACCAGGGCTGAAAGATAACCGAGCAGCAAGAATCCCAGGCAAAGGATCAATCCGATGAAAGTCAGGACGAACACGAAAGCCGGCAACGCAATGTGGGGCAGCTAATTTGGGGTTTTTCCCGACAGGCCCGAGCTGGCGCGGACTCAACAAGTCTCTAGCCAACAAAATTAAGATTATGGATGCTCCAAAAGGTTGATGCACAGTGGGTTTCGCGCACCCGGCATCGCCTTTCGGAGCATCCGTCGTTTGACTCGACATGGTTCCCTTAGAACCGAGCTTCTCGCCTCCACCGTCCCCCCCGGAAATTGCGCCAATCACGTAAATTAAGCATTTCCTTGAGCTTGCGAGTACGGATGGAATTTTTCGTGGAGCACAGAGGCGAAAGATGCAGAGATCAACCGCTCAGACCATTCCGCTGCCCGCCGCCGCAGCCGCGAACCGCGGAACGATCGGAAGAGCAGAAATCAGTTTGCGGGTGTAGGGGTGCGCCGGGCTGGCGAACAGGTCTGCCGTGCTGCGGCACTCGACGATCTCTCCCCGTTCCATGACCGCCGCACGCTGGCTGATACTCGCCACCGAGAGAAGGTCATGCGAGATATAAAGAATGCTCATTCCCAGCCTGCGGCTAAGCCCTGAAAACAGCTGCAGGATTTCTGACTGCGTAATAATGTCGAGCGCGCTGGTAGGTTCATCCGCAATCAGCAACGGAGGCCGGTGCAGTACCGCCATGGCAATGAGCACCCGCTGCGCCTGGCCGACGCTGAGTTGCGACGGATATCTGCGCAGGAATTTATCGTCTACCGGCAAGCTGACGTTCTCCAGGGTCTCCCGCAGTGCCCGAGTGCATTCCTCGCGGGTGGACCGCCGGTGAATGTTCCAGGCTTCTTCCAACTGGGTGCCAATCCGGAGCGCGGGGTTGAGCGAGGACATCGGACTCTGCAGGACCAGCGCGATCTCCTTACCGCGCAACTGACGCATGGCGCGTTCTTTCAGCGGCATGAGGTCGCGACCGTTAAAGAAGATCGAGCCCTCCGCTTTTGCGTTCTTCAGATGAAGCAGCTTCAGAATCGCCAGCGCCAGCGTGCTCTTGCCGCAACCGCTTTGCCCGACCAGCCCCAGGATCTCTCCCCGGCGTAGCTCGAGCGAAAGATCCCGCAACACTCCGGCTTTCCCGGGATAGCCCACGGAAAGACGCAGCGACAAGAGCGGCCGCGGATCCATTACCGGTTCCTTGCCAGCTCGGCACCGAGCGTGAGTTGGTCAATGTTCCAGTAAACCTGCGGCCGCAGAACGACAGGACGGGCGTTGTGCAGGGCCGTAGACACCGCCGACATCGCGTTCTTATTTACCAGGTAGATGAACGGCTCCTGCTGCCACACAATCTCCTGCACCCGGTCGATGGCTTGCTTGCGCTTCTTCAGATCCAAGGTAGAAGCTTGGGCACGCATCAGCCCGTCAATCTCCGCCTCCCAGGCGGTGGCAGGAGTCTTCTGGCTCGGGTTCCATTGATGGTTCTCAGCCGAACTCAGCCAGACGTTCATCTGCGAATTGGGGTCGAGGTCGTCGTTAACCAGGCCCAGCAGACAGGCTTCGTAGTCAAAGCTGCGGGCGATGCGCTCGATGAGCGAAGGAAAATCCAGTGTGACTATGTTCAGCCGGATGCCGATGCCCGCCAGATCCTGCTGGATCATGGTCGCCATGCGTTCGCGATCCTTGTTGCCGGCGTTGGTGATGACGGAAAACTCAACAGCATGTCCGTCACGGTCGTGAAGGGTTCCGTTCTGCATATGGAAACCATCCTGCGCCAGCACCTGCAGGGCAGATTTCTGGTCAAAAGGATGGGGCTGCAACCTGGCGTTGAACCAGAACTGATTGGCGGGAGACACCCAGCTCACCGCGGGCCGAGCGTGGCCGCGGAAGACCACGCGCGCCAGATCCGCTCGATTGATGGATTGCGAGATGGCTCGCCGGAAATTGGTGGAAGTGAACCAGGCCTTCTTGTAAGCCGGCAGAGGCGACGTCGGAACCTGGTTGAACCACATCTGCTCGGAATCCAGCGAGACGCCCGCGTCGTAGGCCAGGTTGGGAGCTTGCGCCACGAGTTTGTCGTAGTACTCGGCGTCCACTGAGTTGACGAAGTCGATTTCTCCCCGCACCAGGCGCAGCATTTCCATGTCACGGTTCTGCTGGATATCGAGACGGACGGAGTCGATGTAGGGTAGCTGGACTCCGGTCGGGTCGTGCTTCCAGTAGTTCGGATTCCGTTTGAGGATCAGGTAAGCTCCCGCTTTGTTTTCGGCGACGTAGTAAGAGCCGAGCACGGCCATTTCTTTTTTTGGCGACTTGGCCGACATGATTGCCACCTGATCAAACAGTTTGTCCAGGCCGACGACAGGTGCGGGAAAAGTGACGGTAACCTGGTTCTTGGACATCACCTGGGTAACGACTTTACCTTCGCCGGAGCGGAACGCGTCTCCGGTAGGCGAGTGCAGCGTGGGGTCCATGAGTTGCTGCATGGTGTAAACAACGTCTTCCGCGGAAAACGGAGTGCCGTCGGAGAAGCTCACGTTCTGGCGCAGTTTGAAGCTGATGGTCTTGCCGTTGTCGCTGACCTTCCACGACGTGGCCAGTCCAGGCTCCAGTTGCTGGGTCTGACGATTCAAGCGCATCAACACTCCGCCAGTGAGATAGCGAATCGTGTCCGAGGCATCATCGGCCACCAGCACGGGGTTCAAGGTCTTGGGTTCCGACCGCAGGCAGAAGCGCAACTGGGCGCCGGACTGCGCCGCCGCGCCAACGGCGGTGACGACGACGGAAAGCAGGAAAACCAAACGAAGCAGATGTTGCCTCATGCCGAAAGCTCCTGTTCTTGCAAGGCAAGGTGAAAACAACTGACCACCACAATGAATAAGATCAGGGGTGCGAACTGCCAGGGCTGGGCGGAGAAGGCCGAGAAACTCTCCAACTCACGCAGCAGGCTGCCCCAGGAAGGAAGGGGCTCCGCCACCCCCAAGCCAAGAATGCCGAGGTTGGCTTCAGTCAGGATGAAAACCGGGATCGAGATCCAGAACTGGGCGTAGAGGATCGGCCTCAGGTTGGGGAGAATGTGGCGCCACAGCAGGCGCAAGCCGCCGCTTCCGGAAGCGCGGGCCAGCAGTATGAAATCGGACCGGCAGAGAGTGCGTGCGTCAGCGCAGATCACACGCGCGGCCCCCGCCCACCCCAGGCATCCCAACAGTGCAAACGTAATCACCACCGAGGTGATCGGTGAGACGTTCAGGGGCAGAAGCGCGCGAACGGTGATGAGCAGGAAGAGCCAGGGCAGCGAGAGGAACAAGTCAGTCGTCGCCATCATGCAGCGTTCCACCCAGCCACCGGCAAAACCCGCCGCGGCCCCGATGAGGGCGGCGAGCAGGCTGGAAAGCAGCGCGGCCGCCGGGGCTAACAAGAGCGATACGCGTGTGCCGTAAAGCAGCCGGGAAAGACGGTCGCGTCCGAGGCCATCCGTTCCGAGCGGATGTTGGCGGGAAGGCGTCGCATCGGGCAGGTCGCGGAACTGGTGCATGTAGGAAGCCGGGGCCACAAACTCCGCCAGCAGGCAGGCGGCCGAGATTGCCACCAGAAGCCCGATCGCCGCGATGCGCGCCCACTTCATGCTGTCCCCGTACGCGCGGAATGCTCCACTAGTTCGGAGGTGGAGTTGGCCACCAGCGTAATCAGCGTGACCATCATCATTATGTTCACCAGCAGTTCGAGGTCGCGCCCCAAGGCAGCTTTCCAGGCGAGCTGGCCGATGCCAGGCAGATCGCAGAGGACCTCCACCGGGATCGCGGCCGCGAACGCCAGGCTTACCGAGACTCCCGCCAAGGCCAGCAGCTGCGGAGCAGCAACTGGCAGGATGTGCCACAGCAATATCCGAAAGCCGCCGAGTCCTTTTGACCAGGCAGTGAGCACGTGCGGCAAAGACGCGCTGCGTTCCAGAAGATTGCGCGCGTAACGGAAGACCTTGGGAAAGACGATGAGGCCGAGGACCAGTCGCCCCGGCGCCCGCGCAATCACGAAAAGAAGTGCCAGCACCGCGGCGGGGATACAGAGCAAAACGCCCGCCAGCAGGCTGCTGACCAGATCGACGTACCAGCTCCGCGACATCACGGTGGCGATGGCGAGAGCCAATCCAAGCGTCCAACCCAGCGCCAATCCGAGCCCCACGGACTTCAGCGTTTCGGGAAGCCGCTCAGCCAGAAGTTGCCGCACGGGTTGTTGCAGAGTTCGCGAAGTTCCCAGATCGCCATGCACGAGGCGGTTCAAATAGCGGAAGTAGAAACTCGGCAGGCTGTCATCGATGGCGCGAGCTTGCCGGAGGGCCTGGATACTTTCGTGGTTCAGGCGGCTATCCAGTTCCTGCTCGTCCACGGTAAGTCCGGGGGCCAGGCGCACGAGCGTGGCTCCGAGAAAGCCGCCGAGCAGCAATACCGTCACGATCCTGGCCACGTGTCTGATGAGTTTGCGCATGGAAGTCCCGGCGCCTGAAAATGCAGCTTGTCACTACGACGAATATCAGTTAAGTCACTCAATAACAAAGATATGGTGGCTGGGTTAGAAACTTTCGTAATCGCTGATGGGCCACAGGAAACGGAGTTGCTCAGGTTTCTAATTCACAGAAAGCGGGTGAGAGTGCTTCGCCCGGTGAGGCGACTCCGCGTCGGCGCGCTCGTAGTGTAGCTGCTTGGCTGCATACATTTTCCTGTCAGCTTCGGCCAGGAGCTGCTCTACGTCCAACCCATCTTGCGGGTAGAAGGCCGCGCCCAAACTCAAGGACAACAGATATTTGTCGGATACCTGGCGGCCGGCTTCTTGCGCCATGGCGCTCATCAGGACAGCTTTCTCGCTGACGGCCTCCACTGCCATGTTGGGCGCGACGATGACGAACTCGTCTCCGCCCATGCGCGCCACGTAGTCATACTCGCGACACACCTTCCGCAACAGTTCAGCGAAGAGCTTGAGTACCTTGTCGCCTGCCAAATGGCCGTGTCGATCGTTAATCTGTTTGAATCCGTTCAAATCGCACACCATGACTGCAGCGACCGAATTTTCCCGCCTGCACCGCGCCAGCTCCTTGTCCAAATGCATGAACAAGGCGCGTGCATTCGGCAACCCGGTCAGGTAGTCGCTGGTGGCGGAACTCTCCGCCTGGCGATACTTCAATGCATTCTCAATGGAAAGTGCAACCTTGGAAGTAATGACCTGCAGGACGCGCAGGTGATCGCCGGTGAATGCATCGGCCTCGGCTTGGTAGAGCGCCAGCACGCCCACCAGTCCGTTTACGCCCTCCAGGGGCACAGCCAACGCGGAGCGAAGTTCTGTGACCCTCTTCGGATCGTGCACATATCCCGGCTCGACCGCAGGGTTCCCGTTAATGATGGGTTTCGAGTTTTCCGCGACCCAGCCGCAGAGGCCTTGCCCGACCGGGATTTCCAGCGATGACAGCAGGCGGAAATTATCTCCGCTGACAAATTCGGGAATGAGGAGATCGCCCTTCCGGACGAACGCGACAATCGAATCGTAAGGAACCAGCTTGCGAAGCCGTACTGACACCAGCGAGAGAGTCTCGTCCAGGCTGAGGGAGTTTCCCAAATCCTGGCTGAGTTCGAAAAGAGTGTGAGCTTCCTGCCGGGCGGAAGCAATGGAGGAGAGGAAATCGGTTTCGCTGCCGCGGCGACGGCTGGAGTTAAGCTCAAAGCCGGCAGCTGGTTTTTCGCCTCGTTCCACCTTTTGCACAGTGGATGCTGCGGTTTCCTCGGCCGCCGCCAGGGTGTTGAGTGCAACGCTCTCCAGTTCAATGTAACGGCGCTGAAGAATCTCGACCACCTTCGGATCGAATGATATGCCGGAATCCTCGATCACCTTCTTCATCGCCTCATCCAGGGGCAGGGCTTTGCGGTACTGGCGATCCGATGCCAAAGCATCGAGGCAATCTACGGCCGCCAGTATGCGGGCACCGATGGGAATCTGTTCGGCTTTGAGACCGTCCGGATACCCCTTGCCGTTCCATTTTTCGTGATGAGACCTCACGATCGGAGCCACCGGATAGGGAAAGGCTACTTTCTCCAGGATCTCCGCTCCGACGCCTGGGTGAATTTTCATCTTCTCGAACTCTTCCGGAGTCAGACGGCCGGGCTTGCTGATGATGTGGTCAGGCACAGCTAACTTGCCGACGTCGTGAAGCAGAGCGGCGGCTCGCAAAGCGTCCAGTTCCTGGTCGTCCAGCCCCATCTCTGTAGCAATAGCGAGGGCATAGGTACGCACGCGGTGCAAATGCTTATGGGTGGTGTGATCTTTGGCATCGATGGCGAGGGCCAGGGCTTCAATTGTCCGGAGGTGGAGCGCAGAGACCTGTTCCACGTGTCGCTTTTCGGCTTCGACTTGCAGCTTTTCGACCTCGACGCGTTTCTTTTCATCTTCCAGACGTCCCAGGTAAAGATGATAGGAACGGTAGATCCAGTACATCACGGGCAGGATCAGAAGCGAACTCTGCCACCCCACATAGCGGTTGGCGAAGTTGACGAACCCCACCAAAGCAGCCCCGACCAGGTAGTAGGGAAATGACCAGAAGTAAGTTTCCGCCCAGATTCTACGCAGCGACCTTTCCTCGGTGAGCGAAATCACGATCGACACGGGCACGGTGTTACTCAGAAAGTACGCGCAGGCCGCCAGCACCAACAGAAGAGGCATGCTGTTCCTGAGAAATCCCGCCCACAAATGGTAGGCGACGTAAGTCAGGCAGATGGCGTTCGCCGTCATGCTGAGGACGTTGAACACCACCTTCACCGGCTCGGGTGGGTTCTTGGGTCTCCACACGCTCTGCACCAGGGCGGCCGCGCAGCCAATGACCAGCGTCTCCGGCAGTGACAGTTCGAGAATGCCGAGCAGAACGAAAAGGAAGTGCACCGACATGGTGCCCTCGATACCGGGCAACCGCACCTTCATGGTGGAGGCGAGAACCGCAATCAACAGATAGCAGGCGAACTTCAGCAGATCGTCGGAGTGCCAATGCGGCAAAGCCATCGCTAGCACTGTGGCGCCACACGCCGCCGTAACCGCGATGAATATTCTCGCTCGTATTGGCATGGAAAAAAACATCTTAGCTGTTTCTGCACTCGCTAAGAACCGCGCCGAGGGGTATCGCCATTACCTTGGTTTTAGAACCTATTCCCCCATTGCCACCCTTCGCATTCACGAACACCTCGCCCCTGCGTGATAGAGCACGGGAGTGACCAGAGCCAAGCGTGCTAAACGGCTGAAAAAGAAAAAGATGGTTGACTGGCGTCTGAATCGGGGCGGAGACAAACTGTCCCATGTGCGCCAAGCGCAAGCAACCTGGTAACAGGTTCCGGCTCATTACTAAAGTGATCGCAGGAACCGTATCAGGTGCTAGATGTCAACCATCGCTGTGACATTCTTGGGGGATAGCTCGACGCGGTGCAGGCATTGCGGCGCAGGGTTCAGGTTGCGGTTCCAGATAAATCCAATGACACGATTTTCCGCCCGGATAGAATGGCCACGCTGACGACTTCCGACAACCCGGTCCAAGGTCCGCAGTTCATCGTGGCCAGCGAGGTCATGCGCAAGTTTATGGCCATGGTGGAGCGGGTGGCGCGCCATGTCGGAACGGTACTGATTGTTGGCGAAACTGGCACCGGTAAGGAAAGGATCGCACACACCATCCACGAGCATTCCCTGCGCTCCAACAAACCGTTCGTTGACATCAACTGTGCGGCCTTGCCCGAAAACCTGGTGGAGAGCGAACTATTCGGCTTCGAAAAGGGCGCGTTCAGCGGAGCCGACACGGCCAAGCCTGGACTTTTCGAACTCGCCCATCAGGGATCTATTTTCCTGGATGAAATCGGAGAACTCGATCTCAAGGTGCAGGTGAAACTGCTCCGCATCCTGGACCGGGCCCCGTACTATCGGCTGGGCGGGCATCGCAAGATTACGACGGACGTGCGTGTGGTCGCCGCCACTAATCGCAATTTGAAAGAGGAAGTAAGCGCAGGGCGATTCCGTAAAGACCTTTACCATCGCCTCAGTCAGTTTGAGCTCTGCGTGCCGCCGCTGCGCGAGCGGCCCGACGACATCGTAGCCCTGGCCGAGCACCTTCTCGCGCAGGGAGGAAGCGGTCTCATGTTTTCTCGCGATGCCTTGCGGACACTCGAGTCCTACTCCTGGCCAGGGAATGTTCGCGAACTGCAAAATGTGGTGAACAAAGTCATGGTGTCAGCATCAGGCGCGGAGATTGGATCTGCGGAGGTTCGCAAGGAACTTACAAACGCCCATACAGATGACAGCGGGCAAATGGAGAGTACCCCGTCTGACACTCGACTAGACAGCCTGGAGGCCCAGGCCATCGGGAAAGCCTTGGAGAACACGCGTGGACATCGAGGCAAGACCGCTGCGCAACTTGGTATCTCGCGACGGACTCTAAGTCGAAAGCTGCGGCAATATGGGCTCTCCTCGGCTCGGCGCGCGACGGCCCTTGCGCTCGGGTCGTTAAGTTACGAAGAGCAGCAGGACTTCCGCGCGGACCTGAACGTTCCAGCATCCCTGATAACGGCAGAGGGCCAGGCGGTGACGTGCGCTATCACCAACTTAAGTGCCGGCGGGATGGGCGTCGAAGGCTTGACCACTCCCCTGGGCCACGATTGCGCACTGCGGGTTCGTTTCGGATTCCCCGATTCGGATGGGACTGTGGAATTGCAGGCCAGGCTGGCGTGGTCCGGCACGAACGGGCGAGCTGGGATAACTTTTGCGGATGTCGGTTCCGCCGCTCGAGAGGAAATCAGACGTTGGCTTTACCAGAAGATGGCAGCCGAAGGCTGGACCGTCGAGCCCGAGCCACAAGAGAAGCAGCCGGTCTGATGCGTGGGCTCGCAGATTTCGCTTCACGATCTTTTCCACTTAAGCGCGAGACCGTCCGTCCGCTCCCTTTTTCGTAGGCACATCAAACCTCACTGACGCTTCGCGGCCTCTGCAACGTATTCGCCTTTGCGGAATGACTTTTCCATCGCAACAGTAACCCCACCATGGTTACCACAGGAGGGCCACCCCCGGACGGGGATGGCGCAGCCTGGGCCACTTCGTCCCAACCACACTTGAGCCGCCCGCCCATTGGGCTTCGGATTCAACGACTTACCCGCAAGCCCTCCGTGGAATGACACTTGCTTTTGTAGTGATGTCGAGGAAGCTCTCGACCTCAGCCAAACGCCTGAGAACTGAAAGCGTAACGGGTCGAATAAAGGAACCGAAACTATGAAACGCAACGAAAGACGCAGCGCTACCTGGGGACGGCGCATAGCTCTACTGGTGGCGCTGCTTTTCACCGCCACGCTCGGCTACGGCCAACGCCCGGAATCCATCAGGAAGATTGCTCCGGAGCTGCGGGGATTAGCCGACCAGGCCCGGTTCTCACCCTCAGCCGCGCAAAATGTGCGGGTCATCGTGCAGTTCAAGCAGGCGCCTGAACAACGGCACTTTGACAAAGTGCAGGCCCGGGGCGGAAAGTTAGGAGCGCGACTGGCCCTGGTCCACGGTGGGGCGTTCTCCATGTCTGCGGCCGCTCTGAACGATCTGGCGGACGATGACGATGTAGCGTCTATTTCTCCTGATCATGACTTGAAGGCAGCCGACGATCTTACTGACAGTGCAATCGGCATGAGCGCGGCGCGTAACCTGGGCCTCGGCACCTGGGGCATGGGCATCGGAGTCGCCGTCATCGACAGCGGAATTAATGACAGCCACGACGACCTGAGAAGTTATAACAACCAATCCCGCGTGGCCTATCACCAGGACTTCACCGGCACCAGCCAATACAACTCGTACGGAACCCTGGTTTACGACACCTATGGACACGGAACCCACGTGGCCGGGATTCTCGCCGGCGACGGCTCGGATGACGGCGGCACAAGCTCCGGCATGGCGGGGATTGCCTACGGAGTAAATCTCGTCGACCTGCGCGTCCTTGACCAGAATGGCGTGGGTACGGACAGCGCGGTAATCTCAGCCATCCAGCGGGCCATCGCCCTGAAGAACACCTACAATATCCGAGTCATTAACTTGTCCATCGGCCGCCCAGTCTTCGGTAGCTATGCTTCGGATCCGCTTTGCCAGGCGGTGGAGCAGGCGTGGAATGCAGGCATCACGGTGGTTGTGGCCGCGGGTAACTACGGCCGCGTGAGCGTAGACGGCAGCAACGGCTACGGTACGGTGACGGCTCCGGGCAACGATCCATTCGTGATTACGGTTGGCGCGATGAAGACCATGAACACGGCCACTCGGACCGACGATCAAATCGCCAGTTACAGCTCGAAAGGACCGAGCACTTATGACCACGTGGTCAAGCCGGACCTGGTGGCTCCGGGAAACCTTATCGTATCCACAATTGCCCCCACCAGCACGCTGGTGACGCTGTTCCCCGGCAATCGGGTCAAGGGTAATTCGTACCAGTACAACTACTTCACCCTCAGCGGCACCAGCATGGCCACTCCCGTAGTGAGCGGCGTGGTTGCCATGTTGCTGCAGAAAGATTCGACTCTGACCCCGGACCAAATCAAGGCCCGCCTGATGAAGACTGCCTACAAGACCTTTCCCACTTCCAGCGTAAGCACTGACCCGGTGACGGGCCAGACCTTCACTTCGTATTACGATCTGTTCACGGTGGGAGCCGGCTACCTGGATGTCGCCGCGGCGGTGGCGAACAATGACAAAGCTCCTGCGACTTCGGGCAGCGCGCTTTCACCCCGTGCCGTAGTGAACTCCAACGGCACGATATCTCTGGTGAACGGCAACTCGGTAGTCTGGGGCACCTCGGTGGTTTGGGGTACTTCCGTGATATGGGGCACTTCGGTCATATGGGGCACTAACGTTAGCGGCAATTCTGTAATTTGGGGTACGGCTGCCACTACCGCCAACTCGGTGGTGTGGGGCACCAGCAGCATGTCGGGTTACAGCGTGATCTGGGGCACTTCCGGAACGTCTGCGACCAGCGTGATCTGGGGTACTGCGACGAGTCTTAACCAGGCATCTTCCATCGATACAAACGGAGAGCAGTGAGAGTGGTTTGTAGCTAAGCAAGAATAGAAAGGGGGAGATGCTGTGAGCTACAACCGACGAAAAACAAATTCATTCATTGCGCTGATCTCGGCAGCAGGGCTTGGTTCGGTTGGCTACGCGCTGACGCGGGCCACCACCTGGCATCCTGGAGAAGCGATTGTGCTGGTCGTGATTGCTGCCGCAGCCTCCAGGATGAAAGTAAAGCTGCCCGGATTGAACGGAAGTATGTCGGTCAATCTTCCGTTTGTCCTGATCGCAGCGGTACAGTTGAGCCTGCTCGAAGCCCTGCTCGTCGCCCTGGCATCGACTGCAGTCCAGAGCCTGCCCGCGGCGGGCGGCAAACCCAAAGTCGTACAGATGTTTTTCAACGTTTGCACCATGGCGATCGCGGTCGGCATCGGGCGCTGGATTCTGCATCAGGCATTCGCCGGCAGGAGCCTTTGGACGTCAAGCTCGCTACCGTTGTCATTGGCGGCGGCAAGCTTCTTCCTGGTCCAGACCGTCCCGGTGGCAACCATCATCTCGCTGACTGAAGGCGGAAGGGTGCTGCGAATCTGGTCGAGCATCTTCCACCTGTCGTTCCCCTACTATGTGCTCAGCGCCGGCGTGACTTCACTCGTCACCGCCGTCAGCCAACGCATCGGTTGGCAAGTCCCGCTCCTGGTACTGCCGGCGATGTACGGCGTGTACCGCTCGTACCGATCGTATTTCAGCCAGGCGGCAACGGTCACCGCTCCGGTTGCCATGGCGAAGGCCGCAGGGGCAATGCGTTGAGGGGCGGACCGATCATCGCGTTCAGCTGCCAGATCCATCGGAATCTGGACATGATGGAGCCTCGAAGATGCGGAAGAGAGTCGCATAACCCGCTACTTTGAGTTTGGGCGTCGTGATTTCTCAGTCAGACAGCTCTAGTCTGGGAAGGTTGTCGAACCGTAGCTCAACGCCTCCAAGCGAACACTGTTCACGAACTGGTACGCCTTGCGTAGCGGGGAGTCCACTCGTCTTCTTCGGAGACTGCGCCAAAATACTACTCAACCAACTGCCTTCTCCTCGATGGTCTGTACCTTCCGCACATCTGGTTGATTGTTGGAGACTCGGTTGCCTGTGGATGCCTACGTCTTCGCGAGGCCTGCCTGCCGCCCTGCATTAGAATCGAATGCATTATGGTCAAGCGCTTGACTCTGATGGCTGTTCTGATTCTGCAATTCCACGCCGTAACCGCTCGCGCACAATCGCAGTCTGACATTCCGACTGAAAATCGCAAGACCAGTACGCCATACACCGGTGATCTTTCCATCTTTGACTCGCCGGGGCGGGACGAACGGCTCCAGATCAATCGGGTTATGGATATTCTCGGGATCGCCTCCGGTAGGACCGTGGCTGATATCGGAGCGGGATCCGGGTGGTTTGCGGTCCGGGCAGCAAGGCGGGTGGGTGACGCCGGAACCGTGTACGCCGTCGACATCAACCCGGAGGCCATCAGTTACATAGAGTCACGGACCCGGAAAGAGAACCTGCACAACGTGAAACCGATCCTGGGCAACCCCGATGATCCGCTTCTTCCTCCCGGGAAGGTTGACGCCGTGCTTCTGCTGAAGACATATCACGAGATCGCCCACCCGATCACACTGCTGCGCAACCTGAGAACGTCCCTCGCGGGAGAGGCCAAGGTGGGAGTGATCGACCGCAACGGAAACGGCGAGAATCACGGCGTGGCCCGCGAGGTTGTGATCCGGGAGGCGAACAAGGCCGGCTATCGACTATTGGAACAATACGACTTCGTCAAGGATGGAATGGACTACTTTCTGGTTTTCGGGGCGAAGTAGATCAGATCCGCTCAAACAGCTGCGGGCTGAGGCAGTTTTTTTCCTTTGGGCTGCGTCATTAGGCGGGTGTGTCTCCGCCAAGTTCGCAACCCTGCGGCCAATCCCAGCAATGTGATTATTCTGCCGTCGAATTGTTGAAAAGTCTTAGGGCCGAGATTCATTTTACGGAAAGCAAGTTTTTCCTGGGTTCCCGGCCTGATCGGGGCGGGGCTCCCGATCTATTTGGTCGTGCCGGCCTCGTCCACTCGGCCGGGCTCACGGGGGATGCGACCTCAAGATGCGGAGGATGCGGTCAGGTGGTCAAAAGCGATAAACTGGTTAAAGGAAAAGCCATGACAGACGACCAGAAAAACCAACCAACGAACGATGCGTATTCCGGAGACATCACACGACGCGACTTCGCAACCCTCCTGGTGGGGGCGGGCCTGGCTGCGACGGTACAGTCGGCCGCGGCAACGGGCCTGGAGGTGGTCGAAACGGACGTCGAGATCAAGACTCCGGATGGAACTTGCGACGCCGCATTTATTCACCCGAAAACTGGTTCCCATCCGGGGGTGCTGATCTGGCCCGACGCATTGGGCTTGCGGCCCTCGATGCGCGCCATTGCCAGGCGTATTGCCTCTGAGGGTGACGGATATTCCGTCCTTGTGCCCAATCCGTTTTATCGAGTGTCCAAGGCTCCTTTCACGGATGCCTCCACCTTCAACTTTCAGAATCCGGACGATATGGCGAAGCTCAAGCCGCTGATGGCGTCGGTGAACGCGCCCGGCAACGCCGAGAAGGATGCCACCGCTTACGTTGCCTTCCTCGATGCGCAAAAAGAAGTGAACAAGAGAAAAAAGATCGGAACCCAGGGTTACTGCATGGGCGGCGCACTGGTGGTGAGAACCGCAGCGGCGTTGCCTGATCGCATTGGTGCGGGCGCGTCGTTCCACGGCGGGGGCCTGGTGACCGACAAACCCGATAGCCCGCATCTGCTCGCACCGAAGATCAAGGCTCGCATGTATTTCGGGATCGCGTCGAACGACGACTCGCGTCAGCCGGATGCCAAGGACAAGCTGAAGGAAGCCTTTGCGGCCGCCAAGGTTTCAGCCGAGATCGAAGTGTATCCAGCCCAGCATGGCTGGTGCGTGCCGGATATGCCTGCCCGGGACGGCGTGCCGATCTACAACCAGCCCGAGGCCGAGCGTGCCTGGGCGAAACTCGTCGCCTTATATAAAGCGGCCCTGGCCTAAGGCGAAAAGTAACAGCACCTCATGGCCAGCGTTGGGATCCGTGGGCACGATTGGGAAATGATTCCAGGGAAGCGGCCGAATCGTAGATGGTAGGCGGAGCGCGAATCGGACACCTCACGTCGCGATGTCTCACGCTAGTGCATGAAAGCAATTACCTGGTAAGCCTTGGCTACGTTGGACCCCACGCTCTGAGGAAAGTTCGGGTCAAACTTATCGGCATACTTTGCAATGAGCGCCTGCGACACTCGCTTCTCTGCCTGTTCCTCGGTGGCGCCCTCGGCGTAGGTCTGCGCTGTCTGACTTAGCAGTTCGCCGAAGTATTCTTTCCACAGTTCGAATTTTTGTTTCCCCTTCATGACCTCGCCATGACCGCCGATGACTTGATCAAAGTCCAGCTTCTCGGCCGAATCGAGGGTGGCAATCCAGTCGTAGGGATAGCTGTCGCCCATGTAGGGCGTCCAGCCGTGGAGCGCATCGCCGGTGACCAGCACCTTCTCCTTTGGCAGGTACACAAAGACGTCGCCGTCGGTATGTGCTCTTCCGAGCCAGAGGATCTCGACGATCCTTGATTTGCGGTGGAGAATCAGGCTGCGGTCGAAGGTCAGCGTGGGCAAGGTCACCTGCATGCTCTTGAGTTCAGCAAGATAGTCTTGGGCCTGGGTAAGATTGTTTGTGATTTGGTCTTTCTGCTTAGCGTCGCTGGTTTTTTCCAGGGCGGCTTTCATCTTTTCGATTTCCTGGGGCATGGTGATGATTTCATGCTTCACGCGCGGGATGCCCCGCTGTTCGATGCTGGCGCGCGTCGCCTCCGACGAAATGATTTCAACGCCCGCCGGCCAGGAACTCGGATACGCCTGGTTGCCCTGATAGTGGTCCCAATGAAAGTGAGTGTTGACCACGTATTTCACCGGCTTGTCGGTCATCTTCCTGATCTGTTCGATCAGGCCGCGCGCCGCGGAAGGCTTGGAGTGGGTATCGACTACGAGTACGCTGTCGTCAAGAAAAATAATGGCGGCATTGCAGTTTACCTTGTAGGCAGGCTTGGCGATGGCAGCGTAAACTCCCTCCGCCACCGGCCTGATTTCGAACAAGTCGTCGGCCAGGCAGGTGACCGAGAGCAACAGAAAAGCGGCGAACCAGGGGATACGCTTCATCGAATTCTCCTCTTCTCTTCTTGCACGTCATTTTCGGCCAGCGCAGCCTACTACAGGGGGTGGCAGCCGTAAAGTCTTGACCACGGCTGGCGGCGCAGGCTGACCATTGATTGTTCAAGTCACGCAGACACTCGCCGCAGGACTTTGAGACTCGACACAGATCACATAAAATCGGCTCTCGGTTCCTGATGCACTTACGCGGACTAAGATTGCTGACCGTGCTCGGTTCAGTACTGGGTTTCGTGTTGTGTTCGGCAGCTCAGAGCGGCTTCGAATTGAAGAAGGGAGTTGGGGAAATGACAGGGCCGGTGCAATGTGTTTCGCAGACCGGCGAAGTTGTCGCTTCCTACGTGGCTCGCGAGATCCAGCTCGAAGCCGCGAATCCCGTGCCAGAGTGGCAGAGCGCTCAGCCGATCATTTTTTGTTCTGACTGGCAGGGAAAGAATCCTGACGAGCAACGCCAAACCCAGGTCCGCGTGCTGTGGTCTCCGCAGACCCTCTATTTGAGATTTGAGTGCCGCTACCGC
>WNEZ01012265.1_pt1 | contig 18404 bp, 22 predicted proteins | sample 5400521 | NCBI WGS metagenome assembly WNEZ01 (sample SAMN13153339, study PRJNA577476) | soil metagenome | isolation source: 120 cm saprolite under Douglas fir tree site 2 hole 1 replicate 1 | place: USA:California | collected 2015-04-18
GAGACGTATTCGCACTCGGGATCGACCACGATGGCAAGCTCACCGCGGGCTTCAATCTGGCGCAGCAGCGAGCGGATCGCCATCGATTTCCCCGCCCCGGTCGCCCCGGTGATTAGAAAATGCTCGCATTCGATCGAGCGCGGAATGCTGACGCCGGCGAGCTCGACTCCTCCCCGGTCGTTCCCCCATGCGGTTCGGCGAAGCTCGCGCGCAAGCCGGCGGGGTGGGATCAATCTGAGCCCCCGCAGTTGCTTTCCCTCGCGGCGATCTCCGGGGTCACGGAGGATCAGATAGCCGATCGCACCGACGCTCAAGCTCGCCGGTAGCACACCCCAGAGGCTGTAGAAGGCGAACCACTCGCCGAAGGAGCGCCCGAGGTAGAACCGCCAATTCAGGAAGGCGTACATGCTCCCGATGGTGTAGCGACCGTTTCCATACGGCAGCGAAAGGAAGTACAGCGGGAGCTTCTGCGTAAAGAGCCAGGCGAGAAACCAGCGGCCGAAATACTCGTGAGCGCCCGGCCCAAGGCGACCTGTCCAATACCAGACGAAGAAGAGATCGGAGGCCGCCCAGACCAGAATCCAAAGCAGAAAAACCCTGAGCCAGAGACGCAGCGACATCGCAGCTGAGCTGCGATTAACCTCGTATCTGATGGCAGGCCGCGACAAATTCATGACCAACTTCTCCCGCCGAGGCGCCGCATGTAGCGTTCGGCTTCCGCCTGAGCCGTCTGGCGGATCTGATCGGTCACTTCGGAGCCGACCTGGTTATCGAGCAGGTGCTGCACCGTGAGCCGGGTGCGGGTGAGATCGAAGAGGATCTGATCAAGAGTTCGATGCTGGTTCGATTCGACAACGGCTCCGTCAGGATGAGCGCCGCGCTCTCCACCGAAGTGCTCGGCGAGCACTGCGCGGATCAGTTTGCGCGGGGCAATTCCCCTGGCCCGCGCGCTCCGCTCGATTCGCTCCAGCAGCTCTGGCGCCAGTCGCACCGTGTATGGAATCTCCGCCATCGGACTCCTCTTCACTTGCTTGCGGCGTATACGCCGTATACTTCAATGATTCCGCGGACTTAGGCTGACGTGCTCCGCGCGTGCTTGCGGCGCGTACACGCTCGTGTGTACGGGCAAGCACTCAGGATCACGGCACTTTCCGATGGACGGTGTACGCTTTGGTACACATGTTTCATCCAGAGGGATGAGTGACGTGTCAGTCGTAAACACGTGCGAAGCACGTATGGACCCAGCCTCGGCGCAAGTAGCTGGTTTCGCGGATAGGAGCTAGCCGGTTGCACGCACGTATCCGGCTTCTGACGGGGCGCCGATTGCGCCCCTGGCCCTGATGGAACGCGCACTTTCACCTCTTCACGTCAGCGGCCTCGAGGGCCAGCTTCGCACACAGGTTTGGAAAGTGCCGGTCTGACCGGTTCGCCATCATCTGCGACATAGCCCTGCGCAATCCTGGGTGAGTTTCGAGCACGCTCCGTCTCTGATTGGCTGAGTTGAAGCAGTTTTTCCGCCCGTCCTCTCGCTGACTTGGAGGGCGGCGGAAAAACTGCTGGTTTTGGATCCGCGACGACGCGCACTGCACCGCGCCGGCCAGCTTGCTGGCCCAGCGGTGCGCGGGTTCGGCGCGTTTCCTTGTTGGCGGTCGGCGGCGGCTGTAGCGGCCGATAGCTTCGGCCGGTGCTGAGTAACCTCCAGGCTACTCGCGCGTTTTTGTTCGCGACCGCGACTGCGGCAACGTTGGGTCCGCGGCGGGCTTTGAGTCGGCTTATCCACGCTCCGCCCGGATCCGTGCGTTGTTCGGCGTAGCGCACCGCGCACGCGCGCCTTGGATCAGCAGCATGCGCAGATAACGATCGCCACGCTTGGTGATGCTCAAGAGGACGTTGCGCCCGCCGCTGGACTGCTGGCGTGGAACCAAGCCAAGCCAGGCGCTCAGTTCACGCCCGCTCCTGAACTCCCGCGCGTTGCCTACCGCCGCGACCAGCGCGGTCGCGATCAGCGGCCCGACGCCTTGGATCTGGGCCAGACGTTGGCAGCGCGCATCCTGTTCAAAGAGCTGCTTTACCCGCTGCTCGTAGCGCTTGATGCGTTCATCAAGGAATTGAGGCGCTCCACCATCTCGACCAGTGTTTCGCGGAACACGCCACTTAGTCCGTTGTCCTGGTCTTCGAGGATCAGCGGGAGCGCGCGGCGCAGCACAGCTAACTCTTTGGCGGTCGCGATGCCGTATTCGCCGAGCAGGCCCCGGATCTCGTTGGCCAGTGCGGTGCGGGAGCGGATGAGCTGACTGCGGACGCGATGGAGCGACTGCAGGTCCTGCTGCGCGGCACTCTTGATGGGCACGAACCTCATCGACGTCCGGCTCACGGCTTCACAGATCGCCTCGGCGTCGTTACGGTCGTTCTTGCTGCTCTTTACGTAGGGTGCACCAAGTGTGGACTCATGAGCCGCACCTGATGGCCGAGCTTGGCAATCTCGCGCGCCCAGTAGTGGTTCCCGGCGCATGCTTCCATTCCGACCAGGCACGGGGACAGCCTGGTCAAGAACGGCAGCACCTGTTTGCGTCGCAACTGCTTGCGCAGCATCACTACTCCGCGTGCGTCCACCCCATGAAGCTGGGAAGACGCTCTTTGCTAAATCGATCCCAAGCGTTGTAACCTTCATCGTCGGACTCTCCTCGCTTTGCTGTGCTGATGGTCAACGTACCACCTTGGCCCGTTCATCGAGGCCGTTCCCAAAGTGAGGCTGGGTCCATTCCATGCACGTCAGCCGGTACCTCGTTGGGGCAAGTCACGCCGGTGCCTTGGTGCTGCCGTTGGATGAAGACGGAGCCGAGGCGCGGCGTGGCGGAGTCTTGTCGCCGGAACGGGATCACGACTGCAACTCACGGTCAGCGTCGAGGAAAGCGCGAAGAATCTCTGGAATGAGCGCTCTCGTGTCCACGAAGTCGCCATGGACTTGCTCATAGTAGTGGGCGTAGCGTTCGAGGCTGGCATTGAGGTCACCAGTGATCATGACGCGGAGCTGAACGGAGCGAATGGGTTTGGTGATGCGTGCGAGTTTCATGTGAACCTAAAAAACTGCGGAGTTTGCGTTGCTTCGAAATCGAGTCAGGGGAGGACGTAATTCAGTAGGTGGACGACTGTGAGCGCGATGCGGCCGCCGATTCCCGATCGACTAGGCGCCTGGCCTGCTTGTCGTTCCCTCCGAGCGCATAGAGAATGCCCGAACCGACGAAAGCCGGCACGATGACCGTCGGTGCCACGGAGCCGATCAGCGTGTCTTGAAAGGCCATGATCGTCCGATCCCATGGCAACTCGCCTGCGCTTTGAGCGGCGAAGCAAGGGCTGCCTGGCAGCAAGAGGGCGCTTGTCACGCCAGTAGTCACAAGACTGATTGCCGTGCGTCGGAATGATCGGTTTCATCGCAAGTTCCTTGTCTGCGGAATTTTCTGTGGGCACTGGGAGCGGTTTCTTGCATGTCGAGGACCCATAATTATGGAATTTCGTAATGCCTGTCAAGGAGGCCCTCTAAGCAGGCCCCCTTACAGATCGGCGGATACCCGGAGATCGCCGCGCTGGCGCGTTCGCAGGTAGTCAGCCTCGCATTGCCGGCTTCGCAATGGTCTTGCGTTGGTCTGCCGAGTCTTAGGATTTCTCAGGCTGCTCGCGCTTGATAGCGGGGAATGTGTGGGCCTTTTGGTCCCGAGCCAGCGCCGTTAAGACACAACGAGCAGAGATGACGGGCTGCCGTCTCGCGAACTGCTAGAGCCGCCAGAGGGATCAGGCGACGCTGAAGGGCCGCGTCATTGGACGCTACCCCGTTTCACCGGGGCTATTCTCACTTCTCCACAGGCCGCGCCCGTGCCCACATTCATGAATTTGCTGTTGGCGACGCGCGCGGAAAATCTCAGGCACGCCGAGTAACTGCAATCTGGCGCCCTCTCCCTTCAGTAGGTTCGGATGAGCAAGCAACGCCTCGATCGCCACGCGAGAAAGCCGCGGCAGCCAGGTCGGCCAGAGAAAGAACCATTCGTTCTTTTCGCGGACAGCTCCGACTGACTGAACCCCTCGCTCACTTGCGGCGGTCGAGAAGGACAGAATATGGCTGCAGCGGCTGTGGGAAGCGTACGCGGCCGATATGATCCTGTATATCGAAACGCTGCGTACTTCTGGGGCGAGGTGTGCACGAACCATGAACTCGTCTCGAAGCGCGAGCAAATATGGCTTGAGGCAATGGACGGAAGCGAGTTAGACCCGATCGCGCTGCCGCCAGATCTCGCCCGTTAATGCAAGGTCGGATGGGAGATCGCCGCCGTCAGCCAGGCGCGCGGCAGATGGAAACTGCTGGAAGTGTCGAACGTCTATCCCGATTGACGCCGGGTGGAAGGATCGCGGTGACTTCACAAACAAGTAGTCGAGAGCTTATCCCCTCCTCGCCAGTGCGAAGCCGAGCTGAGGAGATCATCGCGCTCACCACGCACTTTTGCGCGGAACATCTCGATGACGAGTATGGAGCTCTCTGCACCAAGCTGGTCCGGCAGCTGGCGCGCAGGCGTCCATCGCCGCTCGAAACCGGGCAGATAAGAGTGTGGGTCGGCGCTGTACTCTGCGCCATCGGCGAGATCACCTTCTTGTTCAATCCAGCTCGACGCCCGCATATGAACTTCGACGAGCTGAGCCCTTGGCGCATCGTCGAAATGGAGCTTTGGGAGCTCGAGGACATCGACGAGTCGGGACCGGCCCGCATCCGGTTCAATCGCGACGGAGCAGGGGAGTTACGCTTCCTGGTTCAAGGCGGCATGGACTGCCTCTTCGACACGCGCGACCGAAAACCATCCGTTGAGTTCTCGTGGTCAGGGTTCAGCGAAATGGAGGATACGTGCGGCCGAGGCTGGGCACCATTGGAAGCCGCACCAGGTTAAGTGGGCGGCTGTTCTTTCATATGGGCGACGACACTTAAGGATGCGTATGGGCAGAAGCATCTTCATCTCGCAATCGTTTCCGGCGCAAATCAGTTCACGTTGCGCAAGACAGGTTTGCGCACGAAACGGCGTTTCGTGTCGTCGCGAGGTCCTTTTCTTAGACGCGTACGCGGTTGTGTTAGCGGTCGTTTCATCGCCTTTCATGCCACCGACGAAGCCGCCAACACCGGGATAAGGGCAACAAGCAGCAACAGAGAGACAAGAATGTGCAGACTCATTGCCTTTGCCTCCAGATCCCTCGCAGATATAGTCACCTTATTTTTGCACCAACCTTCCGCCAGTTATCAAGGTTTGCGGGTGCTGTCCTGAGACACTCGGGTGGGAAAATCAGGATAAGCGGTTAAGGCGTTTTGGGCGGCTTTCGTCGAGCACCTCAAATGCGTGGCTGTCGTCCAACGATTCCCCAACGGATCCCGGATCCGCGCGGATCTGTCCTCATAGAATTGGTTCGTCGGCTCGGCCAATGAAATGGCACCGGCCCGTGCCGAACGCTTCTAGATCGCATCCGCGTCGCTGACGTAAAGCGATGCCGAACTGAACACCTCTTGAGAGCAGTTTTGCGGGCTTTCAGGAGGTCGCGTCCTTTAAGCCATTTTCCTGCTGGAAAATTATTTGGCGCAACTTCGAAATTGTGTCGGTCCTGAGCTCAAGAGTACGAGTGGGAAAGGGCATCGATATGCCTGCAGTTTGATATCGCTTATGCAGGCGCTTTATGAACTCGTGCCTAATCGCCATACCGGACACGAAGTCTCGTGCACCAAGCCACACCGTGAAATTGATACTGGAATCGGCGAACGTGTGATAACGCACGCGGGGCTCGAAGCTTGGAATGGCTCCTTGCGTATGCGCGGTTAGTTCGCCTGCGACCTCCAGCGTCACTTGTTCCACCTGTTGAAGATCGCTGCCGTAATCTACTCCGACGTCAATCGTTACTGCGAGTTCGTCCTTGGGCAGACTGAAATTCGTAATCACGCTGCCAGCGAGCTTCGCATTTGGCACTACTACCACGGTGTCAGTGAGCATTCGTAGGTGAGTACTGCGCCAACCAACTTTAGTTACGTAACCCTGCTCGCCGCCCTCCAGCTTGATAAAATGACCGGCTTCGACGGGCTTCTCAGCGATCATGTAAATGCCCGCAAACAGGTTTGCCAGCGTATCTTGTAAAGCAAGGGCTACCGCCAAAGTGCCTATTCCTAACGAGGCAACCAGTGGAGTGATCGAGATCCCAACGCTGTCCAAAAACACCAATGCACCCAGGCCTATGATCACCCCGCGAACGCCGCCTTGAAACAGTCCAAGTGCGCCCTGCAGTGCAGGAGACGTCAGGGCCAGACGCGCGACCAGCTGACGGCAGATGCGATCCGCGAAGATAACTAGTGCTAAAATCAACAAGCCGGAAGTGATAACGACAAAGAGCCGATCTGACCCCCGCGAGAGCGGAACGATGCGGCCGAGCAATCCGAAGCCTCCAGCGACGATCGCTACGGCAAAAGCGGGTGATAGTGCATCGGCCAGGGTTTCCGCCCAAACCCAACTCGTACGTCCCGCTAAGTAGCGCCGAGTGGCCGCCAGTATCCATTTCCTTGCGGTTAGGAGTATCCCCAGCCAGAGGATAAAGACGGCCAGACCGACGACCCAAGGTGAAACAAGCCCGCTTGCTTTCGCCCGCTCGAATATTTGTGGGAGCATATCGAAAACCTTCCAGCTTTGGCGTTCAAATCAGCCTACAACGTGAATCGTCGGCACTGCACAGCCGCCGCCTTCAATTGAATGCTAAGCCATATATTTCATATCCTCGCGGCATAGCAGCCTATGCAACCCAAAGGCTGCGATCGATAATGGAATCGATGCGCGTGGGTCTGTTAGCGCACTTAAACGCGCATTAAGAGAAAACGAAGATGCGTAAAGCTTTAATCGATACGAATGATAGTTGTTCGGCTAGCCGAACACCGGAAGAATGGCTGGAACTCGAACGGATGGCTAAGGCGGAGATCACATCTGAGGATCCGAATTTCCCGATAGAGTGGGCCTTGAGCTTGGGGAAAGGACCTGGGTGGCGAGCGGCTACCGTAGGTACACAGATCATCCGCCTCGTCTTCGATGAGCCGAAGGACCTTCGGCGAATCAAGCTGGTATTTTCCGAGGCCGAAACCGAGCGGAGCTAGGAGTTCACGCTTCGTTGGGCGCGATCCGAATGGTCCGTTCAGAGAGATAGTTCGCCAGCAGTGGAACTTCAGTCCGCGAGGTTCGACCTGCGAGATCGAGGATTACTCGGTCGATCTCAAAGCGGTCGCGGTGTTGGAGTTGCGCCTGATACCGGATATCGGTGCGGGCCCCGCGCTCGCGACACTGAACATTCTGCGCCTCGGCGGATAATCCAGTTCCGCCGGCACAGCTTGCACAAACGAGAGGCACTGCGAATTCCGGCACGGCACAGCCGAGATTCTTAGCCGGAGGCGCCCGTCGGATCATCGCGCGCAATCGGTCCAGCTTTATCCGCTGCCAACAGACTGACTCGTCCTCCGAGTGCAATAATTACACGGTTGTTGCACCGACTACCCGATAACGAGGTTACGTAGGAGTCCGTCGCCGACGCCCTCGGGGGGTAACAACGTCAGTTGAACATCCTTGTACGGCGCTGTTTTGCAGGCACGAAGGTTCGCTTCGCTCGCAAATGGCACGGAGCTTGCCCATTGAGTGGAAACTTACTTATGTCGGCGGGGCGAGGGAAATGGTTTACCGCTTCCGAAAATGTCCTGTCGGGCGAGCCGGAGTGATTATCTTCGGCCTCGCATTGGCAGCCGCGGCCGCCGGATGTTCCACACAAAAACAAGAGACGCGGCCCTTCTTTCTGCCCGAACAAGGAGTCGATTCTCACGGACGCAAGACGTGGTTCGATCACTTGGTGGAACTCGACCCTGGGCGAGTCCACTTTCAGGTCGCCGCCGATTACGCCGACGATCCGCCGCAACGAGTCGCGGTGCTGCCCTTCACCGACCACGGCAGCGCCCAATATGTACTCGACAAAATCCCGCTGACTCACCGCGATACGCAGCAGCGCCAGGAATGGGCGTGGACCTATGCCAACCGATTGCGCCGCTCATTCCAGGGTGAGCTTGCGGAGCGCGAGTTTGTTGTCATTCCATTGGTCGGGATCGATACGGTGCTCGCCGATCATGGGATTAATGATTGGGGAAAACTTAGGGCGCTGCCGCCCGAGCAGTTGGGCCGCTGGCTCGGAGCCGACGCGGTCGTATACGGCGAGGTGCTTCATTATGAGGCTTACTACGCCTTCTTGGTCTCCGGCTGGAACGTCGGCGTGCGCGTGCGGATGGTCTCGACGCGCGACGGCCATGAGCTCTTCTCCGCGACCGACAAGCGATTCTCAGTCGACCTGCAACCCGCATTCGACCCTATGGCCATCGCGATAAACTCTGGGCTGTCGCTGCTCGAACTCCGCGACGTCACGCTTGCACGCGCTGAAGACGAAGTAAGTCGTGAAATTGCGTTCAGAATTCCGGTCTCCTCCCGCGCGATTGCGGATCTACAAGAAGCCGCCCGCGATAGGGCAGACGAATCGATGGTCGCCGGCGCCGAGCACGCCTCCACCGCTACTCAGGGGCGTCCCTCGGCAGACTCCAGTCGGATGAGCCTCGATCGCGTGAGTTATCTCATGGGCCAGCGCCGTTAATTTTCGAACGTCAATGACAAACCTGTCGTTCCGATGGAAAAATGGCAGCGCTTCGCAGTGAGGCGATTCGACAAAGGTATAGGGCAAATGAGCGTCATAACCGCACCCTGGACGGAGCGCCAGGTCGCGCTCCTTGCCGACTTCCAAGCCTTGGATAACGTCCCTCCTTACACATGTACCGTGCACAGCCGCCTGCGTCTGATACCCACACGCAACGGTTGAGGTTGCGTTGCTTTTCTGCCATGACTTCGGAAGAGGACGGGAGATAGCAGAGGTCGATGGTCACGTCGTCTTTGCCGAGGGTGATTTTCTCGGTAACGGTCTCGATGATTTTGCGTTTTTCTTCGCGGGTGAGGTCGGGCCAACGGCTATACAGATCCCTGGCTTCAGTCAGGATCTCGTCGCCTGACAGGGCTCTGATTTTGAGGAAGTCGAGCTCTCCTTGGACTTCTGGGATCTGTTCGGAGAGCTGTTTGAAGCGCACTTCAAGCGGACCGTATTGGCTCGCGAAGCCGTCGCCTGAGATCTTTTCGTCGAGGTAGAGCCGCATCACGCCGTCCATCTCGGTTCTCACCTTCCGCCGGTCGTCTTCGAGGGTTCCGAGAAGCGCCTGCTGCTCACGCATCTTCTCGTCCGCCTGGGCAAGGTATGCCGCGACCTCTGTCGGCGAAAAGACAAAACCTTTGAGTTGCGCGTGGAAGACCGCCTCAAGGTCTTGGACGGGAATCTTGTTCCGGCATCTGTAGCAGACGTACTTCGGTGTATTCGACGGCACGTACATCTTGTTGCCGCAGGCGCAGTGAGCGAGGCCCGCGAAAAGATGGACCGGTCTTCGAGCGGGTGGCTTCCCGTTTTTTCGTCGCTCGTCGAGCATTTGGTTGCACTGCTCCCAAAGCTCGGGCGTAACGACGGCTTCGACCGGAGTGAGGACCCATTCGTCCTTGGGCTTGAATTTCCAGTGCTTCTTTTCGCCGAGGCTCTTCGTGTAGTTGGCGCGGCGGAGCCCTTTGGCTGTGGGATCGCGGATGAGACGCTCGATGGTGGTATCGGTAAAGAGCGACCCGTTCCGCGTGCGGTGGCCGGCATCATTCAAGAGCCTTGCGACCGTCTTCCGGCGGCGGTGCTCCAGGAAGAGTTCGTAGATGCGCTTTCGAACCGGCGCCTCGTTCGGATCGGGCACGAGTTCCCGGCCTTGCCATTGATACCCGAAGGGCGCCTGCCCACCGAGAGGCTTCCCGAGCTTGGCGCGAATCGGGACCGAGGCCGCCACGCGCGAGGCAATCTCTTCCCGTTCCCATTGGGCCATCGCGGCGATGATCGTGTAAAAGAGCCGGCCGGCGGGGGTTGACGTGTCGATCGACTCCTGAAGTGGTACGAGATCCGCACCCGCATCATCGAAGAGATCCGCGAATTCGAGAAGTTCTCGCGTATTGCGGGCGAGGCGGGCGAGCTTGGAGAAGATGAGGCCTGAGATGTGTCCGCGCTTAATGTCGGCGAGCATGCGTTGGGTTTCGGGATGGTCGCGGACGGATTTCCCGCTTACTGCCTCAAGGTGATAGACCTCCTCGACCTGCCAGCCTTTGGACTCCGCGTAGAAGCGGGCGCGCTTTTCATGGTGTTCGGGACTCTCGCCTCTCGCTTGGTCTTCGGTCGATACCCGAATCCAGATGCCGACGGGCTTTGCGTGCGGTTTGGCCATTGGCGTCGTCCCCCGGAGGTCTTTGGTCGGTCAACAACTTCGCGAAAAAGCGGGATCTACAACCAAAGAAGAAAGGCAAGCGTGAGGCTTGCCTCGAAAGGAAGGCTAGCGAATAGGTGTGCTCCTAGTCCAGCGCGCGGTGCTCGACAGACAGTTCTCGATCATTGCGCTCGCCTCGTCGGGCGAGCCAGTCACAAGTGCAACTCAGGTCACTACTACCGTTTGCGGACCGGTGCTGCAGCTTTCTTGATCAGCGTCGCGACTTTAGTGGCGTCAGCCTCGTTGTCGAAGCCGAACACCGCCGCATATCTGCGGCCGACCACCTGCGCCATCACGAAGCTCATGTTGATCCCGGCATCGCCAACCGCCTTGGCGAGCGCATAACCCAGCCCCGGCCGATTGTCCCCCTCGACCAGCAGCACGGGAATCGACGACTGGGCGAGACCCGCTGTCTGCGCGGCCGCAATCGGCTTCCTCCCCGAGACCGGATGCAACTCGACCGCACCTTTATCGGCCCCTGGGTAGCGATAAGCCATGACCACCTGAAGGTCGGCGCCGACCTGGGCGAGGGGCTCCAGCGCACTGGCCAGGGTGCCAGGGCGGTTGTCGACCTCCTTCCGCCAAAGAACCGCTTTTTTGACTGTGATTGCCATTCCCGCTCCTCCTTCGTCTCTGCCTCCCCTTTGTGGCACCGATCTTTCGCCTCTGCCAAGTGCTCGAAAAGCCAGGATGCTAAGCCGTCTTCTTGGGGCTTCGTAGTTGAGATTGTTGCACCCGCTCGTAGAGTCCACGTTTTTTGCGCTTCACAGTTCCCGCCTCTGTCCAACGAGTAATCGCCCCGAAAATATCCGAAGGTCGCTTACCCTTGAGTCCGCGCACTTTGCGAATGTCCACCGTCCTAAACTGGTTCGGTAGCCGTTCAAGGACGCTCCCCCAATTGATTCGAGCCTTGCGACCGCCAATTCGACGTGAAGCCGCCGAGCCGCCTACGCCAGTCGCTGTTAAGCCGGCCAAACCTGACAGCTTCGACTCTTCTTCCTTGAGCCTTTCCAACTCAACCTCTTTTGCGCGGATCTCCTCGCGCGCGTTAACCAGTAATTGTCTGACCTGCATTTGCAGTTGCGCAAAGCCAGAACCAATGCGAGCGCTCGTCTTGCGTGGCATCTAATTGTTCCTCCTTGAATTACCATAGAAGCACAATCCGGATAACAATCGATGACAACTATCACTTGCTACCTAGCAATGTTGTCGTACTCACTCTCCACGGTCGGTAGTGTTCTAATGTGAATTTGGTAAGCGAATTACAATCTCGTTCGCGTTCATCGGACACTGCCCTGTACGCCAGCAATGGCAGCAGGGTCACGGATCGGCTAGGCAACTTCAAAAGATCATGCTATTGCACAACCAGCGACATCGGCAGACTCTTAAACGGGCTACCTGAACCGACGGTAATTGGCGTTAAAGAGAAGGCGTTCGGGCGCGAGCTACGCCTTCAAGTGCTCTCGTGCATATCCTTCGGAAATACACTACTCGCCGAAATCCAAAAAGCCGAGGTTGCGCCGAGGCGCATCGCAGACCAAAGATACTACGCGCATACGCTGCAGACGGGGATTTCGCGGCATACTGCAAAACGGGAGAGCCCGCATGGGATTCGAGATCAGCGTCGGGGAAAAGTTTGCGAGCTGGGTGTTCTCCCGGTGCGATCTTCGACTGCCCAAGGGTAGAAAAGGAATTTTCCTTTTGCTTGACGGCAAAGCAGCCGTCAAAAGACCCGACGATCTTTGATGCTGAGATTGTTCTCTTGGAGCGAAGGGTGTGGTTTTTCACTTGGGGAGTCGTACTATCGGTCGGTGCGCCACAGTTTGACCTGGCTCGGATGGTCTCAGGGGGGCGAGGCGATGAGGGATTTAGGCTGAAGCTGAGCACGCCGGACCATTTTGTACGGTCTGGGGGATTTCCTCATCCTACTGCCCAGCTTGAGGACTTTGTTCGGGCGGCGAGATTCACCGAGCGCACACAGTCCATGGAGGCAGAGAGACAATCCAACGCGCAACTTTATTGGCGCACACTGAGCGGACTCGACGCCTTCGTGACGGCCGTTAATTCACCGCTGGCGCACGTCAAATTGCATCAGTTCGTGCGTGCGATCGAGTCGTTTCTGCCGTCGAGGGCGTCGGGCGAATTGTCTTTCTCTGAATACTGCAAGAACTTGTGTCCTACGAACGAAAGGGAGCTCAGACAAATGTACAAGCTCCGGAACATGTCAGAGCACCATCGGCCTTTTGCGCACGCGGTCGGACCCGTCGGTGAGCCCGCGAAGACAGCCGACCGCAGATTGCGGCAGGCGGAGATGCTCTGCAGAGAGCTCTTCCGCCGCTTCTTCACGGACCTACCCGATTTCCAAATTCATTTTCGGGATAGTTCGTCTATAAGGCGCTTTTGGGAGGACACACCTGCGTTGGAGCGTGCTTGGGGCGCGAAGCTTGAGCTGAACGCGACGGCCTGAATTAGAAAGTTTCTCAGATCCCGCAACACCCCTGCGCCGCATATGGTCGATGCAGTGAGCTACTAAAACTGTCGGATCTGCGGCAGGACAGAACTAACCGTGCTCGACTAAGAAAAAAGGCAAGCCTAATGCTTGCCTTGAAATAAAGAGGACTAGAGCCTTGCTTCAATCAGTGTTCCCGCGAACCGCTCGATTTCGATTCTCTGGAGCGGCCCAAGCTTCTGCGCGGCGCGGGTGAAGGCGTTGATCACGCCGAAGCGCGTCGGCTCCGGCTCCGCCGCATAGCTCGACGCTACCTCGTCGGCGAATTTTCGCGAGAGCTTGCGGGCCTCGGCGAGCTGGCGAATGGTCTCCACCGGATCGGGAACGAGCTCCTCACGGGTCTTGAGAAACTGATCAAGTGCGCTCGACGCCACCTTGAACGCGATGGAGATGGCCAGGGCCGTGCCCTTGCGCAGCTCGTCCACCGTAAGCCGCGTGTGCGGATGGCGGAAGCTCTGCTCCTTGCTCACGACAAGATCGTTCGTGCAAGCAAGCCGGTAGACAAACGGTTCGATTGAGATGCTGCCCGTGCCGACCTCAGAGTTGCCGATCATGATGCCAGCCTTGAGCCCTGAGTCGCGGTCGATGACCTCTTCCGAGATGACCTTCAGGTAAAGGTGGGTCTCTTCGAGCACGAACGATTTGACCGTCACCTGCGCCTGTTGCAACAGCTCCTTTACGGTCTCGGCAATATGCGCATTGTTGTAAGCAACATAGTCGGTCGAGAGAAATGCCCGAACCCATTCGTCCTTGCCGCGGAGCAAATAAGCGTTCTCGTGCAGACGCCCGAAGTCATGGTTGGCGACCAGGGCCTGAAGTTCATGTGGTAAGCGGCGATAGTACAGCACCGGTATACCAAGCCGCTGGCACATCTGGCTTGTGGCGAGCTCCGACAGGGCGAAACGCGCAATTCCCACATCGAGCAAACCGTCCGGCACGATTCGCAGCTCCTCGGCCGCCGCCTTGCGATCCCACTTGTTGCGGTCGTCCTCGACGATGCGTTCTTCCACCTGAGTCCAGTCCATACGAATCCTCCTTTTGAACCGAAAAGGTTCTGAGGACATCGTAGAGCGGCCGGACCACGGCAAAAGGCGGCGAAAGTTGCCGAAACGGCAACTTTTTGAATTTGCGAGGACGAGACTCGGGCTCAGACGTTCACTGCGTGGTGTGGTCGAGCGGGCGCAACTCCGGGGCGGCAGCGACGATGCATGGTTGGAGCTCTATGCAGAGGAAATATATCGATACCTGGGGCGGTGCGACGGCAAGATGGCGCTGGAGCTTGGCTGCGGAAATCGAAAAAAACGCCCCAAAAAATAATCGAGAAAACCGACGCGTCTTTGACTGACTGATTGGTTTCCTAATGCACGAAACGTTTTCAACGTTTTTAGGCGCGGGAAAAGTTTTTGTTCGTCTCAAAAAGCGGTGAGCCGTCCGGGACTGGAGCTTGGGACCCTGTGATTGATAGTCAGAATGGCGGGCGAGCGAATGGTGGGGCGAGCGGCGGACGAAGGCGGCGGGTTGGAGTCAAGAAGCCAATCGCCAGGGCGGTCGTGATTCGCGGCGGCCGCCTTTGGCGTCTGGGTTTGCCGTCGTCTCGCCTTCGTGAACAGGGTTTTCAGCCCGACATACTTAACAAATCTTAAGGTGTGACCGCCTGCTTTCGGGTACGCACCATCCTTGTTGGTGTGGATTTCGAGGATCTGTCGACATTTCTCTTTCGCAGTAGCTCGCTATTTCGAGCGAAAGACGGTTTCGGCGAGCGGCACATTTGATGCTCACTTGGTACACGAGGTACCGGCCATGATGATGACGAGAAAAGGTATGCTCGCGGCGATGGTTGGTTTGGCGATGCTTGCAATGCCGGTTCGGGCCCTCGCCGGTGACCATCACCATCGCGATTGGGATGGCAATCAGCGGCCGCAAGCGTGGCACGACCAGGGCTGGCATAACGGATGGTTCAAGAACCATCACGAGCCGGACGGGGACGACTACCGGCCCGGCTGGACCGGAAGGAATTACTACCAGCCGCCGGCATGGCATCACGAGCCGGATGAGGATGACTACCGCTATTACCAACCGGCACGGCATCACGAGCCCGATGAGGACGACTATTTCTGCGATGAAGACGGTGATGACTGCAGGTCCGCGGGCCCAGGTTATTACGGCGGGAATTACGAGGCCCCGTATTACGGTGGGTCGCGCAGCCTCGCGCAGTTAATGCAGGACCGCCAGAATGAATACAGGACCTACATCAACATGCTGCGTCGGCATGATAGCAGGGCCGCGAATCGGGTATTGCAGGTTCTGCACAGGACGGATCTGCGGATAGCCGCTCTCAATGGCGGTTACGCTCCGCCGGCTTACAATCCTTACGATGCGTATCCTTCAGGATCGCCGTACAACAACGGCTACTACGGGAATAACGGCTACGGGAATAACCCAACGATGGGCGCGCTCGGCTCGCTGGTTGGCCCATTGCTCGGCATGACTCCGTAGCGGCGGTGGCAACTCAGACAAAGTCCTGAAACTCCTTTGAAATCGGCAACGCCCCGCATCCCAGCGGGGCTCCCCGGAAGCGACCCCGCACTCGTTCCGATAATGGTGACCCGAGCGAGACGCTATCCCAAACTGTCACGAAAGGCGCCGGTAAACTCCACGCTCCTTTCGTTTGACGAGGCCAGCGTCAGCCCAGCGACTAATTCCATTATAGATTTCTGATGACTGCTTATTTCTCAACACTCCGATCTTTCGGAGATCGGAAGTCGTGAACTCCCTTGGCAGCTTGACGAGTACCTGTCGCCAGTTGACCCTCCCCGAGCCGGTGGAGCGCCGCGCGGAGGAAGACGGCAAGGCAACACGTCCAGTCAGCCTTGCGAGTTGTCTTTCTTCATCGCGCAGCTCCCGCAGTTGGGTATTTCGGACCAATCACGCGCCAGTATGTGAATGGGCATAGCAAATGAGCCACGGCCGAGATGGATAGCATCGCGGAAGACGTGGAGAAGAACGCCCCGTAGCAGCTCATCCTATCGTTGCACCCCACAGGGGCTACTTTTGCGGCTTCGGGACCGTTGCGGTTTCGCCTGTTCCTGATCCTAACGAGTTATGGATATATTCGCTGAGAACTCGTTCCGCTTCTGAAACGGCCTGTTGATGCTCGGCGATGTCCGCGATTATATCGATCTTCGGTTTTCCGCCGACCTTGGTGAGGGTCGCCATTTGAAGAGGTCCCGCTACACCGCCCGGATTCGTGTGTATCGCATGATCAATCGTCCAAGCGGCTGCGAACCGTCCTTCCGACACGCTAGGCTCGCGTTCCTTCCAAAGGATTCGCTTTAAGAAGGCAAGGAAGGGATCAGCTATCGGTTGTCCGCTACCGAGAGCCACGAATGGTAATTCTCTCGTCGCCTCTTCAGGCGCTCCACTGAAATCAAACTGGACGAGACGCACACCGTCCCTGAGCGGTATCGCTAACAAGGATTTGCAGAGAGCCGATTGCAACCCGCCCTCGGGACGAAGCATCTGACCATTGGTGATATACGCAGACAGGAGTTGCGCAATCTCCGGGCCAAGTTTGTTCATCGCTTCGGGTGCCGAGGCATTCAGAAAATACGATTCAGATGCTTTCCAGGTCTTTGCGATCTTGTCGCAGATGAGCTGAGCCATACCGACCGATCCGGTCGAGCTATACAGCATCGAGTCTGCAAGCTTCTGTACTTTCGTCATCTCTTGCTGGCCGATCGTAAACTGAAAGCCCGCCGCGAACGTGGCGGCGCTATCGGACGCCATAACAACACCGTCCAAGCAGCGGATGCCTACGATAAGGGTCATCCAGGATCAACCTCTGAAAACGCTCTTCTCTCGCATTTCGGGGTAGCTCTTGTAGATAGCACGCACGAGATCGCCGAAGGCGAGCGGCAGTACCCAATTGACAACATCCTCAACATACTTTGCAGCAGCGGCGTCGAGGTCCTCGCGCAGATTGTTGGCAGCCTCAAGTCCGTGTGGGGTTACCGAATAGGTGCGATTCCTACCACCAGGGTTGATCGTCAGGAGGCCGGCCGCTTCCAGCCGCTCGGCGTCAGTGTAAACGGCTCTATCGAATGGACCGTAATCATACGGCTGAAAGTCGTAGAGCGAATCACGATTAAGCTGCTCGGGCGTCAGGTTCCTGCTCAACAGGAATAGGGACTTCTGTAACTGAACGGGGGAAAGTGGCTCTCCTTTCGCCGCTGCAACGACGAGCAACATCCAGTCTTTATTTTGCATCTCGTGTCCTCCGCCCATGAGTTACGAGCCTCTTAATCCAGGCATCATCATTAGCACAATTTATGACTTAGGCCCGACAGCTACAACAGAAGTCCGAAGTTCGATTTCGAGCGCTTCGTTGGGAGAGCCGCTTATCGACTGGGCAGATACAGTAGAATTCCTTCCCGCGCAGGAGCTACCCACGGGCGACCGCGTGCTTTGGCAACTTCTCGCCCGGCGCGGCGCGCTCCAAGGTATGAGATGACGGATTGGGCGACCCTTCTCCTGCGCAGCCCCAGTGAGCCGTCCCAGAGAACGCAAGCGCAAACGCCGCCGCATCGAAGATCGCAATCCGCAGATCCTCGCTTATCCAGGGCTTGCGCTCGGGTGGAAGGTAGGGTGTGAGCTCGGGAAATCGGACGGAGTGATTCGGGCTCAGGCACCGGTACTGGAGACTTTGCGCTTTCCGTGGTATCAGCTCGAAACGTTCGCTAACAGACGAAATTCTGGGGGCGGCACCTTGACTATCGAAGAGGCTCGCCGGAAAGTGCGGGAACTCAAAGAGCTGGTTGAATGCCTCCGCAATGAAGCGATGCGCCATCCTGACGATCGTGAAGTGCACGATGACTGGCGCGACTCATGTCGCGACTTGGACCTTGCCACTGCGGCGCTCGCAGAGTTGCTCGGCGACCGCCATAGCGCCACCTGGTTCAGGAAAAAAGCGAAAGGCTGAGGCTGAAGCCCTAGCCCGTCGTGAATTCAAATGGGAAGCCCCGTGAAGCAGGGCCTGAAATGGGGAGAAATCTCGCACCCGAGCCCGAACCGGACAGTCACTAAGCATCAAGAGCGGCGAAGGTCAGACGACCGTTCCTTCGAATGGCAGTTTTCGAATACAAGCGCCGCACAGGACACCCAAGCTTCTTCCGCGTCATCGATTATGAGCACTCCCGCGATTGGTGCTTCGATATCGCCGCATCGATTACAAACCAACAAGATGCCATTGGCGCCGATTTCGGCGCAGATGGCGGTCACGGCTGCCGTGTCGCGAACGAAGGCAGCACCCACCAGATCATCGTCCATCTTCTCCCCTTAGCTCGGTTCAACAGAACCCGAATTTTCGCCGCACACAGCTGATAGTTAGCAGTTGTCTCCTATTTACTGGTGATATATGGCTCAAGACTATGTGCGGCGACATAGCATCGCATAGCCTCGATTTCAATACCAAACAAG
>WNEZ01002896.1_pt1 | contig 18401 bp, 14 predicted proteins | sample 5400521 | NCBI WGS metagenome assembly WNEZ01 (sample SAMN13153339, study PRJNA577476) | soil metagenome | isolation source: 120 cm saprolite under Douglas fir tree site 2 hole 1 replicate 1 | place: USA:California | collected 2015-04-18
CAAGGCTTCGTGAAACCTGAGGAATCGGTGGTCTTGGTACTCACCGGCAACCTACTGAAGGATCCTGACTACACGATAGAGTTCCATCGCGACGGGCTGTTTCAGGGTACGCTACACGGGAGTGAGAGCGCCGCGCTAAAGTCGTTGCGCCACCCGCCCGTTGTCCTCGATGCCACGCTCGATGCCGTCATTCGAACGCTGGAGCAGGCAGATCAACCTGACTCCCATGGTTAGGAAGCATGGCTAAGAAGAAGAGCGCTCCCGGACCATCCGGACTGCGCCTGACCCTGCCCGCGACGTCGGCGAATCTTGGCCCGGCCTTCGACGCTGCCGCGCTTGCGCTTGATCTTTACATCAAGGTCGATGCGCGTCCCGCTGCGGATTTCTCCATCACCGCAACCGGGAGGGACCGGGAAATCTGCCAAGCCATCGAGAATCACCTGATTCTGACCACCTACCGGGAAGTCCTCGAAGCGGAAGGGGAGTCAGCTGTGCCGCTGGCTCTGCGCATCGACAACGACATTCCCATTGGCAAAGGCTGCGGTTCCTCGGCAGCGGCGCGGCTGGCAGGCATCGCTTTGGCGAATCATTTCGGCCGGCTGCGGTGGAGCGATGCACACATCGTTGGCGAGGCTTCGGGGCGCGAGCACCATCCCGATAATGCCTCGGCTTGCTGGTGGGGAGGCCTCACGGTCGCCCGCATGTCAGGGGACGCAGAGGCGCAAGTCGCATGTGTGCGTCCGAAAGGGAAGTGGCCACTGCTATTGGCCATTCCCGAGCAGAGCCTAGCAACCGAGAAGGCGCGCGCTGTTCTCCCGGCACAGTATTCGCGGGCCGACGCGGTCGTGAATATACAAAATTCCATGCTGCTGTTGATCGGGTTGACGCAGGGTCGTCACGATCTGCTCTCGGCGGCTCTTGAAGACCGCATTCACCAGCCCTACCGCGCTCCGTTATGTCCGCTGCTGCCTTGTTTGCAGCAGTTGGCCGGAAAGAATGGGATTCTCGGCGTGGCTCTCAGCGGGGCTGGCCCGTCGGTACTGGCTTTTCTTGATCCGGAAGTTTCGGCCCAGATGACCAGAGAGCTGGTCTCCGCCCACCTGTCCCGCCAGCGACTCTCGGCGGAACTGCTCCTCACGTCCATAGCGAGGCGCGGAGCGCGCTCCTGACAAGCTGACCATGGGTCGGTACAGTTCGGGCCCTAGCCTGAAGGTGCCATTTACGGGCTACATTCGCCGGCGCTAGAGTTGCGCCTCCCCCTCAACGAAACTAATTTGCCCCAGCAGTGTTCGACCAATGCAGCAGACCTCTGGCCGACCGGTCTGAAGAATGCTCCGGGGTGAGTAGAAGATGAAGGCGAGAATGACCAACGTCCAGCCGCGTGAAAGTCTTCTCTTGGGGAACAGGCAGGTCCGGAGCGAGATTCGTAGTTTTCTGGAAGCGCTGGATTCGTATCCTGAGCGCTTTGCCGAAGAGCCCGGTATCACGTTCGAACAGCACCTCTGCAATCTAGTTTCCGCCGGGACGAGAGAGCCTCGCCGCCGCCTGCAGTCCCGCCATTTCTAGCGGCTTGCCGGTGGGACGATCCCATTCATCCTCAGATAGACGACCATTTGTCCGTAGTGGTCGAAGCCGTGCCAGGACACGCTTGTGGCCAGCCCCAGGCGGGAGACCGAGCCTTCCCCAAACGGACTTCTGACGGGTTCTACGAGATTCTTGTCGTTGATCGTATCAAGAGCCTTGTGCACATACGCGAAGGAGTCTTTCAAGTATTTGAGAATGTCGGCCTTTGACGTAACTGACGCTGGCCCAGCTTCTCCACCGATGTCGACCGGAGACTTTTCGGTCAGAATCGCAGCTGCCAGTTCGTAGTTCACCGCGGCTACATGCTTGACTTGCTGGGCAAAGGTGCGGACGCCCTTAAATTCTCCGCCCGTCGGGGCAAAGTCGTACTTATCCTCAGGCATGGCGTCGGCGGCAGGGACAAAGTCATCTTCCAAATTCTTAACCGTCCGATTCAGCACCTCGGCAACGGTGCGACGCTCTTCTTTCTTCTTTTGTTTCTGGTTTTCCTGGGCCGCAGCCCATGTGCCTAATATCAGCAGACAGGAAGCGACGCAAGCGAGTTTCTTAAGCATGATGTCTCCGCCCTTGGATGAGTAATAGATCTTTACCGCAGTGATTCGGCTCCATTGTAATGGGCTGTACCTAATCTCTTACGACCGCGGGGGCCATCGACAGTTCAGCTCCTGTAAGCCGGTGCCGCACGATGCTGGTCAGACCGACAACCAGGGCGAGCGCAGACCAGGCCAGGGCTGCCGGGACTCCGACGCGGGCCGCCAAGCTTCCCCAGACCGCGCTGCCTATGGCCATGCCGCCCTGCAGCACGAGCAGGTACATGGAAAGCGCCCGCGCCCGCATCCACGATGGACACATGGTCTGGGCTACTACATTGAAGCAGGCGAGAATGCCGATCCAGGCCGCGCCCGCCGTAAACAATACCAGACACAGCCACTCGAACACATGTACCTGGCCGGCGGCGAAGGTCATCGCGGCAAACACCAGCGTCGCGCCTGCCACCAGCCCATCTACGGAATAGTGCAGCCGCAGCCGCGGCAGAAGCGCTGCTCCGGACAGCGCGCCCATACCAAAGCAAGTCAGGAGGAAGCCGTAACCCTGCGCGCCGTGCGGCTGGCAGATCACGGGCAGCAGCGCCAGCAGAGATGTTGCGCCCAGGCTAAAGGCGGCAGTGCGAATCAACACTGATCTCACCTGTGGCGCGCCCCGCACATAACGAAAACCGTCGAGGACCGCCGCGCGAACGCTCCGCGTCGGCAACGGCTCGTGTGGGGCGCGTCTCCATTTACAGAGAAAGAAGATGACGCCGAAGAAGGAGGCGGCGTTCAGCAGGAAGGACCAGGCCGATCCCGCGGCGGCGACAACCAGTCCACCCAGGGCAGGGCCGACGGCTCGAGCCACATTAAATCCTGCGGAATTGAGCGCAACGGCGGAGGCATGTTTCCGCGGCGAGATTACTTCCGGCGTGATTGCCTGCCACGCAGGATCGTTCATTACGGCGCCGAGTCCGAGCAGGAAGGTGAAGATCAAGAGCGTCCACGGGCCGATCAGGTGTAGCAGCGTCAGCACTCCGAGTGCGGCGGAAGCAATTACCATCCAGCTTTGGGTAAACAACAGAAGCCGCCGCCGGTCGACCATGTCTGCGAGAGCACCGGCGGGCAGCACAACCAGGAACACGGGGATCGCGGCAGCGGCCTGCACCAGGCTGACCATGAGTGGAGACGTTGACAGCTGCGTCATAAGGCTACGTTGTCCGCTCCCGCCGGAACTGTCATGTGATCTGCCATCTTTATCCTGCCCGTCTTGTCCTTGGTGTGTATCCCTGATGAATTGCTCGGATCTTCGTTGTTAGGTCACAGCGTCGGTGTACTCTCCAACGCTACGACTTTTCCACTGGAGAAGGGCCAATCCCGGCTTCTCCATGCGCGGATCATAAAGATCACGACGCCGGTGGCGAGGATCACTACCGCATACCGTACCTCTCTCAAGGCGTTCTCGCGATTGAAAAGAATGAAAAGAAATCCGGCGCAGGCAATCAGCGCGGGCAGGGGATAGAGCCACATGCGAAACGGCCGGGGCATCTCTGGCCGGCGAATTCTGAGCACGATCAATCCCGCCGCCTGCACCAGAAATTGAATGATGATGCGAATCACAACCAGGGCTGCGATCGCATCTTTCAGGCGCAAGAAGCAGAAGGCCGCTGCGACCACTCCCAGGGCCAGGAGCGAGACATAGGGGAAGCGGTGCTGCGGGTGAACCTTCGCAAAGGCACGAAAATAGTTTCCATCCTTCGCGGCCGCGTACGGCACTCGGGAATACCCGAGCATGAGCGAGAAGACGGATGCGAATGCCGTCCACATCACCAGCGCCGTGACCAGGCGCGCCGCCCAGGTTCCGTAGATCCTTTGCATGAACAAAGACACGACGTACACGCCGTTGTTATTTTGTCCCGCCTGCACCATTTCGCGCCAGGGGACCACGGCCAGAATGCACACGTTCATTACTATGTATAGACACGCGACCAGCAGAATGGAAAGCAGCAAGGCCCGAGGAATATTCTTTCCCGGATCTTCGATTTCGTCACCAAGAAAGCAGACGTTGTAATAACCCCAGTAATCGTAAGTCGCAATCAGCATGGCCCCACCGAGGCCGGTCAGGAATCCGTGAGAGAGAGTGAAGGCGTTAGGAGGAAAGTCGAACGCCCGGGCGGCGTTGAAGTGGGTGATCCCGGCGAAGATGATCCAGCCAATCGTGCCCATCACCCCGATCCATAGCAGTTTTGAAAGGCGGCCGATGACCGTGATTTGACGATAGAGCAAAAGAATTGTGAAGAAGCAGATGGCTACAGCCACTGAGGTTCCGGGCGTCACGATCCAACTGACCTGCAAGGGGCCTGCCCAAGGAATATGGAGTGCGGCGTTGTGCGCGGTATAGATAGTGTCCAAACCCGGCCAGTAATATGCGGCGTATCCGGCCAGGCCGAGACATCCGGTGGCAATCGAAAGTGGAGCGCTGAAAGAGAGTTGCCAGATGAAGAGGAATGAGATGAGGCGGCCGATCTTCTGTGGGCCGTAAATTTCGCGCAGGTAGCGATAGGATCCACCGGAGCCGGGCATGGCCGCGCCCAACTCCGCCCACACCAGACCATCGCAGACTGCGAACAGGGCCCCTAGAATCCAGCCGAGCATAGCCTGCGGTCCGCCCATCGCGCTGATCATGAGGGGCATGGTGATGAAAGGACCCACGCCAATCATGTCGATCATGTTCAGAGCGGTGGCACTGCCAAGGCCCACGCCACGGATGAGAGTCGGAGAAGTCGAGGCGGATTCTGTAGGGGATGGCATCGAGTTTAGTGGCCAGTGGCCAGTGGTCAGTGGCCAGTGGTCAGTCTTTCGCCTCGTCTCTATGAACCAGGATTAACATTCACCAGGATTTGGATCTTTTGACTGATCACTGATCACTGACCACTGGTCACTGCTTCTCGTGCCCCGCACTCAACAGATTTACATACAGCCGCACCGCTCCTGGGACTCCCGCAGGTAATTGACGGAAGAATGCATAGCCGGTGTAGATGTAGGTCCCTTTGCCGTATCGCGTTTCCAACAAGCCACCCTTTTGTGGCTGCTCACCCGGATCGTGGCAAGCTAGCAGCGGCTTGTAATGTTCGTCCCATTGATCCATGAAGTAGAGACCGCGTTCTTGCACCCATCCGTCGAAGTCGCGCTTCGTGATCGCGTTAGGGTAGTGAAAGATTCCATCCTCTGGCACCAGCACGTCGACGGGGGCCTCCTCCACCGAGACTCGCGCGCGGCTCAGTTGCGCCGAGTACGGAGCAAAGTGTCCGCTGTTGAACTCTCCGACGCCGGTGTTGTATTGCACGACCAGTGTGCCTCCAGCTGAAACGTAGTCGAGGAGTTTCTTGTTGTTGGCAACAACTTCCTTATGGGTGTCGTAGCAGCGGATGCCAAGCACGATGGTTCCGTAGGGGCTTAAGTCTTCGCTGGCTAGTTTCTCTGCAGGGATCAGGGTGACGTTCATTCCCACCTGCCGCAAGACAGCCGGGATGTCGTCTCCGGCGCCCATGATGTAGCCGACTTTCAGATCTTGCGGAACCTGCACGTCGACAATGCTGACGCGCTGCCGGGCCGGTTGGTAGTAGTAGAAGCTACCCAGATCCTCTCGTGTGACCAGCGTGTAACCTTCACTGTACTTCTCGCCATCGGATTCGAGCACGGCTCGGACGACCGCGCGGCCTTCCTGCAGGCCAGCGGGGAAGACGTTGAACCGGAAGTCCTGCTTCTCGCCGCGATGGCCGAAGTTCACGGCAAGCTGTGTGGGCTCGGATCGCCATCCCTCGGGCAACTCGAGTTTAAGCACTCCTCCCGCTTCGTGTGTCCAATTGCTGGTTACTCCCACCGTCACCGTCGATGTCGAGCCGTTGTGCGTTGAGATGACCTGTGTGCCCGGTTCCAGCATCACGGAGAAGGCGGGCACGACCGCAAGCGGACGTGAACGTTCCTTGCCTGCGGCGTCAACAAACGGGGTCTCTACTACAGAGGTGATGCCATTCCGTGCGTGCACCGAACCTTCGGAAATCGAGTACGCTACTCGCGCCCGCAACGCTGGAGAAGGGAAGGGCAGAGTCGCATACTCTTCGTTGTCGATGTGGTTCACAGCCTCACGGTCGGGATCGTCGCGATGCCAGTACGGGCGCGTGTAGGCTGCATCTTTCGGAACCTGCAAGCGAAAGTTCACGATCAGATCTTCTGCCGGCTTTACTTTCTCCGGTCTGGTTTTCCCGCTGATCGTGTTCCATCCCGACGGAACTTCCAGCTTCACCGCTTCGATTGAGAGCGGAGCCTTCGAACCATTGTGTAATTTCAGACGGATGAGGAATTCCTGGCCCGGAGATACGGTGGTGAGCGCTTCGGCCTCGGTGGGCACCTGAGCGGTGGCAGCTATCGACGTGACAATATCAGCGGCGAGGCTGATGTTCAGCGCCAGGTTCAGCGCCGTCTCCGCCTGCTGTTGCTTTTCGCGAAGACGCGTCAGCAAATCCTGCTTCACTTGGTCTGTCAGAGTGCTCTTGCTTGCCTGGGTGCTTGCGGCGTCGAGCTCCACCACAACCGCCGCCAACGATGCGGCCGCGGATGATGGATCGGCTGACGCGGCCCTGGCAGCTTCGGCAACCTTCGCGGAAATTCCTGTTAGTTCCTTGCGCAAGCCGGGAACCTTCGGTTCTTGATCGCCCAGCTGTGCCGCGAGTCCCGGCAGGCTGGTATCAATGCCATCGAAAAAGTCCTTCTCGTGTACGTTTTTCTTGGTTGCGGGCAAGACGGAGTCGACCAGCTTGTAAAAACTAAACCGGTCACCGGGTTCGACGGTCCAACCGGCCGCGCCCTGCGAGAGTTGGTGGCGTAAGCCGCCCATTGCGAACTGCACGTAGGACATGCCCAGGGTACGATTCGTCTCGCCGGTGTTCAGCTTCACCGTCCAGTTCTCGTCGGGACAGGTGGTCGATCCCCAGGGGCAAATATTTCCGATATACAGTTTTCTTGCCTGCCAGGGTTCCAGTCCTTGGGCGATCTGGTCTGGAAATTTCTTAGGATCCGCCGCAGCGCGAAACGCTTCTCGAGTGAGGAGACTCGACGCCTGGTGGTGGCCGTGACCATCGCGCTCGGTGCCGGAGAATCGGGCTACCAGGACATCCGGCCGGAAGGTGCGAACCACGCGCACCATATCGGCCAGCGCGACGTCGTGGCCACCCCACTTTTCAAATGTTTCGTCCGGACTCTTCGAGAATCCGAAATCCGCGACGCGCGAGAAACGTTCCTGCACGCCGTAATACTGGTCGGAGGCGAGCAGTTCTTCGGCGCGCAGCACGCCGAGTACGTCGGACAAATTGCTGCCGATCTTGTTCTGGCCGCCCTCGCCGCGATTCAGAGTCATCAGCAGAGTGCTTACTCCGTGTCCCCTTGCTTCCAGAGTCAGCACGCCTCCGTCTTCATCATCCGGATGCGCAACCGTCTGCATCAGGCGGGCTGTGGTCCCCAGTCGAAGCAGCGCGAGCTGCAGGCCTTTGGCTCCCTGATCCTGGGGAATTTCGGGCGGGACGCCTTGATAGAGCAGGCCCGGCGGATCGGCGGATAGTTGCAGGTTGACAGGGATATTTTGTCTGGCGCTGACGCTGCGATCCGAGGTCTGTGCGCCGACGGGAGCGAGCAAGCAGAGGGTTAGAAGACTCACCGCAAGGTTCTTGGCGACCTGGATGAAGAAATGAGTTACGGAATGAGCGCCACGCCCAATGCGTGGAGCCAGATTTGCGACTGTGGTGCGATTCACATTACAAGGATGGGGCCTAACCGCGTTCTGACGCAAATTGTTTCCTGAGAATTGCTGCCTACAGTTGGACTCCTGTCGCTGTGAATGGTTAACCACGCATGGTGGCGATGGCGATCCACGCCAGATCCTTCGCTCCGCCTGAAGAACGGCTGCTCTCAGGATGACGCCGTCCAATAACGGACAATCCCGAGCGATCGATCATGTGTACCAGACGTCGAACGCTACTGTCCGCGGCCCTCTTTCAATGTCTGCTGACAACTGCTGGCAGCAGTGAGCACTTCGTTGAATGCGGTCTCCTTGCGCAAATTCTTTAGCAGAGGATCATCCAATAGGGCAGTGTAGGCGCAGTAGTTTTGCTGCACCGCGGCCTTGAACAGTCGCAGAGCGGGCTCTTTCTGCCCGCAATACGCCATGAGTGCGCCGATGTGGTACCACGCTTCCGGATCAGGTTCGGTCATGACCGATGACTCGGTATCCCGTACGATCTTGTCGAAATCCGCGGGGCGCTGAGGGGCGACGCAAGCCGCCATCAACTCCCGGTGATACGACGGAGCCTTCGCCATGTTCTTCGCACTCGCACGCGCCTCGGCAACGTTGCCCGCCGCCAGGTGCACGTAGGGCGTCACCCACGCGGACCACTCCGAACCCGCGTCGAGCTGGACGAAGTCCATCGCTTTGTCGGTCTTACCGAGCTCGAGGAACGCCCACGCGCAGGAGCGGAAGTTGAAGTTGCCGGGATCGAGGGCACGCGCCGAGTTGCATTCCTGAGCCGCCTGGTCCAACATGCCGGCGTAACGGAGCACGTAACTGAGCGCGAAGTGGGCGTCGGCACTCTGCGGACGGCGGCGCACAAGGTCGGTTGCCGCATCGTAGGCGCGGCCCAACTCGCCACGCTCCACCCGATTCGTGATAAGGCTGCTGGCTGCCGCCACCCGGTTTGGATCCAGCGCCACCGCCCGCTCATACGCCGCATTCGAGCGCTGGAACATCTGCTCCCCGCCCCCGCCGTAGTCGGAGTCAAAGTAATACCGCTGCCCTAGCGCTTCCCACGCCGGAGCGTAGCTCGGGTCCACTCCCACCACGTGTTCCAGGACCGCGATCGCATCCTTGTTCGGCCCGGGATCATGGGGCAGGGCGAGGCTATGCAGATAGAGGTCGTACGCCTCCTGGCTCTTTGGCCGAGAGGCCGTGGAATACCCGCCGCCGGCAACGCCCAACGCCGGTAACAATCCCCGCTGCACCTGGGTGCTCAACTGCTGCTGCAAGGCGATCAGATCGTTTACGGGGGCGGTGACCTGTTCCTGCCACAACACCCGTACTGTGGGTACGTCGATCGCCTCCAGCGTTACCACCAACTGCTCGCCCTGCCGCCGGAAATGCCCCGTCAGCAGCCGACCTACGTGGAGTTCCTGCCCTACCTTATGCGGATCAAGATCGAGGCCGACGTACTTGCGGGCCACGGATGAAGGACGCACCTCGAGCGAACGCGAGTACGTGAGTACGCTGGTCAATTCGTCGGCAAGGGCGAAACGTAGATAGTCGACGCTGAAATCGCCATTCATGTTCTGCAGCGGGAGTACTGCGATGGCGTTGCGCTGCTCGGCGTTCGCCCCCTCGCGATGCTGATACCACCAGGCGCCGACCGCGGCGAGCACTGTGACCAGCAAAGCGACCGTGCCGAGCAGAAGATAAGTTTGCAGGCGGCTGGTTTTGCCGAAAGTCTTCGTTGCTACGCGCAACTTCGGCGCATGCGTCCCGCTCTTTACAAGTCCAGACTCGGTTTCCCGCTTGAGCACGGTCAGGTCGGACTTGATTTCGGCGGCGCTCTGGTAGCGATGGTTGCGGTCTTTGTCCATCGCTTTGCCGATGATGCCTTCCAATTCGACAGGCAGCCTGGGATTCAGGACACGAGGCGGAATCGGCTTTTGATGCAGGACGGCGTCGAGAGTGACCAGCGAATTATTTCCGGTAAATGGCTTCTTGCCAGTGGCCATTTCATACATGACCACGCCGAAGGAGAACAGGTCGCTGCGGGCGTCGATGGCTTCGCTTCGTGCCTGCTCGGGCGACATATAGACGGCTGTCCCCGGAATCACTCCCACGGCAGTCAGAGAGTTGTCGCCGTTATCGTCCGTCCCGACGTTGTGGACGAGCTTGGCCAGTCCGAAATCGAGGACCTTGACCTGTCCGCCCGGAGTCAGAAAAATGTTCGCCGGCTTGATATCGCGGTGCACGATGCCTTTGCTGTGCGACGCTACCAGCGCGTCGGCAACCTGGATGCAGGTATCGAGCACCGGCTCCAGTTCCATGGCGTGGCCGCTGATGCGCTGCTTCAGGCTCTCGCCATCAAGCTTCTCCATCACGATGAAGGGGTGGCCGTTGTTGTCCTCGATGCCGTGGATGGTGCAAATGTTGGGATGGTTCAGCTGTGAGGCAGCCCGCGCTTCGCGTTCAAAGCGCTCCAGGGACCTGGGATCCCCCGCGAGGTTTTCAGGAATAAACTTGAGGGCGACGTGGCGTCCGAGCTTGAGGTCTTCGGCCTCATAGACAACGCCCATACCACCGCCTCCAAGCTTTCCCAGGATGCGATAGTGGGACACCTGCTGGCCGATCATTGTAAGCCCACGCCCCTACCCGGCGGTATGTTAGGCTGCCGAGCGAATCCGGTCAACTACCTTTCCTTTCCTGCAAATACGGGCGACCCCGGCCGTGTCTTCTGGCTTGGGAGCGATTTCTAGCTGTTCCCGAGTTGGTGGTTGCCACGTCCCTAGGTAAGACGCTTCCGAACGTGAATCGCGTTGTTCGGGGGCTATCATGGAAACAAGCTGAAATCAGGTTGTCGGCAGGACCGATTGAGCGATAGGTTTGGTCGGGCTGCGCCGAATTGGAATGTCTTCCCGCTCTAAGTGGGACTCAAAGCTGCTGACGCGCCTACCCACTCCATATTCTTGTTGTGGTCGACGCCCATCATCAGCCCGCGGCCCATGCGGATGATGGTCAGCACGGGCGTGAGCTGGTCGAGCCAAATGTACATGACGCGGACTTCGGCCTTGGTTCCGCCAAACGGCGTCTCAATCACCGGCTCAAAGTGCAGGCGCTCCTGCAGAATGTAGTCGGAGCGCTTCTCGGGAGGGATCGCTTTAATGTCTTCTTTCTTCGGGGCGATTACCACGCCGAGCCCGGCAAATGAATACAGCGGCTTCAGTGCATAGTTCTCGAGATCGTCAGGAATCTGGTCGAGCTTATCGAGAAACCACGTCTTGGGTACCGACTCATGCTTCAAGTAGGGAATGGAAAACTTGCTGATACGGAAATACCAATTTGGATGCCCGGCCCACTCCACGTCAAGGTCATCACGCCAGTCGAATGCAAGCTTAACGCCTTTGCGCTGCAGTTCATCGACGATCGCCCGGTTATAGATTCGGTGGATTGGCACGCTCTTCCCGGCGCGTTCGTAGTACAACCGTTTTTTGTCCTTCCTGATCTCGGTGATCTCGACCGTTCGCACGCCCAGCATCTTCTCGGTGAGCAGAAAATCCGGCAGCGTCTTCTGCTCCTGGGGATGAATTTCCATTAGGACAACGTTTTCCGTGTCGTGCTGCGCGACAATTGCACGCTTCAAGAACTCGCGATAGGAAGTAGTATCCAGCCCGCTCAGAAAGTAGTTCAGACGCTTGTCGAGTCCGTAGACGTCGATGTAGGCCTGTGCCAGCGTTCCCTGATAGGCGTAGAGAGTAGGGAAGGCCTGGAGTTCCACGAGTTTGGGATGCAATTGGCCTTGGGCGTCGCGCACCAGGCCAAAATCCACCTGCACAAACATGGGATGAGGCGCTTCGTTGGGAACCTTGAATTCCGGCGGAATGGACTCGTCAGACTTCGCGCGGTATTCGGGACTCTCCACCAGCTGACGAATTAATTCCTTGCCATCTTCCGCCATCCGATTGATCAGTTCCCTGGGGAAGAAACAGGGAGTCTCAGACAGGCGAAATTGCACATGTGTGCCACACGCGTCGTCAATCTGGCGGAGGAACGTCTGGTATTTGTCTGGCGTAAAACTGGCGTTGAATTGTTTTCTGAGAGTGGGAATCATAGGGCGGAGGGCGGCACTGAGTTGTTTACTCGCGGATCTCCATACTGCGAATGAGGCCGCCTTCCATGGAGTACACGTGCTCGACCATTCGATCCAGCAATACTTTTCCTGAGAGATCACGAACTACCTGATGTACCCCAACAACCACACGGCCCGCCGCGTCCAGATCGAAACTCTTCGGCTCGACATGGGGATCGAGCATGCCCCACTGCCGCGCCCAGTATTCTCGGACGCCAGTAACGCCATGAACGATGCCGCCTTCCATGCCATTTGGCCACTCCACATCAGGTTGCATGGTTGCCAGGGCACCATCGATGTCCCGGGCGTTGAACGACTGGTACGCCTTTCGCAGGAGCACTACCTTGGATTCTTCGAGCATCTATTCTTTAATTGCGGGCTCTATACTTCCACCAGGAACTTTCCATCCCGCATGATCTGCTCGTCATCTACCCAGATGTTGAACTTTCGTCCCACTACATCAATGTGTGTCGATGAATCCCATTCCGCGCCCGTGTGCGCGCCATACGGATTGCCGAAGGCGATGTGCACGCCGGGATATTTTTCGTCCTGGAGAATCTGGCCGATCACGTCCTTCACATCGATGTTAGTGCCGATGGCAAACTCGCCGACACGGTCGCTGTTTTCATCGACATGGGTATAGCGCCAGAAGTCGTCTTCCAACTCACGGTTCTCGGAGTGCGCTTCGGTCAGGCGGTTTGCCTTCACCTGAATGGTCAGGGGATTGTCGCGCAGATTGCCGAACTTGGCGCACAGGTAGTCCCCGACGACGCCGTCAATGACGAAGGTACCGTTCACTTCGCCCGGCGTGGTAAAAATCTCCCCTCCCGGCAAATTCCCCCACGTCTCCGGAGTGATAATCCCACTCGTCTTCAGCCAGCGGTAGTTGGGATTCAAATCCGCGGTCAGGTCCGTACCGGCAGCGGTTTTTGCACGAATCTTACTGCCCTTGCGCACCATCTCAACAACTTTCTGGCTGAGCCGGTCGACCTTCTGGAAGTCCGCCCGCATCCCTTCAAGCATGATTTGCCTATTAATATTCACCATGTGCGCATGACGGATCTTGCGTCGGTTGACGACTTCCGTCATCTGCATGCGCGACTTCAGTTCGTTTCTCTGCGCCTGCACTGCGAAGATGGAGACCTGGCTGGTCTCCAGATCGTCCAGAATCTCTTGCGGCAAACCTGTGAGCGGACGCTCTGCCAGTTCTTCTAGTACCCAGGCGCGATAAGGGGCGCCCAGTGCCTCGAGTTCATGCACGATCGCTGCTGCGATGTCTGCCGTGACCTCGTCGGTGATTACACAAACTTTCTCGTCAGGCTGCACACGCAGGCAGACGCTCACAGCATTGCGTGCGCCGGGGACGAATTCAGGATCAAACGCGGTTTTGTTGAGCTGTTTCGGACTCGAACCTACGGGAATGGTCATTACCCTACTTTTCTCGCGGAAACCGGTTCTGTGCGTTCCGCCAGGCCGGCCTCGGTTTCCTCAATGATGTAATCCACGACTTTCTTCAGATCTCCAGTCTCCTGAAAGACTCGCAATTGCCGGTCGGCGCCGCTGCCCCGCTCCAAAATCTCGTGGATGTAGTTGATCTCGTCGCGCGAATCGAGCTCATCGACTACGTCGTCGATGAAATCGAGATACTCGTGCACGAGGTCGCGCGCCGGCACTTCCTTCTGCTTGCCGAAATCGATCAGTTTGCCATCGAGACCGTAGCGTGCAGCGCGCCACTTGTTCTCCATGATCAGCGCGCGCCGGTACAGGCGGAATCCCTGGTTGGCGGAATAGAGCTTGTAGAGCTTGGCGATGGTCGCCTGAATCAATGCAGCGAGGGCAATCGTCTCGTCCGCACGCATGGGAATGTCGCACACCCGGAACTCGAGGGTGTTGAAGAACGGATGGGGGCGGATGTCCCACCAGATCTTTTTCGCATTGTCGATACAGTTGGTCTTGATCAGCAGCTTGATAAAATTCTCGTACTCACCCCAACTGGGGAAGTAGTCGGGAATGTTAGTGCGCGGGAACTTGTCGAATACCTTGCAGCGATAGGACTTCAGCCCGGTGTTCATCCCCAGCCAGAAGGGAGAGTTCGTCGAGAGTGCGAGAATATGCGGCAGAAAATATCGCGCGTGATTCATCATGTGGATCGCGGTCTCACGATCCTCAATCCCGATGTGCACGTGCAGGCCGAAAATCAAGTTGGCGCGAGCCACCAACTGCAAGTCCTCAACGATGTTCTTGTAGCGTTCGTCGGGATGAATCTCCTGGGTACGCCAGTCAGAAAACGGATGCGTTGCCGCCGAAGCCAGTCGCAGTCCATTCTCCTTTGCCAAGTCCACCATGTGCCGCCGTAGCTTCTTGACCTCGGCTTTGGCTTCTTTGATGTTCTGGCATACCGATGTTCCAACCTCGACCACGGACTGGTGCATTTCTGCCTTGACGCGTTCCTGCAGCAGCAGCTTTCCTTTCTCCAGGATTTCGGCGTGGATGTGCGAGCGCAGATCTCGAGTCGACGGATCTACTGTCTGGTATTCCTCTTCAATGCCGATGGTGAAAGTAGGCTGCATGTTGCAATCATCCCAGGGAGGAGCGACTTGGGTGTCCCGCCCTTCATGCCCTCGCGAAGGGTGAGGACGAATAGGCCCTAACAGTATAACAACGAGGCCAAAATACCAGTTCAGAACGTGTGATGCCTTTGGAACCAGGACAGCCAGAGGAAAAGGCCAACGAGAAGGAGCATCGACCCACTCGCGCAGATGGACAGTGTGGCTAACAAGCCGCGCGTCCAATGTCCAGGCGCAAATGCTCGGAACAGCAAGACGACCGCTGCTACCTGGGCAATGAGCATCGCAACGATACCCCACATGACGAACATCTCCACGAAGCCCCCAGCTATGGCCGTTAACCCAGTAGCCTTGGTGTTCGAAATGCCACTGAAGGAATTAGCGAGACCGATTAGAGTCGGAATCCACGGTACCCAGGCGAGCACCACGCCCCAAAGAAATAGTCTTTTCTTTTGATCGTCCATTGGATCGCTACGCCTTTGCCTTCTTACGCGCCGGCCGTTTTGTCGCGGCTTCACCGCCTGCTGTTCCTGCCAAGAACCCTGCCAACCGCAACTCCTTCGCCGGATTCGCCCCGCTCTGCGCCATCTTCACTGCCATCTCCGCAACCGCATTCACAATCCAGTCAAAATTCTCCTGCCCCACCGAATTGATCTCCGCGTCTGGAGCCGGATTCAAGAAATCAATCGCGCACGGAACTCCGCCCTCTACCGCAAACTCCACGGTGTTCAGGTCATAGCCGAGCGCCCGGCACAAGGTAAGCGCATCTTTTTCCACCCGATCACGCAGCGCCGGCGTCGACGGTGGCGGATTTCCCTTCACATAGCGTTCATGAAACGGCGCCCGCGGATCGTACTTCATGATGTGCACTTTCTCCTGCCCCACAACGTAGCACCGGAAATACTCGTCGAACTCGACGCCATGCTGCAGCGTCATGCACAGGTCCCCGGTCTGGTTGTAGTGATGGAAAAATTCCTCCGGGGAGTGCACCTTGTAGACGTGCTTCCAACCACCACCAGAGTAGGGCTTCAGGAAAGCAGGGAAGCCGACGTAGTCGAACAGTTCCTGCCAGTTCAGCGGATAAATCAAGTTGCGCATCGACTGGTCCGTGGTTCCCTCGGGATGCTTGTTATGCGGCAGAATCACCGTCGGCGGAATCGCCACTCCCAGCTTGTGGGCCAGCGCGTAGTTGAAGAATTTGTCGTCGGCTGTCCACCAGAAAGGATTGTTGACGACGATTGTCCCGTGCAGCGCGGCGTTCTTCAGATACGCCCGATAAAACTGGATGTCCTGCGAAATGCGGTCGATGATGACGTCATACTTCTTAGGCTCATCCATCCGGATACCGCCGATCTTCACAAATTCCGCGGTGACTCCGTCGACCTTCATCGAGTTGATCTTTTCCACCACCGCTGGCGGAAATGTATTTTCCATCCCGAAAAGAATGCCAATCGTCTTTGCACTCACAGGAAGACTCCAATAGAGGGGTTGTCAGCCACTCGGTACTCAAGCCGAAGTATCTTACCTGATCCCGCCAAGCTCAAACCATGAACAACAGCCCGCGCGGTAGTGGTGCAGCTTGCTTGTCATTCCGAGCAAGCGTTCTTTGCGCAGAGAGGAATCCGGGCGAGCCGCGCGAGGGGTCGCGTTCTTTGCGACCCAACAATCGCGCGTTTGGCTCGCTTCCTTATCAAACTGCACTACTACCCAGCCCGCGACGGCTTGGACGATGTGAGAGTGAAGTAAGTTCAAAGCCGCTTGCCGTGCATCTAGCCCAAAAAGAACGGGGCCGGAGCTAGTTGGGCTCCAGCCCAAAAACGTTCAGCGCGGATTCGTGTCTACCGCCTCGCAGCTGAGAGAGTGAATTCCTCCATGCTGTGTTGCTGCGGCGCTCTAGTGGTAACTGACCTTCAGTCCTGCTTCGGTGAATGGAACGGAATAAAACTTTCCATTCGTGGCACCGTAGGCGACCACGTAGGTCCCCTTAGGCACGTTCTGCACGAGGGATATGTTGATCAGGCCATTGGGTCCGAGATCGGCGTTGATGGCATACACATGGATATCGAATCCGGTAACGGTCAGGTCGACGTACTCCTGGTCTTCTGCGGCCCAGTTGGTGAAGCTGTTGGATTTGTTTGCTCCACCGAGCCCCAGGAAGCTATAGACCTCTTGGCCAGGTAGCATCGTCCCGAAGAAACCGTCAGACACCGGATCGATCAATCCGTAGGTGCCGCCGGCAGCAAAGGCAGCGGTGCCAGTGGCCGTAGTGCCTCCCGGATAAGGGTTGGTGGAAGTGACGCCCTCAATTGGCATCGCAGGCATCAAATGGTCAAACTGGCTGGGAACACCCAGGATTAGAAGTACGGGTTGCGACAACGTTTGAGCGCCATTACTAGTTTGGTAGATATCCACGTTTCTCGCCCCGGCCAGCAAGTTAGGATCACCGGAACAACCCGTTGCGCACTTCGTCCCTGATCCCGGTCCGATGTGTAAGGTCGATTGCGCCCACAAATTTGGTAGACCCACAAAACACAACAACAAGATGCCGAGCCCCATCCGCCGCCGATTCAACATTCTTCCCTCCCTCATTTTGACTAGCAAAGTGCCCCAATCGCACCAGCCATGATTCCATTGGGAAAGCATTTGCTCAAAGTGGTCGAAAGAGAGTAGTCGAAAGGCCCCAACGTTTAGTGACTATCGCCACTAAAAATACTTTCCTGTCATGCGCAACCACAGCGGCCAGTCATGCTTCGAATTGTCTCCAAAAACATCGAGCCAGTGCGGCACAGCTTTTGCATTTAGCATCGCCGAGAACTTGACGTTCTGGTCCAGGCACATGTCCCAGTCTGCCGACCCCAGCACGATCTTCATTTGCCGGTAGCGGCTCAGGAACCAGTCGTCGTTCATGTTCGGTAGAAAATCGGGAGGACAATTGAAGTAGCAGTCGTCGTCGTAATAGCCATCGAGAAACTGGTGAATATCATAGGCCCCGCTCATGCTCACGCAGTGGGTCACGACGTCGGGATGCTTCAGCGAGAAATTAACGGCGTGGTAGCCGCCAAAGCTGCATCCAGTCACTGCTAACCGCGGCGTCTGATTCTTCCAGCGAATAAATGGAATAAGTTCATGCAGAACGTAGCGCTCGAACTGCAGGTGCCGCAACACGCGCACCCGCGGGTGGACGCCCTTGTTGTACCAGCTCTCAGTATCGACGCCGTCCGGACAAAACACCTGGAGCTCCCCGCGCTCAATCTTCGGCGCCAGCACCCCAATCATCCCGCGATCTTCATATTCGAAGAACTTCCCCATGGACGTGGGGAAGACAAGCAGCGGTGTGCCCGCATGACCGAAGACGAGTGCCTCCATGTCGCGGTGCAGTTCCTGACTGTAGGCCTTGTGGCCTACTGCGGCACGCGTGAGAGCGGGAAAGCACATGGCCCGCACAGCGTGTCATCCCGACGAGAGCGGATAGCTCTCGGAGGGACCTTAACGATACCCTGAACTGTCGATGCTGCAGGCTGGCGTCATCTCAGTGCGGGCGCTGGAGTCGGTTCCTGCCCACTGCATCGAAACCGCAGGGTGACGTAAGGTCCCTCACCCGGCCTTGCCGCGTTCGGGATGAGATGCCTTTTTTAGTTGGTCTCCAAGTACCGTCCCAGTTTGACTCGCAGTGGGGAAACTTTGTGTGAGCTTGCGACATCCGGTACAGACATCCACATGACGGGCGAACCAAGGCGCAGGGGTTCCGGATTGTCTGGGGCGTACTCTTTCGGCGATCCTGAGGCCTGCTAGGCCTTCCTGCCGGC
>WNEZ01001730.1_pt1 | contig 18400 bp, 18 predicted proteins | sample 5400521 | NCBI WGS metagenome assembly WNEZ01 (sample SAMN13153339, study PRJNA577476) | soil metagenome | isolation source: 120 cm saprolite under Douglas fir tree site 2 hole 1 replicate 1 | place: USA:California | collected 2015-04-18
CGCCTACTGGAAGGACGTCCCGGTGAACCAGGCCGAGGTGACGTTCAAGGCCGGGGAGTTGTACGTCGCGGGACCGTGGTTCGCGACCGAATTCCGCTGCACCTACCGGCGACGCCGCACGGGGGAGTGGGTGGACACGCGCGGCGCCATCTTCTGCGAGACGCGGGACGGAAAGATCACCGAAATGCGAATGTACTGGCATCGACTGCCGTAGGAGGACACGCACCGGCGCACGACGGCGCCTGCCCTACGGGGGGGTCACCGTGTGTCGGCCGGGAACAAGTACCACCCAGTGCTCCTAACCTGCCTTGGGGACGTCAGGAGTATCGCGGGCCGCCCGTCCACGAGCTGCACTAGGCCTGTCACGCGGACGCGCTTTCCCTTCCATGCTGCGAGATCCCCCCCGAGCCCAACGACCATGGCTGAGAACGTTTGATTCGGGCGGGACGCGCCAAAATCCAAGAAAGCCCTCCCCGTCGGGATCGAAGACTGCGTCAAAGAATCCATATAAAGCGCAAGACTGACGGCGCACCCTTCGACGGTGACGACTTCACCAACATGAGCATACGCTGCGGAATCTGGCACGACACGCCGGGGCGTCGGGAAAATGGGCGCGTCGGCGCAGAGCCCCTGGGCGCAGACCGTCCTAACACCGAGCGACACGACGATGGCGCCGAGAAAGGTTGGGGATCGCATGGAGGCACCACTCCCGACGAAGGTTCTCCTCCTAGTACACCCACACATGCCGAAGGTCTACCACGTCACCGACCAACCAATCCGCCATGTAGCTGTAGTCGTAACCTAGATCCCCTCGCGGCTGTGGACGTACTGGAGCGCCTGCTCCATCAGGTCGGCACCGCGCATCCCGACGCGCATCGCCTGCGTCACCGCCTCTTCTTCTTCCATCCCTTGCTCGAGCATGAAGTAGGGAATCAAACCCGCGCCGACACGATTGCCGCTCGAGCAGTACACGAACGCCGGCCGCTTGCCCGCGAGCTCGCGCACCGCGGCGAGCAGGCTCGTGAACGTCGCGTCGGCAATGGTGCCGTGACCGACGGGGATGCTGCGGTACTCGAGCCCCGCTCCGACCACCGCGTCCGGCGTGCGGAACGGCTGCGGCTCCATCGGCTCCCGGATGTCGATCACCACCTTGCAGCCGGCGCGCTTCAGGGCCGTGAGGTGCTCGGGGCCGGGCTGGCCGCCGGTGACGATCCCGGGGATCGGCTCGCAGGCGTTCGGCACGCCGGCAATGGCGTCGAGCAGCTGGCTCATAGCGATTGACGATGGCTCGCGTGCGGCGCACAATCAAGCGCATTCCCATGCGTCGGCCTGCTGCGCGCCTCCCCTCCCCCGCTTCCTCCCGCCGCCAGGCGTCGCTCTCTCGCCACTTGAAGCCGCGCCAGAAGCTGTGGCTCAACTGGGACGGGGTGTTCCTGATGGGCCCGCGCTATCTCGTCTTCCTCGACGCCGTGGCCCGCACCGGGACGATTCGCGCGGCGGGCCAGGTCGTGGGGTGGAGCTACCGCACTTGCCTGAACCGCATCCGCCAGATGGAGCGCGTGCTCGGGGCCAAGGTCCTGGCCACCGCGCGCGGCGGCTCGCGCGGTGGCGGTGCGCGGCTCACGGCCGAGGCGCGCCGCCTGGTGAAGGTGTTCGCCCAATGGCGGCGCGAGGTGGACCGGTTGAGCCACGCCGCCTTCCGGAAGATCCTGGGCCGATAGGCACGACGTTGCCTATCGCACGTCCGGGCGCTACCTTCTCGCCCGTTCGCGGACGGCGATGTCGTTCACCACCCCTCATTCGCGAGGTCCCTCCGTGCGCGCGGGCCACATCATGCTGGTCCTCACCCTCGGTCGGGCGTGCGCGCTCGTGGCGGCGGCGCAGACGCCAGCTCCCGCTCCCGCTCCGGCCCCGGTCTCGACGACTCCGCGGCTCCATGGCTACCTGCAGCCGCGCTTCCAGACGCTGGGCGACAGCGCATCCTTCTTCCTCCGGCGCGCCCGGATCACGGTCGAAGGGGACGTCACGCCCTGGGCTGCCTACCGCGTCCAGATCGAGCTGCGCACCCTGGGCGCCGCGGCCGTGCCGCCTGCGTCCCCGCTCACGCTCTCGGCCACCGATCTCTTGATCCGGATGCGGCAGGGCCGGTGGGGCGGCACGGTGGGACAGTTTCGCGTCCCCTTTTCCCTCGAATCGCTGCTCGGCTCCACGACCCTCGAGACGAACGAGCGCTCGCGCATTGTGAACGCGGCGAAGCGTGACATCGGCGTCCAGGCGGAGTGGGGCGTGCCCGGCCGGCTGCTGCTGCAAGCGGCGATGGTGAACGGAAAGGGCCCGAACCGGGCCGCCAACCCCGACAACCGCATGGCGTACTTCGCCCGCGCCGTCGTTACGCCCGTGAAGGGCCTCGACGTAGGCGGCGCGCTCGAGGGCTACAGCGATTCGACGGGTGCGAACCTGCAGGGCGTGTACCGCGCGGCGCGCTGGACCGCGCGCGCCGAGTACATCCGGGAGCACAATCGCGCGACCGACGTCCATACGACCGGCTGGTACGCGCTCGGGGGCTACTACGCGGTGCCCAAGCTCCTCGAGCTCGTCGGCCGCGTCCAACGGTTCGAGCCGAGCGACAAAGTCGCCACCGGGCAGATGACCGGCTACTTGATCGGGGCGCAGTATTTCATGCGCGGTGACGACTTCAAGATCGTCGCCGACTACGAGTGGTTTCGCGACCAGGTGGTGCAGGTGGCTGGCAACCGCGGTGTGGTCCAGCTGCAGGTGCGGTGGTGATGGTCGCACGGCCTAGTCCCCGGACGCTCGCGGTGTGGCTCGTCGCCCTGACGAGTCTCGCGGTCGCGGCGCCCGCCGCGAGCCAGGCCGGGCAAATCCTCCTCGCCACGACGACCAGCACGCGTGACGCCGGGCTGCTCGATTCCCTGTTGCCGATCTTCGAGCGCCAGACTGGCTATTCGGTCAAGGTGATCGCCGTGGGCAGCGGCCAAGCGCTCGCGATGGGGCGCCGGGGCGATGCCGACCTGGTGCTGTCGCACGCGCCCGAGGCGGAGCGCGTGCTCCTCGACTCGGGCTACTTCGTGCGGCGGCGCCTCGTGATGCACAACGAGTTTCTCTTGGTCGGGCCGGCGGCCGATACCGCCGGCGTGCGCACCGAGCGCGACCCGGTGGCCGCGCTGCGCCGGATCGCCGAGCGCCACGCCCGGTTCGTGTCGCGCGGCGATCAGTCCGGGACGCACCAGCGCGAGCTGCTCTTGTGGAAGCGGGCCGGTGGGTTGCCACCGGCGCCGCGGGGCGACTGGTACATCGAGTCGGGGCAGGGCATGGGCGCGACCCTGCTCCTGGCCGATGAAAAGCGCGCTTACACGCTCACCGACATCGGCACCTATCTCGCATGGCGCTCGAAGCTCGAGCTCGTGCCGTTGGTCGATGGCGACTCGCTCCTCTATAACGTGTACCACGTGCTCGAGCTCAACCCCAAGACCGCCCCGCGCGCGAACCTGGCCGCCGGAAAGGCGCTGGCCGACTTCTTCGTCGCACCCGAGACTCAAGCGATGATCGGCGCGTTCGGGAAGGCGCGGTTCGGGCGCAGTCTGTTCGTCCCCGACGCGGGTACGCCGGACCGCTGGTAGGGACGTCCCCGAGACCGCTCTCCCTGGGAGACAGCCCTGTCCCCCCGGAAGGTCACTGCTGCTCACTCGGCAGGGCGCCGGCATTGACGCGGGGTGCAACCGGACGTCTGGAACCGGCATGTTTCTTGATCTGTTGCAGCAGATGAGGGTATATAGAGGATAGCCCCATGCTGCTCGCACTCATGGTCTCACTCGCGGTCGCGGCGTCAGCGCCGGCGCCGGCGCGCGCCGTGTCTCTCGCCGCCACCAGCGACGATCCGCGGATCAAGGTCTGGCTCAACCACGACGACTACCGGCGGGGCGACAAGGCCCGGGTGAACGTCAAGGTCGCCGAGGACGGCTACCTCGTCGTGCTCCGGGCCGATGGTGAGGGCCGGGTGCGGGTACTCTTCCCGCTCGATCCCTCGGACGACGCCTTCATCCGCGGCGGCGAGACGATCGAAGTGCGGGGGCGCGGCGACCGCGAGGCGTTCTACGTCGATGAGCAGCAGGGCTCGGGGCTCGTGCTCGCCGCCCGTTCGACCGTGCCGCTCAAGCTCGACGAGTTCGTGCGCGGCGATCATTGGGACTACCGGGTGCTCGATGCCAGGCAGTCGGCCGACGACCGGGAAGCCGCGCTGCTCGACATCGTGCAGCGCATGACCCCGGACGGGCACTTCGACTACGACGCGGTCAAATACTTCGTCTCGTCCCAGCGGGATTACTACTCCGACGCCTATTATCCCTCGACGTACGGGTCGGTGGGCTTCGGCTGGGGCTGGCCGTACCGCTACGGCTACTTCTCGAGGTGCTACGATCAGTTCTATTACGACCCGTCCTATTGCGGGGGGTTCTACAGCCCGTACCCGTTCTACTACAACCCGTTCGGCTATTCCTACTACTCGCCGTTCCGCTTCTGGCCGTACATCTACACCCGGCCCTACATCTACGGCGGTGGCGGCAGCGTCTATTTCAACGAGACGCAGGACCTGTTCGTGAATCGCCTGCGGAACGGGACCGGTCGCGGGTTGTCCTGGAAGGACCCGGCCGGCACGAACGTCGGGTTGGGAGGAATCGGGCCACGCTACCGCGCTCCAGGGGGGCTCGGGGGCACATTCATCTCCCGCACCGGCGGCGCGTCCATTCCGATCCGAGAGCGTACCCCAACGGGTCGGGACGTGCAGGTGGGATCGGGCGGGGTCTCGGGGCGTGATCGCAACGATCGGCCTGTCGACCGCCCCGGTCCTGGCGTGCGCCAACCCGACCCGCGCGATCGGTCGGGTGACGGCGAGCGGGCCCGGCACGAACGGCCGGACGAGCGGCCCAGCCCCGCCGCGCGTCAGCCTGAGTCGCGTGACCAGGGCCGCGGTGTCGAGCGCGCTCGCGAGCAGCCGGCCGAGCGGCCAGCGCCTGCCGCGCGCCAGCCTGAGCCGCGCGATCCGGGCCGCAGTGTCGAGCGCCCTCGTGAGCAGGCCGTTGAGCGGGCGCCCGCGCCCGCCCCCGAGCGCTCGCGCGACCCCGGTCCATCGAGCGCACCGCCGAGCGCGCCGCGCTCGCGCCCGCCGAGCAGTAGCGACCGCAGCTGGTCCGCGCCGGCGCCGCGCATGGAGCGCAGCGGGTCCGCGCCGGCGCCGCGCATGGAGCGAGCGGCACCGTCGAGTCGCGGCGGCTGGGGCGGCGGCGGTGGTGGTGGCGGTGGTGGGGGCGGTGGCAGGAGTGGGGGCGGTGGCAGGAGTGGAGGCGGAGGTAGGAGTGGCGGTGGAGGCGGCGGCGGTGGAGGCTCGCGGGGAGGGGGAGGCGGAGGCCACCGGGGACATTAGTCCCCCGTCGGCTGAATCGATCGCTCGAGTAAGAGGCGCAGCGTGCTGCGCCTCTTTGCGTTTGGGTGCACATTCTCCGCCCTGCCATGACCGACCTGAAACGCTCGCTTGGGCTCGTGGATGGGCTCGCCATGGTCATTGGGATCACGGTGGGCTCGGGGATCTTCCGTACGCCCGGGCTCGTGGCGGCGCGGCTCGGCCGGCCCGGGCTCACCTTCGTGGCGTGGGTACTGGGCGCGGGCCTTGCTCTCCTCGGAGCACTGTGTTTTTCAGAGCTCACCACCCGGCTTCCGCGCGCTGGTGGCAAGTACGTCTACGTACGCGAGGCGTTCGGGCCGCGCGCGGGGTTCGTGGTCGGGTCGATCGAGAGCGTCGCGGTGAACGGCGCCGCGATCGCGGCCATCGGGGTCGCGGCGGGCGAGTTCCTGGTGCGGCTCATGGGCTGGACGCCGGGACGCGCGCCGGCCCTGGGTGCGGCGTTCGTCGCGCTGTTCACGGCGATCAACCTGATTGGCGTGGCGTCAGGGCGCTGGGTGCAGAACGTCGTCACCGGAGCGAAGCTCCTCGCCCTGGGCGGGGTGGTGGTGATCGCGTTCGCGCTCGGGACGGGGGCCGGGTGGCACGGCGCGCTGGCCCGGGCGCCAGAGGGGTGGGCCGTATGGGCTGCGCTCGCGGCCGCATCACCGGCCGTGCTCTGGACCTATTACGGCTATCCCGACCTCGCCAAGATCGCCGAGGAAGTGGTCGACCCCAGCCACACCCTGCCACGCCTGTTCCTCGGCGGCCTCGCCATCACCGCGGCGCTCTACCTGCTCCTGAACGCGGCGTTCCTGCAAGTGCTGCCACTCGAGCGCATCGCCGCCTCGAACCTCGTGGCCGCGGACGTGGCGACGGCACTCGTGGGAGCGAAGGGCGGCGTGGTGGTCGCGGCGCTGGCCTTGCTCGTCGTGCTCGCGTCGTTGAACGGCAACATCTTCGTGACGCCGCGGGTGTTGTTCGGCATGGCGCGCGATCGGCTCGCGCCCGACCGGCTCGCCGCGGTGAACCGGGGCGGGACGCCGTGGGTCGCGATGCTCTTGGTCGGCGTGGTCGCCGTGGCGCTCGCCGCGAGTGGCACGTTCGAGAAGCTCATCGGCGTGACGATCGTTTGGATCCTCGTGATCGACGGCTGGGCGATCCTCGCCCTGTTCCGGCTGCGCCGCGCGACGCCCGCCGCCCCGTTCGCCGTGCCGTTCTATCCTTGGGTGCCCGTGGCGTTCCTCGGCACCTACGGCGCCGTATTCGTCGGCACCGCCGTCGCCGCGCCGCGGCTCGTCCTGGTGGCGGTGGTGGTGCTCGCGGGAGCGTACGCCTTGAGCTGGACCGTGGCGCGCGGCGCGCCCGTGGCGCGAGAGTGAGCGCGCGGGCGCTATTACCGCCCTTCGTCGCCCGTTTATCTTCCCCTCATGCCCCGCCTTGCCATCGCGCAGCTCAGCCCCACGAAGGGCGAGTACGCCGCCAATCTCCAGAAGATCGGCGGGGTGCTGGCCCAGCTCGCGCAGCTCGAGCCGCGCGTTGATCTCGCGGTCTTCCCCGAAGCCGCCACGTCGGGCTACTTCGTCGAGGGTGGGGTGCAGGACGTCGCCGTCACCGCGGGGACCTTACTCCGGGACCTGAAGCTCGAGCACGAGGCGGCTCAGGCGCCGCCACTCGACGTGGCGGTCGGGTTCTACGAGGTGTTCCAGAACCGCTACTACAACTCCTGCCTGTACGCGACCTTGGGCGGGCCGAGCGGCGGCGCGGTGCGGCACGTCCACCGCAAGCTGTTCCTCCCCACCTACGGTGTGTTCGACGAGGAGCGCTTCGTCGAGCGCGGCCGGGACATCCGCGCGTTCGACACGAGCTGGGGCCGCGCCGCCATCCTGATATGCGAAGATGCCTGGCACTCCCTGACCGCGACCATCGCCGCGCTCGAGGGGGCGCAGCTCGTGATCGTGCCGAGCGCGTCGCCCGCGCGGGGGATGGGCACGGACGAGGAGGGGACGGGGCTCCCGGCGAGCGTGGTGCGCTGGGAGCGCATCGTGCGCGGCATCGCGGACGAGCACGGCGTATGGGTGGCGCTCGCGAGCCTGGTGGGGTTCGAGGGCGGCAAGGGATTCCCCGGCGCGTCGGTGCTCGTGAACCCCGCGGGGAACATCGTGCTGCGCGGGCCGCTGTTCGAGGAGGCCGTCCTCACCTACGATGTGGACTTGAACGAGCTCACGCGGGCGCGCGCGGAGGCACCACTGCTCGCCGATCTCGAGGTGAATCTGCCGCACCTCTTGAAGGACCTGGAGACGCAGCCGCACGGAGCCGCCCGTGGGCGGCGCCGCCGGGCGATCGTCAAGTTCGATCCGGCGACCAATGGTGCGGAGCCGCCCGTCCCCGCGAAGACGCCGGCGATCCACGTGGTCGGACGCGGGGTCGAGCTCGGGGATCCCCTCGCCATCGACTGCGAGCTCGCCCGCCGCTGGCTCGTGAGCTTCTTGAAGGACGAAGTCGTGCGCCGCCGCGGCTTCAAGAAGGGGATCGTGGGACTCTCGGGCGGCGTCGACTCATCACTCACCGCGTTCCTCGCGGTCGCAGCGCTCGGGCGCGACAACGTGATCGGGGTGCGGATGCCGTACCGCACCTCGTCCCGGGAGAGCCTCGAGCACGCGCAGCTCGTGATCGACCAGCTGGGGATCGAGGCGCTCACGGTGGATATCAGCGCCGCCGTGGACGGCTACCTCTCGCAGGTGGGCGACGCCGACGCGACCCGCCGCGGCAACGTCATGGCGCGCGAGCGGATGATCGTGCTGTTCGATCTCTCGGCCAAGGACCAGGCGCTGCCGCTCGGCACGGGGAACAAGTCGGAGCGCCTGCTCGGCTACTTCACCTGGCACGCCGACGACACGCCTCCCGTGAATCCGTTGGGCGACCTGTTCAAGACCCAGGTGCGCGCCCTCGCCCGCCACGTCGGCGTCCCCGAGGTGATCCTCACGAAGCCGCCGACACCCGACCTCATCCCGGGCCAGACGACCGAGGGGGATTTCGGTATCGCCTACGAGAAGATCGACCGCATCCTCTACTATCTGATCCGCGGCATGAAGCCCGCCGAGGTGGTGGCGCGGGGGTTCACGCCGGAGGAGGTCGCCAAGGTCGAGCGGCGGCTCGAGTCGACCCACTGGAAACGCCGGCTCCCCACGGTCGCGGTGCTCTCGCAGACGGCGATCGGCGAGTTCTACCTGCGGCCGGTCGACTACTGATGCAGGGCAAGCATCCGCGGCAGTCGGACACGGTGATGTCCGAGCTGATGATGCCCCAGCACGCGAACATCATGGGGAACGTGTTCGGCGGGGTGCTGCTCGCGCTCCTCGACCGGGCAGCGGCGGTGGCCGCGATCCGGCACGCCGGCAAGCCGTGCGTCACGGTGTCGGTCGACAAGGTCGACTTCAAGGAGCCGATCCACGTGGGCGAGCTCGTGACCGCGTTCGCGCGCGTCAACTACGCCGGGCACACGTCGATGGAGGTGGGCGTCAAGATCATCGCCGAGAACGTACTCTCGGGCGACAAACGCCACACCAATTCCTGCTACATCACCTACGTGGCGCTCGATGAGCAGGGGGTGCCGACCGAGATCCCACCGATCCTTCCGGAGACGGCGGACGAGAAGCGGCGGTACGACCGCGCGGCGCAGCGGCGGGCAAGCCGGCTAATGGATCGGAGATACGAACAGGGCCGCGGTGAGTAACCGGGCAGTGGGGGCGGGGGGGCAGCGCGGCAGAGGCAGCGAGGGGGCACCGCGATGACGCGCGTCGTGGCGGTGTTCGGGGGTGGCGGGGCGAAGTCGCTCGCGCACGCCGGCGCGTGGCGGGCGCTGGGCGAGGCGGGGCTCACGCCGTCCCACGTCGTCGGCACGTCGATGGGCGCCGTGGTCGGCGCCGCGTTCGCCGCCGGCGTCTCGTACGACGGGCTCGTTGCCGCCGCGGGCGCACTCCGCACCCGGGACGTGGCGGCGCTCGATCCCCTGGCCCTCGTGGCGGGCGTGTTCAGCTCGCACCTGTTTCGGACCGGGCCGCTCAAGCAGAGCATCGCCCGGCTCGTCCCGGCGCGGCGATTCGCCGAGCTCGCGCTGCCGTTGACGGTCACGGCGACGGACCTCGATTCGGGAGCGCTCGTGCTCTTCGGCGCGCTCGGTCAGGACGCCCCGCTCCAGGACGCCCTCTACGCCTCTTGCGCCCTGCCGCTCTACTACACGCCCGGCACGATCGACGGCCGCCGCTACGCGGACGGCGGCCTGCGCGCCGTGCTGCCGCTCGCGGTAGCGCACAGCGTCACGGCGGATCTCGTCGTCGCGGTCGACGTGGGCCCGGGGTTCGACGAGCCGGCTGCAGCCGGGAAGGCGCCGATCCCCGCCCTGATCCGGGCGCATGGCGAGGCGATCCGCATCATGATGGCCGCGCAAACGGAGCGTGCCATCGCCGAGTGGCCGCGGGAAGCCCCCCGCCTCGTCCTCGTGCGAGCGGTGGCCGAGCGGGAGGCGACGTTTGCGGTGGGGCGGGCGGAGCGCTATCTCAGGGCGGGATACGAGGCGACGAAGCACGCGCTCGAGGCTCTGGTGGGTGCACCCCGCGTTGGGAGGTCTCCTGCTCGCTCGTGAAGTGATGATTCCCGAGCCCTACGTCGCCGCCGCTGGCGCCACGAGCGCGGAAGTGGCGCTGTTGATGCGCGCCAAGGACATCTCGGTCGTGCCGGTGGTGGATAATCCCAAGGACCGTCGCTACCTGGGCACCATCTCCGACCGCGACATCGTCATGGGGTGTGTGGCGGCGGGACACGACCCGACCGGATGTCCGGCCCACACCCACGCGCGGCACGACACGCTGGTCGTGAGTCCCGAGACGGAGCTCGCCGGCTACGAGATCGAGCGGCTCGACGCGGCGGATACCCACATCCGCTCGACCATGGTGGTCGTCGATGCGACCAAGCGCGTCGTGGGCTTCATTCCGCATCCCGAAGTCATCCAGGGGATCGTCATTGTCCGGCGCTAGGCCCCGCAAGTACTTCACGCTCGCCGACGCGAACCGCACCCTGCCGCTCGTGCGGCGCATCGTCGCCGACCTGGTCACGCTTCATCCGCAGTGGCGCGAGCTCGTGGCGCGCTACGAGCTCGTGGCGGCCGGCGCGCGGCCCGACTGGGGCGAGTCGACGGAGCAGGTGGCGCTGCGGAGCCGGATCGAGGACGTGGCGGGCCGGATCAACGACTATCTGGGCGAGCTCGAGCAGATCGGCTGCGTGTTCAAGGGGTTCGACGAGGGCCTGGTCGATTTCTACGGCCGGCTCGACGAGCGGGACATCTTCTGGTGCTGGAAGCAGGGCGAGGAACGCATCGAACACTGGCACGATCTCGACACCGGCTACGCCGGCCGCCAGCCGGTCCCCGAAGTGGTCAGACAGTAGCACGACCCCCCAACCCCCCAACCCCAAGGATCGAGCGATGCGTGGGTTATGGATGCTGGTACATGTGCTGGGCTTCACGCTCTGGCTCGGTGGTGGGATCGCCACGATGGTCGCCGGGGTGAGCGCGAAGCGCCTGGGCACGCGCGAACGCCTTGCCGCCTACAAGCTGATCGGCGCGGTGCAGCGGCTGCTCGTCGGCCCGGGGGCGGTGGCCGTGATCCTCTCGGGGCTCGTCATGAGCGGACCCCTGATGAAACAGGGCGCGGTCCCCCCCTGGATGGGGCTCATGATGGTCTCGGGGATCCTCGGCGCGATCGCCGCCGTGGCGATCAGCGTGCCGACGGCGGCGAAGCTGGCGCGGCTGGAGCCGGAACCGAGCGGCGAATTACCCGCGGCGTTTCACCGGCTCCGCAAGCGGCAGATCGTCGCCGCCACGATCGCCGGCACGCTGGGGCTCATCGCGCTGTTTGCGGCGACCCTGGGCCGGTGGTAACGCCGCGCTAGCGTTTCGGCTCGGCGCTCAAGCGGGCGAGGCGGGCGCGCACGTCCCGCACCATCGGTTGCAGCTCGGGGTCCGCATCCTTCCACAGATCCACGAACCGGCCGTAGTACGTCTTCGCCCGGGCGGCATCCCCCCGCTCCTCGTACAGCTCGCCCAGACGCCGATAGGTGGGGGCGAGCGATAGGAAGACGTCGTACAGCCGGAACAGCCCGGGCGTGCTGGCGGCGCGCTCGTAGACCGCGAGCGCCGAGTCAGGTTGGTGCGCCCGGTCGTACGCCTGACCCAGCTGGAACAGGCCACACGCCGCGCAGCCGCCCTCGTCGTACCAGGCGCGATAGCCGCGGATCGCCTCGGGAATCCGGCCGTCCGCGAGGGCGAGCGCCCCGGCCGCCGCGAAGCGGAACGCGTCGCCGCGCCGCCAGCCGTCCGGCACGGCTCGTTCGTACTCCGCCAACAGGCGCCGCGCGCGCTCCGGCTCTCCCGCCTGGGCGTAGAACAGCGCCAGGAAGCTGTAGGGGCGGTCCTCGAGCGCCAGCGTCGCGAGCGGGTGGCGCGCGAGCGCGGCATCGACGACGGCGCGTGCCGTCTGGGCCGCGCGCGCGGAGCGCGGCCGGCCGCGATAGTACAACTCGACAAAGCCAAGCGTGGTCGCGCCCATCACGTAGTCCTGCGGGAGGTGACGGGCTTCGCCCAGGTCCATGAGCCGCCGCTCCTCGCGCTCGCCCGCCGCGAACTGGCCGCGCACGTCGTACAGCGCGACGAGGTTGAAGGCGGTCACCGCCTGCGCCGAGAGATCGGGTGCCGAGCCGGCCATGGCGCGGAGGTAGAGGACCGAGCTGTCGTAGGCGCCGTGGCTCGCGGCGTAGAGCGCCTGGAGCCAAGGGAGTTGCGGGTGGCCGGGGTTGCGCGCGGCGAACAGGCGGACGGTCTCGCCGGCGGCGGCGAGCTTGCCCGCGCCCATCTGCGCCTGGGTGGCGTTCGCGTACAGTGTCGTGAACGGATGCGGGACCGCGAGGCCGCGCAGCGTGAGCGACTCGGCGGCAGCGAAGCGCCGCGTCTGATTGTAGAGCAGCGCCAGATTGTTCAGCGCCACGTTGTCGGTCGGGTCGAGATCGAGCGCGGCGCGATAGGCGTCCTCGGTCTTCCCGCGGTCGAACTCGGCCACACTGTAGTAGCGCGCGAGCGTCAGGTCGCGCTCGAGCGGCGGCAGCCGGTCGCGGTGCCGGAACGCCTGCGTGGCCGCGGCCGCCATGCGCGAGCGCGACGCGCCCGAGTTGTTCAAGACCACCGTCAGTTTGCGGGACGCCATGGCGAAGCCTGAGTCGAGGGCGATCGCCTGGTCGAGCAGCTCCACAGCGCGGTCCCACTCGCCCGCCTCGCTCGCCTGCACGGCCGCGGAGTACTTGACCAGCGCCGGGAGCGAGCCCGTGGTCACCCGCTCGAGCGGCTCGCTCGCCCGAATGGTGCGCAGCGACTCCCCAATCCGCTCCCGCAGCCGCTTCGAGAGCCGATCCACCGCGTCGATGATCGCGCCGTCGTCGCGCGCGGTCTCGCGCACCGCGACGAGCTCCGCGCCATCCGCGGCGGTGACGAGCTCGGCCGAGAGCACGAACCCGCGCCCCACGGGGTCGATCTTCCCCAACACGACCGCCTTCGCCCCTTCGCGCGTGGCGATCTCCCGGGCGCCGGCGAGATCGAGCGCGCCGCCCGGTGCCCGGCCCATGCGCCGCAGGGCAGCCGCCACGGTGGCGGCGTCCAGCAGGCGCACGACGGGCGACTGGGCCAAATCGACCCGGAACGCCTCGCCCACCGAGCGCGCGAGAGTTGAATCGATCGTACGGTTCTCGAAATCGGCGAGCACGAGCCCGTCCCGCTGGGCGAGCACCCCGTGCGCGACGAGCGTCCCCACCGGCCCGATCCCCAACAGCCGCATCGCCATGTAGACCGCCGTGCCTAACCCCAGCAGCCCGAACGCGCTCGCCCCACCCCACAGGGACCGGTGCCAGGTGAACCAGCGCTCGAGCCCCGCGGGCAGTGCGGCCCCGCCCTTCGCGCCCGCCAGCGCCCGCCGCCGCTCGATCACTCCCGTCCACAACACGATCGGAAGCCCGGCGGCGAGGAGCGCCACGGCCGTGGCGAAGGCCCAGTCGGGCAGGCCGAGCAGTCGCACAAACAGGCGCACCAGGGTCAGGACGCCGATCGCGGCGAGGCCGAAGATGAGGGCGACTCGGACCGGGTGACCCCGGCGGATCGCGGCTCGCGTGCCCGAGGAGATCTCCGGCTCGGCCACGGGCAGCGTGCCCACGGTGGGCGCCGCCATCGCTTCGAGCTGGGCCACGAGCTCGTCGGCGTGCTGCGGGCGGTCGGCCGGATGCTTGGCGAGACAGCGCATGACGAGGGCCGCAAGCGCCGGAGGGATGCTCGCGCGGTGCTGGGTCACGGGCTCGGGCGTCGCCGTGACCTGCGCGGCGAGCAGCCCCTGCGGCGACAGTCCGCTGAACGGGGCTCGTCCCGCCAGCATCTCGTAGCCCAGGACTCCAACCGCGTACAGGTCGGCCCGGTGGTCCACGTTCGGGTCGCCCGCAGCCTGCTCGGGCGCCATGTACGCCGGCGTGCCGAGCGCCATCCCGAGTGAGGTGAGCGTGGCGCTGCCGCTGGAGCGAGCGACCGCCTTGGCGACGCCGAAGTCCGTGACCAGCGCGTGCTTCCCCGAGAGCAGGACGTTGTCGGGCTTCACGTCCCGGTGCACGATCCCCTGGCCGTGCGCGTACGCCAGCGCATCGCACACATCGGCGAGGATCCGGACCGTCTCCGCGATCGGCAGCTCGCGCGCCCGCGCGAGGTGCGCGCGCAGCGACTCGCCGGCGATGTGCGGCATGATGTAATAGAGGAGGTCGCCCTGCGATCCGGCCGTAAGCAGCGGGACGATGTGCGGGTGCTGCAGCTTCGCGGCGAGCTGGATCTCGCGCTCGAACCGCTCCGCGCTCACCCCGGCTGCGAGCTCGGGCGGCAGCACCTTGATCACCACCCGCCGGCCGAGCCGTGTCTCTTGGGCCAAGAAGACGCGACTCATGCCCCCGCCCCCGAGCTCCCGCTCGATCGCGTAGGCGTCGCCCAGGGCGGAGCGCAACCGGTCCGAGAGCTCGGCCATCGGGACTATGATAGGGGAGGCATCGAGGGCGGTCTAGGCGAGCGCCCGCGCGCCGGTCCGACACGCCGTTCGGACAGGGCAGCGCGGGCACTTGGGCCGGCGCGCCACGCAGATCACCGCCCCGAGCTCCATCATCGCCTGATTGAACCGCCAGGCGCGCTTCCCGTTCCTCGGGACGAGGACTCGGGCCAGGTCCCAGATGCGTGTCAGCAGAGAGCGCGTCGCGGAGGCTGCCGTTCCGGGCTTTACAGTGCGTCCGCGAGCAGGGCGCCGCGCCAGGCGCTCCCCCAAAAACACCCGCCGGATCACTCGCGCCACGTTGGTATCGACCGCCGGCACCGGTTGCTCATAGGCGAAGGTCGCCACGGCGCCCGCGGTGTAGGGCCCGACGCCCGGCAGCTTGATGAGCTCCTCGGGGTCTCGGGGCAGGGTGCCCGAGTCGCTGCGCGCGACGGACCGCGCGAGGGCGTGCAGGTGCTTCGCCCGGGCGTAGTAGCCGAGCCCCTCCCACGCCTCGCGTACCTGGCGCGCCGGCGCGCGGGCGAGCGACGAGAGATCGGGAAAGCGCGCGACGAAGCGCGGGTAGTAGTCGGCGACGCGGCTCACCTGCGTCTGCTGCAGCATGAACTCCGACACGAGCACCTTGTAGGGATCGCGCGTGCGGCGCCACGGCAGGTCGCGCGCGGCGCGGGCGTACCAGGCGAGCAGCAGCCTCGTAAATGCCTCGGCGCGCGCGGGTTTGCGGGCGCGGGGGGTAGACGAATGGGGCATGGCTAGCACAAGATACAGCCCATGAGTACTGGGGCGGAGCTCACGCTAGGCCCGCTACGGCTGGTCGCGCGCTCGAGCCTCCGTTCGCTCGACCACATCGGCCGCTTCAGCTACTTCGTGATCGACATGCTCCGCGGGCTCTCGGAATGGCGCATCTGGCTCCGCCGCACCATGGAGCAGGCGATCGCCGTGGGCTACGGCTCGCTGTTCATCGTGCTCCTCGTCTCGGCGTTCGCCGGAGCGGTGACGAGCCTTCAGACCGGCTACCAGTTCACCGGCACCCTCCCCCTCTACTACGCGGGTGCCGTGATTTCCGAGTCCATGATCCTGGAGCTCGGCCCCGTCCTCACCGCCCTCATCCTCGCGGGCCGGATCGGCGCCCGCTACGCGGCCGAGCTCGGCACCATGCGGGTCACGGAGCAGATCGACGCGCTCGAGAGCCTGGGCCGCTCGCCGATGTCGCACCTCCTGATCCCGCGGGTGGTGGCGGGGCTGCTCGTCATCCCGGCGCTCACCATGCTCGCGAATGCCATGGGGATCGTGGTCGGCTATCTGACCGCCAAGGGCTCGCTCAATCTCACCTACGCGGACTTCGAGTACGGCGCCCGCACCTTCTTCCGGCCCTTGGACCTCTGGTACTCGCTCATCAAGAGCTACTGCTTCGCTGGCGCCGTGACCATGATCCCCTGCTACATCGGCTACAACACCCAGCAGGGCGCCGAAGGGGTGGGCCGCGCGACGACCACGGCCGTGGTGTCGGCATCGGTGACGATCCTCCTGCTCGACGCGCTCACGACGAAGCTGCTCCTGGGCGCCAAATGATCCAGCTCATCGACATCCACAAGCGCTTCCTCGACAACGTGGTCCTGGATGGCGTGGGTCTCGACGTGCAGGACGGCGAGACGGTGGCCCTACTGGGCCCCTCCGGCGTGGGCAAGAGCGTGACGCTCAAGATGATCAACGGCCTGCTGTGCCCCGATTCCGGGGACGTGATCGTGGACGGGCTGCACGTGCCCCGGTTGAGGCGCAAGGAGCTCGCCCAGCTGCGCTCGCGGATCGGCTACGTGTTTCAGTACGGCGCGCTGTTCGACTCGATGACCGTGCACGAAAACATCCAGCTCGGCATCACCGACGAAGCGCAGAGCCGCGACGACGTGTATTGCAACGACCGGGTGAAGGAGTGCCTGCGTCTCGTGAACCTGTCCCCCGAAGTGGCCAGCAAGTACCCTGCCGAGCTCTCGGGTGGCATGAAGAAGCGCGTCGGCATCGCGCGGGCGATCGCGGGGAAGCCCAAGTATCTCCTGTACGACGAGCCGACCTCGGGGCTCGACCCCGTGAACGCCGACGTGATCGACGGCCTCGTCGAGCGGTTGCAGGAGGAGCTCGGCGTGACGAGTCTGGTGGTATCGCACGACGTCCGCGGGTCGTTCCGGGTGGCCGACCGCGTGGCGCTCCTGTGGCAGGCGAAGATCCGCGCCGTGGGGACGGCCGAGGAGATCCTCGCGTCCCAGGACCCGGCGGTGCAGCAATTCCTCGAGCGTGACTTGGAGATGGCGCTGATTCGGGCCGAGGCGGTGGCCGGGGCGGGGGAGAGCGGCGGGCGGTCGGGCGAGGGGGAAGGGACGGGGCATGGACATCACGTATAAGCAGGAAGTGACGGTTGGGGCGCTCGTGCTCGTGGGCTTCGTCGTGTTCACGGGCTTCATGTTCTGGCTCACCGGGCGCTCGATCGTGTCGAAGGCGATCGCCGTGCCCGTGGTGTTCAAGAACGTGAGCGGCCTGAAGGAAGGCGATCCGGTACGCGTCTCGGGCGTGCGCAAGGGACGCGTGGGCACGGTGCGCCTCGTGCGCGTGGGGCAAGTACGGGTGACGCTGAGCCTCGACCCCGAAGTCCGGCCGCACAAAGACGCGCACGCCATCGTCGCCGCGGCCGACTTTCTCGGCGCCAAATACGTGGATTATGACCCCGGCGTGAACGACACGCTGTTCACCGCCGGAGAGCCGATCCAGGGCGTGACCGAGGAGCAGTTCGCGGACGTGGCGCAAAGCGCGGCGAAGAGCGCGGAGGAGTTGATCGCCAACGTGAACCGCGGACTGAACCCCGGCCAGCTCGCCGCGGACATTCACGCCACGCTGCTGGCGACGCAGCGCGGCATGAACGCGCTCACCCAAGCGGCCAGTGGTCCCGCGGTGCAGCAGACCCAGGGGACGTTGAAGGCCGTACAGGATGTGATGGAGCGCCTCGATACCCTGCTCGGCAACGCCAACGTCGCGAACAGCGGCAAGCGCCTCGACACGCTGAGCACGAACTTGACGCACCTCACGGGCCGCTTGGCCGACGCGACGGGGTCGTTGAAGGGCCTGCTCGACCGGATCGATCGGGGCGAGGGGACGCTCGGCAAAATGGCCACCGATACCGTCCTCTACAACAACCTGAACGCGACGTTGAAGTCCCTGTCGGAGCTGCTCACGGATCTCAAAGAGCGACCCGGGCGCTATCTGACCGTCAAGGTGTTCTAGCAGAGCAGGAGGCAGGACGGGTGTGAAACCCGGCACGGCGCGACCGTGCCACGTTACCTCCCAGCGTCGCTACCCTCTCCCCTCTCCTCGCTCGCGGGTCCCCTTATATTCGCCCCCATGTTATCCGTGACCTTTCTTGGTACCTCGGCGGCGCGACCCACGGTTGAGCGGAACGTGTCCGCCCTCGCCCTGGTGCGCGAGGGCGAGACACTCTTGTTCGAGTGCGGCGAAGGCACGCAACGCCAGATGATGCGCTACGGCGTGAGCTTCGCCCTGTCCGAGATCTTTTTCACGCACTTTCACGCGGATCATTTTCTTGGTGTGATCGGTCTCGTGCGCACGCTGGGCCTGCAGACGCGGGAACAGCCGCTGCGGCTCTACGGGCCCAAGGGAGCGAAGGACTTGCTCAAAGCGGCCCTCGAGTTAGGCGTGGAGCGGGTGCCGTTCGAAGTGAAGATCGAGGAGGTCAAGCCGGGGATGGTGCTGGGGGGAGAGGGAGGGGGAGGGGGAGGGGGGAAGGCAGCGAGCGGCACGGAGCGGGACGGCTACGCCATCC